>Ga0272440_1001638_pt1 | contig 18126 bp, 13 predicted proteins | sample SSMMMBAug17_FD_192440 | JGI IMG/M metagenome (GOLD analysis project Ga0272440, IMG submission 192440) | Marine sediment archaeal communities from Little Sippewissett salt marsh, Falmouth, MA, United States - SSM-MMB-Aug17 | ecosystem: Environmental > Aquatic > Marine > Wetlands > Sediment ...
TTTTGCTTTTGCTTTTGTTATATCTTTTTTTATTTGAATATGTTCGGGTTGTTTCAAAGGTTCTGTGATGGATTTGTTTTTGTCATCTGATAATGACAGCATATCTACCTGCCGAATATTTGACATTGAAAGAGATGTTACACTTTCAATATTTCCCGGATCAATAGACGTTGCAAGCAATACATGAAACATCAGCGGATTGGCATGGATTTCATCCATTGATATATCCTTAGCGTCAGTATGCAACTGAGCATCAATGATATATCCATTCTTAAGCAAATTATTCACAACAATTAAGGGTGAAACCCCTTCTTTTGTTTGAATGTCATAGAGATTATAAGCCAATACATAAGCATATTTACATGATGAAGGTATATGTTTCAAGGTGTATTGATTGATATCAAATGGGATTTCTTTTCCCTTAATGTCTGTTAATGTGGCAGAAATTTCTTTTTCTCTTTTGGATTCAGGAGAGGTTGCGGCATCAATTATTTTTTGAATACGTTCTTTAATGTCCTTTATATTAAAGTTGTTACTATCACTGAGATTGTCAACCATAGTGTCCAAAACATCTGTACCCGAAAGAAGCGCATCAATATATTTTTCTTCTACTTTAATGTCTTCAGAACGAATCATGCCCAATAAGGTTTCCATGGTATGAGATAATTCACAAATACAATCAAACCCTAGAAAAGCAGATGCGCCTTTGACTGTATGAATGGAGCGAAAAATTTTTGCGATTCGTTCAGGATTCGCCTGATCTATTGATTTTTCTAATACCAATAGTTCTGATTCGATAATATCAAGATGTTCTTTTGTCTCTGTAATAAACTCATTGTTTATTTCCTGTTGAAAGCTCATAAAAACTCCATTATTTTTGAAAATCGCAAAGATATATGGGATGCTCTGAAAATAACGTCCTCATTATTGATTTTGTTTGTATGGGTTAATTAGTATGTTATTTTAAGAGGTTACCTATGATTCGATTATTTTATAAATTCGATTCAAGCGTGTTATTTGAAACAAATTGTTAATATCCTGATTGGCATTGATCATTTCAAGGCCGATATTGGGAGACTTTTTTTTCGCAAGATTTGAAAAAATTACAAACAAACTCAAACCAATAGAATCCACATCATTGACTTGCGAAAGGTCAAACCGAAACTTTGTTTTTCCCTTATCGAGACAATCATGCATAACATATCGAAAATTATCCGCATCTTCGGCAGTGATATCTCCACTGGGATGAATAACAGTCCAATCTTTTATTTCCTCCACATGAAACTGCGTGGATTCAGAGGCTGTAACATAAACTGTGATCATGTTGCCATATGAATTAAATTCCATCTCATCAGCAAATGAATTGACCAGACATAATCCCCTGTTTCTAATCTGGGTCGGGTCATCAGACATCCGGTAATTAATATTGTTATAATCAAAACCATCACCTTCGTCCGAAACAACAATTTTAAATCGTTTGTCATCAAGAAGCGAAATGTTAACAGAAACAATCCGATCTTTTTTCTGTTTATTGCCATGTTCTATGGCATTGTTAATCAATTCCCTTAAAATCAAAATGATATTGGCATATTCATCAACGTCATAGCTTTCTAAATAACTTCGAACCTCTTTGATGATTTTATTGACCATTTTGATTTCTGAAGAGAATTTGTATTCAATATAGTCATCTTCCTGGTAGGTTGTTAACATATTTATTTCCTTTTAAATCAATATATTATTATGGAATTTCCATTGCAAATAACATCATATCATCAGTTTGTTTATAATGGGTGAATTTTTCAATGTTTTCCCAAACTGATGCAATCATGTCATCAATTGGCAGATGTATGTTTTTTGTAATAAGATCAAACAGTCCAGATGAAGTTAAGGTTATTTTTTTGCCAGACACCCCATTTACATGATACGCATTGGGGATTCCATCAGAATATAAAATAAACCGATCTTTGGGGTGCACGTTAAACTTTTTTGTTTCAAAAAATACATCTGCTAAAAGCCCCAAAAAATTTCCAGCAATGTTGATTTGATGCAATGTGTTATCAATAGAGTTATAATAGATCATTTGAGGATGAGCGGCTGAAACTGCTGATACCTGATTCTTTTCTAAGTCCAAGCGAATAAACAGACTGGTAACCATGCGTTCATTTTTTCCATTTTCCAGTAAGGCATGATTAAGAAGCTGAAAAAACGTGTCTCCGGATTTTTGAGTCCGGCAGTTTTCATCAAAAAAGGACTTGATCATCACTGTATGATATGATGCCGCCATATCGTGACCCGCAACATCAGCAATAATAACATCACAGCCTTTTTCAGTATCCCGGATATCGATAAAATCGCCACCTAAATCTTTCAAAGCCTGAATGCGATAGGCAATTGATACTTTGTATCCATCTTTGTTTAAACAAATCAAGTCATTGTAAGTGATAATGGCATTGTTCAATTCTTTCCGAAGAGCAGAGAAACTGTGTTTATATGAATCAATTTCACGTGTTAAATCGATATTTTGTTTGATCAGGTCTGCAAATTTTTTTTCCTCCAACGCCTTAGTTTTATCAAATTTTTTAAAAACTTCCAGAACTTTTTTGCACACGTCGTCTGGTTCAAAAGGCTTGGAAAGAAAGTCATCACATCCGAGCCGAATCAATTCAATAAGCGTCTGTTTATCACTATAGCCAGTGATGACGATAATAGGCAAATCAATACCTGCCTGGGAAATACTTTTTATTAATTGCAGCCCATTCAATTCTGGCATTTGGATATCTGTGATCAAAAGATCAAACATCCGATCCTGTTGAAATGATGATTGAATTTTCTCAAATGCGGCCTTACCATTTGATACTGTAGTCAGTTCGTAGCCCTCATCCTCTAATATAAAGGACAATGAGGTCTGCATGGCAAGATCATCCTCAGCAATGAGTATATGTTTTTGTTGCATAATAAGATTATGTATGCCCTTCGGGCAATTTTTTTATGTATTATAAGTATTTAATCGCTAAAAAGCGCGAAATATTTTAGCCAGGGAAATGCCCCGAGTTAACTTTGATTTACGCCCTGTCAGGGCAATTCGTTTCTATATAAGGAAGAATCATGCCACAATAAATTGTAGGGCTTATATTATTGATATATATGAGTTTATTTAATTATATATTTTAAAAAAGCATGAAACTTTTGTTTACAATTTTTTAATGAAATCTAGTTTTTCGTTTGTATCTAAAGACTTAGATGTCATGGACAAAATGGATTCTTATGGACAAAAAATTGCACCCTTTTAAATTTGGGGTGCATTCCCAAAAGTCGGACATCCTTTTGGGTCTATTTTTATATTGAAACATCCGAAACCAATGTAGGTGCGAACCTTATGTTCGCCCTCCGAACTACAACCGAAAACAAACCTATGTTCGGAAACAAATGAATTGGTTTCGGACATTGGTTCGTTTATGGTTGTAATAGTTCGGCGGGCGAACATAAGGTTCGCCCTTACATTGGTTTCGGACATAGATTGGAATTTGGTTTTGCTCCGAGGCAAACATTTTCCCCTAACTTGTACATACGCCCTTCCAAAAATTGGGAATTTTAAAAAATATTGACAAACAATTTTATATTTTGCTATTCTATCTAATTTTAAATGGATCGTATCGTAATTAAAGGAAGTGAAATGCGTAAAAAACAATGGTATGAATTAATGTTTGAAAATTATGGAAAAAAATATGATAAAGAACCTTTTACTCAGGGAACTGAAGGTGAATGTAATTTTCTCGAAAAAGAAATGAATTATGATAAATCTTTGAATATTTTAGATGTTGGATGTGGCACTGGAAGGCATACAATTGAATTGACAAAGAGAGGTTACAGCGTAACCGGGGTTGATTTATCTGAATCTCAACTGGATTGTGCCAGACAAAAGGCAAAAGAATTAAATCTGACAATTAATTTTCAAAAACAGGATGCAAGGGATCTCCCTTTTTTTTATAAATTTGATGTTGCGATAATGCTTTGTGAAGGTGGATTTTCTCTAATGGAAACAGATGAAATGAATTATGCCATTCTTGAAAATGTGACAAGAGCGCTCAAAGACGATGGCAAATTAATATTTACATCATTAAATGGATTGTTTCCATTATATCATTCGGTTGAGGCTTTTTGTGATTCACCCACAAATGAAGGCGTTGCTAAATATAAAAGCAATACATTTGATTTGATGACATTTCGAGATCATAATACAACTGAGTTTGTAGATGATGATGGAAATAAAAAAACGTTGGAATGTAATGAAAGATTCTATGTGCCCAGTGAAATCAACTGGATGTTAAAAACCCTTAATTATCAAACGATTCATATCTGTGCAGCAAAACTTGGTGCTTTTTCAAGGGAAGACAAATTAACCACTGAAGATTTTGAAATGTTGGTTATTGCTGATAAAGACAATAAATAAATAAGGATAATATATGAATAGACATATCTTAAAAATGGGCGTGTTGTATCCAATACTTTTGGCAGGACTGATACTGTCATTGCCAGTTTGGGCACAAGAACGTCAATTGATGGAAATAAGTTCTGAAAAGCTGTATGATGGCAGCATAAAAATTTTATTCATACTGACTGAAGTTCATAACCCAAAAATGTTTTATTATAAAACACCATCAGCTCCCAAAGTCGTATGTGATTTTTTTAACGTGAAAATTAAACCCGGTCTCAGGAAGGAAATTCGAGTAGATGAACGCTATATCAAAAATGTGCGTATGGGTGAACACCATGCCCCCAAAGAAAAAGTTCGGGTTGTGTTGGATTTAATTCCAGGTAACACCTACTCGGTTAAGGAAGTGCCGCCAGAACCTAATATTTTTTCAGTAATTATCCGGTCAGACGATATCGAATCCGATTCAAATGAATCATCTCTTGAAGAAGCGTCCCTTGATGAAGACCAGAAAGAAACATCCTTTTCTACAAATGTAGAAACCACAATTCAAACAACAACAACATCTACAACAACTACAACAACGCCTGATATTTATGAGCCTGAAGCAGATCAAAAAGATTCCGAAGCGTCTTCAGAAGATATTGATCAGACACCAGATGTGCCAGATGATCACGAAGGTCATGATGAGGTTTTTAATGAGGACAGTGGCTGGATTGAAGAACTTATTGAAGCCAATTCGGATCTTGAAGCGCCCAATAAATGGCCGGTTCAAAAGACTTTTGGAAATCTTAAAATAATTGTTCATTTAGATACAGACCCGAATGGATTTATTGCGCTGAAAGGGTACGCCATCAATATGAGCGAGGATTTTTTATATCGCATACAGTTAGATTTTGATATTTATAACGACAATGCTGATGTTATCGAACAGGCGCATGCAGACTTTTTTAATATTGAACCCGGAGAACGCAGAAAACTCATTGTTCATGTTGGGGTAAAAACAGCATCAAATTTTCGGTTGATGCAGCAATTGTTTTGGTAGCATCATCCATATAAAACAATTATTGTCGAAAAATTTCCATAATATTCAAAACACTTTCATATTCAGAGATCACAGGCTTTTTCATGGAAAATCGTAAATCTATGCGTCGATTTTTGCGTTGTTTTTCTGTTGTATTATCATGAACAACCAAAGGACGTGTTGCAGCATATCCACTGACAGAGAATAAGGGCTTGCCATAACTGTTTTTCAAGGCTTTAAATGCCGGACCAATTGCAATTTGTTCTGACCAGAATTTCCATACTGCAATGGCGCGATAACTTGACAACCCCCAATTACCCATTTCCAGTGATATTGCTTTTCGACTATCTGTGTGGCCTTCAATAAAAATGGTATCAATGTAGGTATGGCGCTTATTTTTGACGATTGCATCATAAAGGGCATTACCTATTTCTGCCAGCAATTTTTTTTTATCATCTGGAATTTTATAGCAAAGTGAATCAAAATACAGGCGTTCATCAGGAATTCTCAGAACAGAATAGTTTTCCGATATTTCAACAATAATGCCCTGCTGTGCAAGCTGTTTACGTATTTCTAAAAGCATTGCAGCGCGTATTTGATTGGCATTTTGGATTTCTTTGATGGCATCATGGACACGCTCTTCCATTGTGGACAATTTGATAATTAACAACACACATGCCAGAATAAATATGACCAGCAGGCCGGCCATGATATCTGAAAATGAAATCCAATAAGGATTGTCTTCGTCTGGCGAACGTGGGTGTCGCCTTTCAAACGCACGAATCATGTTTACTTTTTGTCCTGTCGTTGATTTAAAGCATCTTCAATTTCATTGACCACATCAGATATAGTAAACACAGCATCCCGCATGGTGGTGGCAAAATCGCGCGTTTGATTATTCCATTCATTGAGACGTTCATTTGTTTGATGTTGAACCTGGCTGGCATAATCTGTAAGAAGCCGGCTGACTTCCTGTTCAAGGGAGCTGACATGCTGGGTGAGGGTTTCTCTGAATTGCTGATGATGTTCTGAAAACTGAATAATACCATCATTTGCAGAAGATGCGGTTTGCTCCAATACTTCCACAGCTTTTAGAAATTCATTCTTTACTGTTTGAATCATTTTGACAATATCGCCCACCTGATTTGCCATCTGGGCATTCTCTTTTGTCAATCGTTCAGTACTCACATTTGTTTCTTTGAGTTGACCTGAAAATAATTGAATCACTTCAGACAAAGAATGCCCCAGTTTATCCAGTTTTTCTGCCGCATTGTTTAGATAGCTGCTGGATTTTTCAATATTTTTGGCAGCAGTTTCCATTACTTTTTGATTGCGCATTACCGCATCATTGAGTACCTGTCCCTGTTCCAAAATATCTTTTGATGCGTTCATGTTTTGTTCTGAAGATTTATTCATGCTGACCATAAATAATTGCAGGCTTTCACGAAGGGATGTCAATTGTTGGGTCAGTAATGAGATACGTTCTTCTTCCTGTTGCGCCAGTCTTTGAAATTTTTCTTCAACCTGCTCTGAGAATCTGCTGGCAGAGTTTTGAGTGCGAACAACAGCATCATCAATGGCTGTAGACTGCTTATGGGTTAAATTATCAATCATGGTGCTCAGACGTTGGAAACGCTCTTCATCAAGTTGAGAGACTGTTTCGTTATGGGTATTCAGTTGTGAAAGTAATCTTTCAATGGACTGGTTCAATTCGGTGTTCATTTGGCGGGTCAGGTCTCTCTGATTATCGCTTTCTGTGCTGACCCCCTGCATAAAAGAATCCAGAACAGAAGCAAGGGCATCTTCAGAGGTACGTGTTTGTCTTTGATTCAATTCATTGGCCGAAAGGATGAATTGTTCAATTGCCGGCGCCATAATTTCTTTAATCCCAGACTGTACACCTTCAGAAACCTGATGAACAACTTCCTGCATTTTTCCGCCAATTTTTTCAGCCAATCCCTGAAGCGCTTCTCGAGCTTCAAAATTATGCTCTTCAATACGCATCAGGGATTGTTCCGGGTTCATTCGGGGGGTCAGTAACGAGACTTCATGCTGAAATCGTGTGATATCCATTCGCACAAATCGTTCAATCAATTTCTCAATAAAATTGAACAATACACTGGTCAGTACGCCCCAAACTGAGGTTAAAAAAGCTACAGCCGCGCTGCTGATCAGTCGATTGATTTCATTTCCGGCAGAATTCATACCGGCATCGCTCAGATCAAGGCCGGAAAGCCCCAACTGAAGGCCTGAAAATGTACCAATAACGCCAATTGCAGTGAGAAATCCGGGAACTGCTGCCAAGAGACGATTTTCGGTCAAGCCGGGTGACATGGATCTGGCATTGAAAAAATATGAAGCATCCAGGGCGCGGTACAGGCTTTTTCCATCCTTTGATATTACCAGACTGCGGTCAAAATCAATCCATAGCTCTCCAAAGCCATTGGGTAATTTTTTGGCAGTGTTAATCAGGTCACGTCGTTTTTTTACAAAATGGTCTGAGGATATACCCTGGATGGCAGACCGAAATTGCTTGATAATCCATCTGGCTCTGTGGGCTTTCCAAATAACCAGAGACAATGCCCAAAAGAATATGCACCACAAAGCAAGTACGATAAATGCGCTGAAACCATCTGTACTGGCAATTTGTCCTGTGAATAATGCGTTTAGATTGGGCCATAATAATGTCCAGTCGAATTGTATGATTTTATTTTTCATGAATGATTCTGCTATCGATTCAATAATTTAAATATCGTTTCATTACCGCCCTATATCTTTATGATACTCATGAAGAGATTTTAACTCCGAATCCCCTTTTAACCGCCGGGCAATACCTCGGGCAGCAGCAAGGGCAGCTGCAGTCGTTGTAATATAAGGAATTTGATAGGTTATTGCAGATTGTCGAATATACGAATCTTTTTCCTCGGTTTCTTTACCTCCCGGCGTATTGATGACCAGTTGAATCTCACCATTCTTTATTGCATCAACAATATCCGGTCTTCCATAACCAATTTTGTTGATATGTGTTGCTTGAATACTATTATTTTCCAGAAATGCGCATGTACCCTTTGTTGCATAGATTTTAAATTTCAGTTCCGCAAAAATTCGGGCGGATTCAAGCATGCTGTCCTTATCCCGATCATTGACTGTAACTAAAACTGCTCCCGATGTTGGCAAGGGCGTGCCGGTAGCCTTCTGAGCTTTATAAAATGCCATACCAAAGGTATCAGCAAGTCCAAGGACCTCTCCAGTTGAACGCATTTCAGGGCCAAGAAGCGGATCGACTTCAGGAAACATTTTAAAGGGAAATACCGCCTCTTTTACACCAAAGTGCGGAATCAATCGCTGTTTGAGATTCAATTCCGAAAGGCGTTTTCCCAACATGATATTTGTAGCCAGACGCGCCATAGATATATTACACACCTTTGAAACAAGCGGTACTGTGCGCGATGCCCTAGGATTGGCCTCAAGTACATAGATCCGATCATTACAAATTGCGTATTGAATATTCATCAGACCCACGACATTCATTTCAATGGCAATTTTTCGCGTATAATCCACAATGGTTTCCAGATGTTTTCTGGGAATGCTGATTGGCGGGATTACACAAGCAGAATCCCCAGAATGAATGCCTGCCAGTTCAATATGTTCCATCACAGCGGGTACAAAGGCATCTGTACCATCAGCAAGGGCGTCGGCTTCAGCTTCAATGGCATTTTCAAGGAATTTGTCAATTAAGATAGGACGTTCCTGGGATACATCAACCGCAGCAGTGACATATCTTTTTAACATGCTTTCATCCCAAACAATTTCCATTGCACGTCCTCCCAGCACATATGAGGGACGCACCATCAGGGGATAGCCAATGTTATTGGCAATTGTCAGGGCTTCATCAAGGGTGCTGGCCATTCCGGATTCGGGTTGCGGAATACCGAGATTGCGCATAATGACTCTAAAACGATCCCTGTCCTCTGCCAGATCAATGGTATCAGGCGATGTTCCTAAAATTTTTACACCGGCAGAAGCCAGATCATTGGCAATGTTCAGGGGTGTTTGTCCGCCAAATTGAACAATTACTCCTTCAGGTTTTTCTTTTTCGTAAATACTCAAGACATCTTCAACAGTCAATGGCTCAAAATAGAGTTTATCTGAAGTATCATAGTCTGTGGAGACTGTTTCAGGATTGCAATTGACCATGATGGATTCATAGTTGGCATCGCGAATGGCAAAGGCCGCGTGAACGCAACAGTAATCAAATTCAATGCCCTGGCCAATCCGATTGGGTCCGCCGCCAAGCACCATAATTTTTTTTCTGTCTGTTGTTTTAACCGAATCTCCGGCATTGTAAGTAGAAAAATAATATGCGGCATTTTCAACCCCGCTTACTGGTACAGCCTCCCATGCTTCGGACTTTCCAAGAGAAAGTCGGGTCTGACGAATTTCGGATTCTTTTGAATTAGTTATTTGCGCCAGGTACTTATCAGAAAAACCATCATTTTTGGCCTGAATGAGAAGATCATTGGGAATCATTGTGTCACTGGAATGGGCAATAATTTTTTCTTCAAGTTCAACCAGTTCTTTCATTTGTTGAATAAACCAATGCTTGATACTGGTTTTTTCATAAAGCGTATCAATAGAAGCACCTTTTCTTAATGCTTCGTACATGATGAATTGGCGCTCACTTGTGGCAAAATTCAGCATGTTCATTAAATCGTTTAATGGCAGTTGATTGAAATTTTTGGCAAAACCGAGACCATACCGGTTATTTTCCAATGAACGAATGGCTTTTTGAAAGGCTTCCTTATAATTCTTGCCAATGCTCATTACTTCACCCACAGCACGCATCTGAGTGCCAAGCTTGTCTTCAACCCCTTCAAATTTTTCAAAGGCCCATCTGGCAAATTTGACAACAACATAATCTCCGGAAGGTGTATATTTTTCAAGAGTGCCATCGCGCCAATAAGGGATTTCATCCATAGTAAGGCCGCCGGCCAGAAGTGATGAAACAAAAGCAATGGGAAATCCTGTTGCCTTTGATGCCAACGCTGAAGAACGTGATGTTCTTGGGTTGATTTCAATGACAACAATCCGACCGGTTTTTGGATCATGTGCAAACTGAATATTGGTACCGCCAATCACCTCGATGGCATCCACAATATCATAGGAATACTTCTGAAGTTTTTCCTGTAACTCAGATGAAATGGTCAGCATAGGTGCAGTACAGTATGAATCACCTGTATGAATGCCCATGGCATCAACATTTTCAATAAAACAGACAGTAATTTTCTGATTTTTTGCATCCCGAACCACTTCAAGCTCAAGCTCTTCCCATCCCAGGACAGATTCCTCAATCAATACCTGATTGACCATACTGGCAGCAAGTCCACGGGCCGCAATTTCTCTGAGCGATTCAATATTGTAAACCAGTCCAACGCCAGTGCCGCCCATAGTATAAGCCGGACGAATGACAACCGGATATCCCAGTTTTTCCGCTACTTTTTCAGCATCTTCAACAGAGTTCACAGTCTCATTTTTGGGCATTTCAATGCCCAGTCGGGTCATGGTATTTTTGAATGCAGTGCGATCTTCACCACGTTCAATGGCATCAACATTAACCCCAATTACCTGTACACCATATTTTTGTAAAACACCGGTCTGATGAAGCGTTGAAGACAAATTTAAACCTGTTTGCCCGCCAAGATTGGGTAGTAAGGCATCGGGACGTTCCTTTTCAATTATTTTTTCCAATACATGGGGTTCCAGGGGTTCAATATAGGTGACATCAGCAGTTCCAGGGTCTGTCATGATTGTTGCCGGGTTGGAATTCACCAGCACAATTTCAAAGCCCAAAGATCTGAGCGCTTTACATGCCTGAGTGCCTGAATAATCAAATTCACACGCCTGACCAATAATGATTGGACCGGAACCAATAATTAATACTTTTTTGATATCTGTTCGTTTTGACATATTTCTCCTTAAATTTTGATATTCAATTTTTTTTTGTACTTTTATTATGATTATTATGCTTCGTCAATAATTTTAAGGAATGCTCTGAAAATAACTTCCCCATTTTAGATATTGTTTGTTTTGAGGTAAATGAACTGTAGAGACGTAACATGCTCGGTCTCTACACGACCTTATTTTTTGTACGATCAATAAAATTGAACATGTTCTTTACCGGGCATTCCTAAATTATTTTCAATATTCGTAAAAACACAGGGCATAAAAGAGCGATAATAATAACAATTCCTGGAAATGTAAGATAGGGTTTGTACCAGGGAAGATGATTCATTTTTGCTTGCTTGATTTCGTCCAAAAACCAACTGCCGATTAATACAGATGCAACAACTACAGAAATAAATGATAAAAATTGAATCATAAATAGTTACTCCGACATGGGGATGAATGGATTACCATTCAGCTTTGAAATATTAAAGCTGAATGGTAACAAATTTGGGTCTGGAAAAACCTATTTTTTTGGGTGACACTTACTGCAACCTGAGGGTGCTGCTTTGGTGCCATTTTCTTTGTTATATGCCTTGTGGCAACTGATACAATTCATATGAAGTGCTTCAGCGTGATATTCCAGTTTTTCCTTACCTTTAACCCCGCTTTTTTTTCTGCTGGGTTTGGAATGACAGGCAATGCAGTTTTGAACCGGATCTCCCATTTTTAATTCCAGGGGTTTTCCTTTGGAATCATGATGACATTCACCACAAGCTATTTGATAATCATCAATATGCGCTTTATGAGTAAATTGAACGATCCCTTTTTTATGCTTTGCATAAGCTGGATTTTCCATCATGATAACATCAGCAACTTCAGTTTTACCAGCAGGCATATCTTTCTTTGCTGGTTCAGCTTTTTTGGGTGCTGCTTTAGGTGCTGCTTTGGGTGCTGCTTTTTTGTGAGCAACCTTTTTTTCCTGTTTTGCCTCTGTTTTTGCGACTGCTTTTTCAACATGTTTTTCCGGTTGCACGGTTTCATGTTTGTCTTTATCAGCAGATGCTTCATGACTGGCCGCTTTTTGAATGTCCGCTTTGATGTCTGCATATTGATCATCAGTCGGTGTTTGTGAGTCAATCACAATAATTCCAAAAAGCACGAAAATCAAAAGGCACAAGGCTGTCATAATGGATACTGATTTTTTGTCCATGAACTCTATCTCCTTCTGTTTTTGTTTGGCATGTTATACCTAGAACGCTATAACATACTGTATTATATTTTTAGATGATATCTATAAAATTTTTGATGTTTCGATATATCAAGTAGATTCCTTTATACGATCAGGTAATCCTTTTAATATACAACTCAATAATATTTGTCAAACTTTTTCAATTCCTGGAATGAATATATAATCAGGAACTTTCTGAAAATCAGTTTTTAGGGGATCTCGGAAAAAAACTTCAATTAGGAATTCTCGAAAAATAAGTTCCTCATTTTCTTATTTGCTAGCCCGATGTAGGGGCGAACCTTATGTTCGCCCTCGAACGAATAACGCATTCGTTCCTATGTACGATGGGCGAACACAAGGTTCGCCCCTACATTGGACTTGTAAATAAGAAAATGAGGAACTTATTATTCAAGCATTCCTTATTGATTGATTGCGAATAAAAAAATACCCAAAAGTATGTCCGATTGGTTCAATAAATATGAGCATGTTATTTCTGAACTTTATCAAGGTTAAAGAATGTGATGAAAAACATTTGCCGACATTTTTTCTATTGAATCCATTCCTCACTTATGGTATCGTTCATTTTTTAATCGTAATAAATTCAAACAAATAAGAACTTCTTTGATATAAATCGTATTAATAGGGAGAAATACATGGATTCACACAGCACAAACAATTATAAAAAAATAAAGGTTTTAATTGTTGAAGATGCCAGAGCGGTTAGAAGTTTGGAAGTCAGCATGTTGACAGATATGGGTTTTGAGAATATTATTGAAGCTGAAGATGGCCAAAAAGCAATTGATAAATTAAAAATGGAAAAAGATGTCGGGTTGATTATCAGTGATTGGAATATGCCCAACAAAACCGGTTATGATTTACTTGTTTGGATACGAAAAGACTATGCCCATAAAAATACCCCCTTTATTATGGCAACAGGTCAGGGCGAAAAAAAGAAGGTTATGAAAGCAAAAGAAGCCGGTGCAAATAATCTCGTAACCAAACCTTTCAGCCCTGTTGATTTCAAACATGTAATTGATGATACACTCGGCCTGTCTCAAAAAAAGACATCCAATGGGCGCAGTTTACAAAAAACAGCATCTGGAAAAACCAGGCTTAAAATAGCGCATATACCCATTACAGATCATATTGTGTTGGGTGCATTAAAATATTTGATCAATATTGGCGAGCTATCTCCAAAGCATTTTGAACTGGAAACCAAACGTATGTTGTTGTGGAATCCTGTTCAGGTTGCATTGGAAAATGGGGATGTTGATGGCGTTTTGATTCTTGCGCCCATAGCAATGGACTTATTCAGTTATGGCATGCCTGTCAAACTGGTTCTTCTGGCACATAAAAATGGAAGTATCTGCGTGCGAAACAAGACAGATCAACATATCAATACCAGAAATGATCTTCGCAATTTTTTTAACAATAAAACCTTTTATTTGCCGCATCTTTTGTCTGTTCATCATATGCTCTCCACAATATTTCTTAGAGAATTGGGCCTGAATCCCGGTTTGTCTGATAATCCAAAAGCGAACGCCTTTTTTGAAGTGATTCCACCGATTAAAATGCCTGATTTTCAATCTCAGGATAAAGATGTGGGGGGATTCATGGTCGCTGAACCTGTAGGAACGAAAGCCATTGTTACTGGTGTTGGCGATCTTATGTATCTTTCCAGTGAGTTATGGCCTAATCATCCATGTTGCGTTATTGTTCTTCGTGATGATGTTATAGAATTTGATCCTGACGCCATACAGGAATTTGTTGATATGAGTGTCCTGGCAGGTCAGTTTGTTTCAAAATATCCTGATATTGCTGCTAAAGTGGCTGTAGATTTTTTAGATCCTGACAAAAAGATTGGCCTGAAAGTACCGGTATTGGAAAAAGTTCTTAAAAGTAATGATCGAATTATTACAGATGATTTGTATCCCAATATCAAAGACTTAAACAGAATTCAAATTTATATGCAGGAAAAGATGGGCATTGGTACGCTCATTGATATGGAAAAATTTGTTGATAACCGGTTTGCTGAAATTGCCTGTAAAAAAGCTGGCGCCATTCAAAGGCCATCCATTTATCCAGATCCAGAAATCGTCCTGTCTCAGATATTTAACCGCAAACCAATCGAACCAGCTCCAGTTGAACAAAAATCTGATATTTCAATCAATGTCAAAAATTTAAACTTGATTCATCATGCACATTCTGTTAATAAACCTTGTAGATTGATCGCAAAAATGTATGACACTCCCAATGGTTGTAATATTGTTATTCTGGATACCAATGAGAAGACACGTGATGACACCACACAAAAAATCAGCCAATTTTGTAGTGAACATGATTCCTTAATGGATGATGGCATCAATCTGTTTTCAAAACTAAACATTTTTTTGCATGAACAAAAGCTTGATATTCAAATTAATGGTTTGTTTGCCAGATTAAACACAAAACAAATGATCGGTGAAATTGTTTCAGCCGCTTCACCACCAATAATTTTGTTTCGCAAATATATTCCTCAACCGATAAAAGGCAGGGGCGCAGCACTTGGGTCTAAGGGGCCGTTTACATTAACGCAAAAGACTTTTCGTTTGGAATCTGGTAATCGACTGTTTTTTCATACACATGGTATCATGAACAAACGACGTCATTATCACTGGCTTGATGATATTTTACTGCATAATTGCACAAAGCCATTGGATATTATGTTAAGCAGTGCATGGAAAGAAATGGTTCAAAAGCAACCAGATAATGACGTATTATTTATTGGAGCTGAGATTCCTTAATCTAGAGATTTATTGAAATGAAAAAAAAAATTCGTGTATTGGTTGTCGATGATTCTGCCCTTGTTCGCAAGACATTAACAGACTTATTGACAAGCGATCCAGATATTGAAATAATGGCAACAGCATCTGATCCATTCGTTGCTGCTCAAAAAATGAAAAATGAAGTACCGGATGTAATCACATTAGATGTTGAGATGCCCCGCATGGATGGCATCACGTTTTTAAAAAAAATTATGTCTCAACATCCTATACCGATTATCATTTGCTCAACATTGACAGATAAAGGTACAGAAACTGCTTTTAAAGCTCTTGAATATGGTGCTGTTGAGATTATCACCAAACCCAAATTGGGGACACGACAATTCCTTGAAGAATCCAAAGTGCGTATATGTGATGCTGTCAAAGCAGCAGCAAGAGCCCGCGTAAAACGAATATTACCCAGAAAAAAAGCAGAACCTAAATTAACCGCAGATGCAGTCATTGCAAAGCCCTTATCCCGGGCAATGGTAAAAACAACAGAAAAAATTGTTGTGATAGGTGCATCAACCGGTGGCACTGAGGCGCTCAACACACTTTTGGAGGCCCTGCCGCAAGACTCGCCAGGTATTGTTATTGTACAGCATATGCCAGAAAATTTTACTGCAAGCTTTGCCAAACGCCTTGATCTTTCTTGTAAGATAAATGTTAAAGAAGCTGTGGATAATGATTCAGTTCTACGTGGAAGAGCACTGATCGCGCCGGGTAACTATCATTTATTATTGAAACGAAGTGGTGCACGATATCATGTGCAGATAAAAACTGGCCCTTTAGTAAGCAGACATCGGCCTTCTGTTGATGTGCTCTTTCGTTCAACAGCACGGTATGCAGGTGCAAATGCTATTGGTGTTATCATGACTGGCATGGGGGATGATGGTGCACAGGGGATGTTGGAAATGAAAGATGCGGGTGCTTTCACCATTGCACAGGATGAAGCGACCTCTGTTGTTTTTGGCATGCCTCAAGAAGCGATTAAACGCGGGGGAGTTAAGAAAATTTTACCATTGAAAGGTATTGCTCCTTTTATTGTACAGGAAACAAAGATTTAGGGTCGGATTTCAAAAAAGTCGGACATTACTTTTTGAGAATGCGCCCTTGTCTGTCTGATTAATGAATAATCAATTCATAACTGACGATTAAAACCTTTTACACAATAGGGTACATACGCCCTTTATGAGACTTCTCCTAACGTTTGCGCCCCACTAAAGAATATTGAGGTGGACACAACTTTGCTCCCTGCTGACAATTCATCCGCGTATCGGATGATTCTTTTTAATATCTGATAATTCATTATATATTTGCAAAAAACAATGGGGATAAATTGACAATATCAATGGAGTTAAATATTGAGCGATTGGAGGCACACCTTGAAGTGTGAAAATATTCAAATAAAATTACCAGATATGTGGCTCAACATTAATGTAGATCATTTAAAAGAAACACTCCTATCGTGTAATGAAATAGAGGCGGCTTATCTTTTTGGATCTGCTGCCAGGCGTGAACCTGTTGTTAATGATCTTGACCTTCTCATTTTAGCGGATTCAAATAAAAACATGCATCATTTATATTTCAATCTGCTTCACAGAATTACAAATGACCAAAAAATTCCAGAATCACAAATTGATATTCTATTCTTTGATATTTGTCTTGCCGATCCATATATTCTTGATAGAGCGGTTAATACAGGTATTTTACTTTGTAATAGAAACGAAAAATTGCTTACAGATCGTATTGAAGAATTATCATTATTTTTTCTTGAAAATGAATTCTTATTGAATGAAAGCATTCGATTAAAACGAGAAAAAAGAGAGGTTTTTTGTGGAATTAGATAACCAGAGGATTGAAACATTCCTTGATGAAATTGCCAACGAATCAATAATAATTAAATCCGCGCTTGAAAAAAACGATGAAGAAATTGTTCAATCTCCATTAATTTTAAGGGGTCTTAAATATTCTATCGTTTTAATTTCTGAAGCCATTGCAAATACCCTTCAACATATCCTTGCAAAAAAATATCATGTTTCTATTAGTGGTTATACGCAATGTTTTGAGAAAGCACATATTCATAACATTATATCTGAAAACCTATACAAGAGACTCAAGCCATTTATAAGTTTTCGGAACATGCTGGTACATCAATATTGGCGTATTGATGATATGATATTTCTTGAAAATCTTCGTGAAGGTATTGACGACTTCCAATTATTTATGAAAGAGATTCATTCAAGCGCCTTCCATGAAATACGATCAAAGCCCAAAGCAACAACAGCAAAAGCTTTTAAACGCAATTCCGAATATTTTTGATTTAATGATATTGCATATTGATTGGCCTGACTGATCGCTGCATCCATACTGTCTTTAATGCATGGCAATTGATCCAGCTCTTTTTGATCCATATTGCGGGCGTTTTCTCCTGTCAGTTTGGCTTCGCTTAAGGATACATATTTGAATTCAATTAAAATATCAAAAATTTCAAATCTGCGTTTATCGGGTCGGATAATCATGGTTAAGTCGGTATACCGGCGATCTATTTCTGTCTCTGAATCCATAATGTAAAGATTGTCATTATACAGAAGGGTGAGGAATGCTGTTTTTACTGTAAGTTCGTTAGCCCATGCATAATCCCGATTGCTGAGAATTTTGAAATAGTGATTCACCACAAAATCGCATAAAGGTT
>Ga0272440_1001639_pt1 | contig 18124 bp, 9 predicted proteins | sample SSMMMBAug17_FD_192440 | JGI IMG/M metagenome (GOLD analysis project Ga0272440, IMG submission 192440) | Marine sediment archaeal communities from Little Sippewissett salt marsh, Falmouth, MA, United States - SSM-MMB-Aug17 | ecosystem: Environmental > Aquatic > Marine > Wetlands > Sediment ...
TGGGATTTTTTTCAAAATTTAATTCAATCAGTTTTTTTTTATTCCTTTTTGCACAATCATGCACCAACCAGGTTTTACCCACCTGGCGTGCCCCTCGGATTATTAATGGTTTGCGGTTGGTTTTGTTTAACCATTGATCTAGTTTTTGTGAGGCAAAACGTTTCATTTTTCTTTTTCTTTTTAGTTTTTGTCCATTTTCCTATGGAATTAAAAAAATAAACAGGTTGATATTAATAAAAATATGATTTTCTTAGGGTTGTTTTTGGCTGAATCATAAAAAAAAACAGCTTATTAATTTTTTGATAGCATTTTTTTTTGTTGATTACAAGTGCTAAAGGAGAAAAAATAGGAGAACAAATAGGGACGTCTATGATTTTATGATTTACTTTAACTCTGAAAAACAAACATGCATGGTACTCGTTGCAAAAATAATGGTTTTTCCAATTTTATCCCCCCCATTTACCCCCCCTGACCATTTCCCCCGGTTTTACTTGCTATTAAAATACAATTAGAATAGGTTAAGAAAGGTTGACATATACCTTGTAACTCAACTATAAATGATTAAACTAAAAAAGAAAGGACATTGATATGGATGAAAAACAGATTGCAAATCCACATGCGAATTTTTTTCAAAAAGTTTTTTCTCGTTATGATATTGCTCGTGATTTTGTTTGCAACTATCTTCCGGAAAAGCTTGTTCAACTGCTTGATTTGAATACGCTTGCGCTTGATCGAGAATCTTTTGTTGATATATTGTTATCTGCAACGCAATCAGACCTGGTGTTTAAAGTCAGACGAAAAGATGGAAAAAAATTATTGATCTATATTTTATTTGAGCATAAAAGTTTTGTTGATCGATGGGTGTTATTTCAATTATTAGGGTATATCGTTCGAATCAGTGAGCGCGAAAGAGAGATTCATGCAGTTGAAAGAAAGAATAAAAGACAGGCCAATCTTGAACAAGGTCTTCCTGAAAGGGCAGGTATTGAAAAAGAGTGTATAACTGTTGTTTTACCTGTAATTATGTATCATGGCCAAAAAGACTGGAATGTTGACGATACTTTATCTGCCTTGTATTGTAGTGCAAATAGTTTTGTAAACTATGTACCTGAATTTGACTTTGAGTTGATTGACTTATCATCTTTTCAAGATTATCAAATAACAGGCAATGTTTATCTTCGTGTTGCATTGCTTGTTATGAAACATTATTTTAGCGAACAATTTGATGAAATATTTTCAACAATTTTGTCATTACTTGCTGAACATCTAAACGAAGGTGAAACAATACATTTTATTGCAACTGTAACGTTGTATTCAAGTTCACATAAACTGCGTGGACAGAAATGGTTGACATCAAATGTTGAAAATAATTATATCAAAGCATTTGGCGAAAAAGGAGGCAATGTTATGAACTCTATCAGTAATATTTGGATTGAACAAGGGAAAAAAGAAGGTATAAAAGTAGGTATAAAAGTAGGGAAAATAGAAGCCCTTATAGAAACTATTAAAGTTAAATTTAACAATATTTCTAAACCTTTAAAAACAATCCTTCAATCCATCAAAGATGAAGAAATGCTGAATAATTTGCATCGTGAAGCAATTTTATGCAACAATATCTCTGAATTTCAACATAGTCTTGAAACAATTTGCGGAAAAAGGGGTCGGACCAAGCTAACCCATTAATTTTATTCAATATTCACTCCAAAAATGGGCTATTTTACCCTCTATAACGCTCTTTTCGGTATCAAAAAGAGCGTTATAGGATACAATCTTCTTACTCGATATGCACCACACTGGGAGACAGCCCTGCCATAAATTCCTTGTTACCTTTTGGCCCAAGTATAGGCGATACTAGAACAAAATGCGTTTTAAGATCTTTGGTTTGAAAAAAAGTTCGAAGATCCTCAATTACCCGCTGATGTAATTCGGGATCACGAACAACCCCTCCTTTTCCGACCTCATTTTTGCCCACTTCAAATTGAGGTTTTATTAAAGCCAAGATACGACCATCAGTTTTTAGAAAAGGCAGGCAGGCAGGAACAACGAGCCTTAATGAAATAAATGATGTATCTATTGTAATCAAATCCATTTTTTCAGAAATGATCTCTTGAGAAAGATAACGAATGTTCGTTTTTTCCAAAACAGTTACCCGGCTATCCTGTCGTAATTTCCATGCGAGTTGACCATAGCCAACATCAATAGCATACACATGACTGGCATTATGTTGCAACAGACAATCAGTAAAGCCACCCGTTGATGCGCCAACATCCATACAAACAAGACCATTGGGCAACCAGTCTGTTTTGTCAAATGCTTCTTGAAGTTTAAGACCGCCGCGGCTGACAAATGGAATGTCTTCACCTCGTAAAACGATTTGTGCATCAGCGTGAACCAGTGTGCCAACCTTGTCAACCGGCACTTGATCTACAAGAACTTTTCCTGCCAAAATTAATGATTTCGCACGTTCTCGACTTTGAACCAGGTTTCTTTGTTTGAGTAACATATCAAGCCGGATTTTTTTTGATTGATTCCTGAAAGTATTCATAATCATCCTGGTTAACGACGAATTATTTGTCCATTACGTGAATCATCAAATCCATTGGGGGTAACATTTGGGTAGCCATTGACGAATACATAATGAATACCTTCAGGAAAAATATCTGGATTTTCTGGCGTACTGGCATAATCAATGGTTTTGGGATCAAAGATGACAATATCTGCCCAATAATTCTTTTTTATCAGCCCACGATTTTTAATACCCATCTGGCTGGCAGGTAATGAAGTTGACTTGCGGATGGCTTCAGCCAATGTGATTCGTTTTTCTTGCCTGACATATTTGGAGATCAGTTTGGGATAGCAATCATAAAACAAATGACTGGGTTTACCAAAACCAAACATGATCGTGTCTGTTACAATGGATGTATTGGGATCGCAAATCGCACATGCACCAAATTTTTCAACGAGTTCGTCTCCGATAAATGTTGGCGCAATAAATACAAGCACCCGACCTTCTTCCTCAATAAGTAGATCACACACTGTATCAAAAGGCGTCTGACCGCGGGCTTTGGAAATGTCAAGAATAGACATGCCTTCATAGGGTTTATTTTTTTCTGTGATCACACTCATCAGGTAAATGGAACGAAATCCCAATACTTTAAAAAAATTCATAGACCATGTATCACGATCCCTGTGAGGCCAGATGGATTTTCCTGACATAATGGTATGCAAAATCTTTTGTCTTTCAACTGGGCTGCACAAACGTTCAATAACAGCCTCACGTTTACCTTCCAATGCCCAGGGTGGAAAAAAAGCCAGGATATGTGTAAAGCCTGTACTGGTTGGCATGGCATCAATGCCAACAGGCATACCATTTTGAATTTTATCATTTAAATTAGAAAGAATCTGTTTTAGGATTGAATCATCAGGCATTGGTAAATCAACATATCGATTGACAAATGAAAGTACCCGCAGAACCTTTCGTATGCTTTCATCTACAACCGGATGAATATGGGGTATGTGAAATAAATGTGAAATCTGTACACGAACATCAGTCAACTGGGATAAACTGATTATTTCGTCAATGGCATTGGGCAGTGTATTGGAATAACTTCTGATATGACTGGCAAATACGCCCTGGTATTTTGAGATCAATCTGGCCAATGGCGCCAATTCCTGTGTATCGGCATTCAATCCTGGAAAATACATCAGGCCAGTACTCATTCCCAAAGCGCCTGATTCAAGCCCAGCATTTAAATAATGTTCCATGCGTTTGATATCATCACGACTCGCACAAGAATTGTCTAAGCCTTTTGCAGTAATACGAAGCATGCCATGTGGAACAAGATATCCGCAGTTTAATACAACACCTTGCTTTTCAAGCACTTCAAAAAAGTCTGACACTGAAGTCCATTGAAAATCATAGTTTTCGCGTTCTCCTTGCATGGCCTGAACATACATCACAGCATCATGACGATACCTGTCATCAAGTGGCGCAGGCCCCATACCGCAATTTCCACCAACAAAAGTTGTTACACCCTGACAAAGTAAGGGTTTAAGTATTTGGGGATGATTTTGTAAATGAATGGTTAAATCTGCATGGCTATGAATATCGATAAAGCCTGGACATACTGCCAGATTACTGGCATCAATAATATTATCTGATGATGTCAGATTTGGCGCAATTTCTACAATACGACCATTTGAAATACCAATGTCCGATTGATATTCAGCAACACCCGAACCATCATAAATATAAGCATTTTGAATGATTGTCTGAAATTGGTTCATAGTAATTACCTTAAATTATTTAGAATATTGTAACAATTTATTTGATCAATGCGTGTTTTTTCATGCCATTTATCCATCAAAGATTCCATTAAATTCATTTACAATTTCCATAAGTTGATCCTCGAGTTCAGAGGCCTTGATCAGTCTTACAAGATAAAACGCGCATGATATTTTCAGCGCCTTATCGATTCCAGACACCATTCAATCGAATAGAGACATGATTTCCAGCCTTAAACAAACCGGCATCATTTCGTCCAGACACTCCCATGCCATTGGCATCAATCCACTGCTCAACACGTTCTAAATTGCTTCCTACAATTATGACTTTCAATTGATAATCTGTATTGAATAATAAACTATCAATAGTAAAATTACTATCAGTATTTACACCAGCTTTTGTTTCGAATCCTCCCTGAGTCACTTTATGATAAACCTTAACCCCCACAACAACATTTTCAGGAATTGGTTTTCCGAGACTGTCTGTAATTGTACCTGTAAGTTCTCCTCCTTTTTTGCAAACAAATACAACAGATTCACCAATTTGTTTTTGGCCCTGTGATTGTGTTGGATAATTCTCAGGCGAAATTTTCACAACGTAATCAGAGATATCTGAGCCATTGTCCAGATATCTGGGCAATCCTGAAAAAGTAAAATATCCATTAATGTCTGTTCGGATGCTATTGGAAACAGTTGCTGTGTCTGATACGATACTCACCAAAATATCAGCAAGCGGTGCACCTTCTTCTTCGATCACTCTACCACTGATCGAACCACCAATGTCCAAAATAAAGTCTACTGATGTGCCTGTGCTCTGATCTATTTTACTGACTTTTGCATAGTATTCGCTTGTCACTGTAACAATATAATCTTGTGCAATGGGGATATTGTTAATTCGATAAAAGCCTTCACTATCGCTTGTGGTATTTCCTGAAGATTCCTTTCCTTTGATATCGGAATATACTGATATTTTGGCATCTTTGACCGGCGTTCTACCATCAGACTTATAAATATGACCTGTAATATAGCTTCCATGTTTCAATATAATTTCCTTTTCCATGATATTATCAGTTGTATGTTCAGAATCAATAGAAAGGCCAGCTTCATTGAATTTTATATAATAAAGACTATCAGTTATAGCCAGTTCATCATCAAAAGGCATAACACTCAGGACATAATCATTTGAAGAAGGCACACATTTAATATTGAAGGTACCTGATGCATCTGTGCTTGTCCATACATCAAAATCTTTCAGGTCACTGTAAAGTTCGACCTGAGCTTTTACGATTGGTGCTTTTGATGTATCGAGAACTGTTCCTTTTAAATGAAATGCTTTACGAAGCATAAAGTTGACGCCAGAAGAGTTACTCTTGACATTTGTTTTTACCTCAGGCACATAAATCAGGTCTGCATGCTCATCAATGGAAACGATGTAATCATTACTTTTGGAAAGACCATCTATCTTATAGGTGCCATCTTTGCCTGTGTAAATGCCCTCACCACATTTTTTAAGACTTGACCACACATTTACCCAGATATCAGATAAGGCTTTGCCTTCTTCATCGCGAACTGTTCCACTGATACTTTCTAGCCGGTATGTTTTAATATTTATTCCGGTTACATGTTTATTATCCAGTGTACTGACTTTCGTGGCAAGACTGTCATCACGCGTGTTACCGGAAGTATGATAGTAAAATGGCGCCATGCCAGATTTATAGACTTTAATGATATAATCGCTGGCCAGATCCAAACCTTCAATCAGGTAACTGCCATCAGCAATGTAAGTATGGCCACCAAAGGATGATGACATCTCAGAAAATGCTTCGATATACAAATCTGTCGCAGGGTTGCCATCCTGATAAACAGTTCCAGATATACTTGCGCCTGGATTCATATCGAAATTAATGGCATCATCTGGAATTTCATCTTCAGTGTTAACGCGGTCTGCATTTTTTTCGGTCGTTTGACCATCATAGTACTGCTCCTGATATCTTTTCCCCCAGGCAACGACAATAAAATCTGAGGCTTCTTTCAGGCCGGTGATTTTATAATTTGCAGTTTTTCCATGAAGCAGCATAACTTCCGCCGACCCACTTGATCCGGTGGAATTGGAATGCGCATCCACCCAGACAATTTCACCAGTTGTAGCGCTTTCCGGAAAATTCACTGTACCTGATATGACCTTGCTGCCAGATGATACATGAAAATCGATACCTGAAACTGTTCCCTCGGAAACAGAAATAATTGTAGATTGGTCTTCGACAGTCTGACCATCATACCACTGATCCGGATAACCATTTCCAGCAGTAAATTTAACCTGATAGTCTGCTGATGGCTTTACCGGGATATTATAATCAATGGGATAGCCTGTGCCAAAAAGCGAATAAACATGGTTGATGGCTCTTTCCTCTGCCCAAGCTATGATTTGGGCATGGTGATTGAATGCCAGCCCATAGACTGTCCCGCTGATGCTGGTTTCCAGGTCAATCAATGGAAAAAGAATATTGCCAACATCTTCATTGACCAGTTCTACGCGATAGGAATCATCCTGAAAATTTGATGGCTTAATCATGACATTGTATTCTCCAGGTGGTAATCCAGAAAGTTTGTAGTTATGACCATCAGTCAAATAACCTTTAGAAATATCATTATCCCAACCCTTATGAGAAAAGGCTTCAATTTCAATACCTGAAACAAGTAATCCATTATGTAAAATTTTACCACTGATCGAGAGGCCGGTACGCATGATTAAGTTTCGATCAACAGCCCATTGCAGGCTTGATGGTGCAATCCCTAAGGCATCACCTGCAAGATAGACAGTATCATTCATCGAATTGCTGTCCTTGTTGTCCCGATAAAATGCCGGCATATAATTTTCAATTCTAATAGAGATAATATAATCGCTGGCATCAGGATTCAAACCCGATTTTTGAAATCGGCCATTGATATCAGTGGGAACATCAGATCCGGTTTGCGTAGACTTTGACCAGATATTAACCCATAATCCTTCAGGAGCGGTCGTGTTGCTATTATCCATGTAAACAACGCCGCGAATGACCATTCCTGTATCCAGTTTAATATCAATGTTTCCAATACTGCCATACGATAAATCTACCTTATCCGCATTTTCTTTTTTTGATTTATCTTTGTAATAAGTAATCGGATAGTTCGGCGCAGTAACTGTAACCACATAATCATTTACAGGCGGCAACCCTGTGAATGCGTAATAACCATTCATATCAGTAAAAGCAGGAGAAAAATCCATGCCAGCCTTTTCTGAACTTACTGAAACCTCAGCATCAGGAACAGGCGTATTGTAGATATCCATGACAGTCCCGGTTATCTGACATTGCGTGATAAGCATAAAATCAATGCCAGTTGAACCCGTCCTGACATGCAGGGCTTTTGATTTGTCAGAAACGCCAGGATAGGCTTGATAGGTATACCATACATCTGAGGGATTTTCTTCCTGATTATTGTATTGAATAGAATGAACCGCTACAATATATCCCATTGTCAGCGGATCACTATGGGAAACTTCACTTAAGGCAGTTATTGTATAATAACCATTTTCATCGGTAAATGCGCCATTGCCAAAATTCAGTACCTCGGAAAAAGCATAAACCCATATGTTTTCAGGTGCTGCCTGATTTTCAGTTTTGAGTTGACCTTGTATCAATCCTCTACTATTCATAGAACGATCCAGAACAATATCAATGTGTTCAAGCACACTTGCTTTTGGCTCAACAAGTGTGGCAGAATCCCAATTATAAACACTGTATGTTGGGATTGAAATTCCAGGGGTTGCATTGCTTGGTATGGCGTAATAGGTTTCAGCTTTTTGTCGATTATCCCACATAGAGACACGATAGTCGTCTGATGCTTTTAATCCGCTCAGAGTGTAAATACCATTTTCATCAGTAAGTACGTTCAATCCAAAATTTAATTTTTCAGAATAAGCACTGATCTGAATATCTTTTTGCACAATACCATCGGCATGAACTTTTCCTGAAATTGTTAAAGGCAAAGTTTTCTCCAATATCATATCCATATTGCTTAAATTGCCATTTTTGGTAGAAACTGGCGTTGCCTTTGATAACAAGGATTGTCCGCTATAGTACTGCATATAATAGTCATTGTGCATTGCAGGGGGCCAGACAGCAACAACCAGATCTGTCGCAACCGGAATCTGGTTTAAGGTGGTCAGGCAGGTTACAGATGAAGGCTCACAGATAAATGTGTAGTATCCATTATCATCAGTGTAGGTTTCGCCAACAGTATGATTATAAAGACGTTGAATTATCTCAACCTGATATCCTGCAAGACCTGATCCTGTATCTGAAGCTGTAATGCGGCCTGAAATATTTCGGCCTTTAACCATAATTTGGTCTGTCTTGACAATTGTAACAGAAGCGCTTCCAGCATATGCAGTCAGCCGGGTTGTATACGAACCAGCCTGCATGTATATGTGGGTTGGAGACATACTGGTTGAGGTTTCTCCATCACCAAAAGACCATAACACATGTGTCACACTATCCGGCATGTCTGCGGCAAATGCGACTGTCAGCGGGTATGCACCTGATGCCGGCGTTGCGGTATAGTCAACTTGCAGATCAAACACGTTGACAAGGTTCTTTTTAATTAAGGTATTTTCACCACCCGGGCCTTTCACTTGTAGACTGACTGTATATTTTCCTGGCTTGAAATATGTATGCTGTGGATTTTTCAGCGTATTGGTTGTGCCATCACCAAAATTCCATGTTCGCGATGTAATTGAATTGAGCGATTTATCAGTAAATGTAATTACAAGGGGATATATGCCATCAGTACCTGATACCACAAAGTCAGCTACTGGTGCAGGAACAGACTTGAAAAAAACCTCCAGGCTATGCATTTCATTTACATTCTTAAATGTATATGTACTGGTTGCGACAACATAGTTACCATCAACTTTGAGATAATCAATATCAAAGCCAGTCTGACTCTGGATTTCAAATGTTTGTGAATTTCCTTCAGTCACCTGAACGAAACCATCAGGCTTGACAATGCCGCCAGTGTTCTTGTGTGTGGATATGGTATAAACCGCAGGCTCTCGGAATATGGCAGTAATTGTATGATATTCTGCTATATTCCGAAATGTATATGTCGGACGCGCACTGATTGTTTGATTATCAACGATGAGATAATCGAGCTTGAAGCCAATTTCAGGTTGCATTTGAAAGGTGATGTATGGCGTATTTGTATTGACTTCAATTATGCCTGAGGGCACAATTTGACCATTCCCCTGAGAAATTGCGGTGATGAAATATTTTTTTACTGTCAGAATAAATGATTTTTCAACATGATCTATACCATCTGAAATTATAAGCGTAATTGTTACATTGCCGGATTTACCAGATGCTGGCATTATTTGAATCTCAACAGATCGATCAGTTTTTATGGCCACCTGATTTGAATTGATTCTTTCTCCACCAACAAAAGTAATGTTATCATATGGAAGCACTTGCGTATTGGAAACAGTCACTGTCAATGTCAAGCCTTGATTATCTTCGTCAGTTACCATAAATGCCTGGGTAACAGATAGGCTTTCATAGGTTGTCAAATCACTCAGGATGGACATTGCAGGAATATCATTGACCGATTCTACATTGACAGAAAAATTATCTACAACTGTCAGCCCATTGGAGGTTGCCAGTATTGAAATCTTAGCAACGCCATGCATATTGGGAAGTAATTCTAAATGCAATTCATTTTGATGCAGTGATGTACTTAACAAGGATTCGTTTGAATTATTTATGCTTAATGCAATCAATGCATCATCATTGTCAATATCAGTAAAAACATCTGTTAGCGGGATTGATATGGGCAGCGCATCTTCATCGACTGTAAGGTCATGAATTGGATTTTTCACACGAGGCGCTGTATCCACAGGTGTGACGATAATATCAAAGGAATTTGTTACATGCTTGCCATTTGATGTTGCCTGAATTGTAATGGTTGATGATCCATTCATGTCATCAATAAATGTGAGAATCAACAGATTATTTTCAATGATAGCTGTCACTAACGATTCATTCGAGTTGGCGAAAATTATTTTTTCAATCGCCTGATCATCATTGTCTTGATCGCTGAACACCGATGTTAGTGGAATTATTTCGTTATCTGCATTTTCATTAACAGTGACATCAGGGATCGGATTGCTTACTTCAGGCGGTGAATCAGTTGATATAACTGTTACAATGAAGCTTGTTTCATCAAACAGCAAGTTTGCCATACCGCGTATTGTAATAATTGCAACGCCGCTTTTATGAGGTTGATAATTTAATATCAACGTATGATCCACAATGGTGGCTACGACTAATGATTCGTTGGTATTGCTTTCAATTGAAAAAATGATAGGATCGTTATCAATATCAACAAACACATTGGTTAATGGAATCAAGGTATCATCGGCATTTTCATTGACAACAACATCCTCAATTTCAGCATTGACATGCGGGGCATCATCGACCGATTCAACTGTGATCTCAAAGGCATCGGTTATTGCAATTCCATTTGAATTTGCTTGAATAACAATTGTGGCAGATCCATTTTGATTATTGTTAAAGTATAATGTCAACGTATTTTCTGTCAGGCTGGTAGTCAACAACGCTGGATTTGAATTGTTTTGTATAATTTTCGTTATGGCATTGTCATCATTGTCAATATCATGAAACACAGTTGAAAGATCAACATAAATATCTTCTGAATCCTCTTCCACTGAAATATCCGAAACTGGATGAATAACCTCAGGTGCATCATCTATTGCTGTAACAGTAATCATAAAAGCCGCCACTGCAGTGAGGCCATTGGCGTTTGCCAATATTTCGATATTTGCAGATCCATTCTGATTTGCGATCAAGGACAATGTCAGCAGATCATTACTTATACTTGCATTCAATAATGATTCATTGCTGTTTGACTGGATTGTTTTAACAATTAAAAGATCATCAGTGTCGATATCTGAAAAAGTATTTTCCAATGAAATGTGATAATCAACGTCATCTTCGTTCAGTACAATATCATCAATTGCTGTCAATACATATGGTGCGTCATCAACAGGTAATACAGTTATGGTAAAGATATCATCTGCTGTTTTGCCATTAGATGTCCCTCGAATTGAAATACTGCCATTTCCGCTTAAATTTGGCGTAAAATGTAATACCAGGATGTCATTGGAGATATTCGCAGATACGAGGTCCGGATTTGAATTATTTTGAATGGTTTTGACAATAGCATTGTTATCATTATCCACATCCGAGAAAACTGAAGAGAGATCAATCGTAATATCCAAAGCATCTTCTTGCACCTCAACATCTTCAATTGGTTCAACAACCTGCAAAGGATCATCTTCAGCAGTGACAGTAACAGTAAAAATATCCATTACAGTTTGACCATTGGAACTTGCCATAATGGTAATTGCCGCTACCCCACTTTGATTTTCCAGTAAGTTTAATACGAGATTATTATCACTGATACTCACATTTACGACCGACATATTTGTATTTGAAACAACGCTTATAGTAATACTGTTATCATCATTATCAACATCTGTAAAAACGTTTGCCAAAGAAATGATATGATCTTGCGAATCCTCATTTAATGAGACATCATTGATTGGATTCATCACATGCGGAGGATCATCCACCGCAGATACAGTGATATCAAAGCTTGTCGTGGCAGTATGAATAGAATCAGATACAGTAATCGTTACTGTCGCTGTGCCATTTTGATTTTCAGTTGGTGTGATTACAAAAGATCTATTTTCATTTGTGCCGCCAAACACAATATTCTCAACAGGTATCAAATTGGTATTTGATGAACTTGCATATACATCAAGTTCGCTGGCATCGGTTTCTATGTCAGATATATTGAAATAAATCGTATTGCTTACAGTATCCTCGTTAATTGTCAAATTGTCAATGGATGAAATTTGTGGGGGGTCATTGACTGGTGAAACTTCAAGGGTAAAATTTTGTGTATCTGATATATTATGATTGTCTGTGGCTGAAATTGTAAAATTGGCTGAGCCATATTGATTGTTTGCAGGATTGATAACCAACGTATACGTATTGTTATAACAGGTGTATGACATATTTTCTGATGGCACCAGCAAAGAGTTATCTGAGTTTATATCTAAATTAACCGAACAATGAGCGGAATCGGGGTCAATCACTGTGAAAAACACCGATATTGGTGTATCCTCATTTGTGTTGACATTGGCGATATCTGATATTGATGGTGCCTGGTTTGCCAGAACTGTAACCATGCCACCTTGTGTCAAGCCTTTCCATTCATTCAACCTTGCATTGCTAAAAGAAAGTGATGTTGTTTGCCCCTCTGTAATTGTATCAAAAAATAGTGTTCCGATCTGGCCTGTGCCTGTATAAACCTCATTGTTTGAAGCAATACAAACAATGATCTGACCACTGATACCTATGTTATATTCAATTAAATAATTATTGATGAGTTTTGTTTCAGAAATCTGAAAATCGGTTGCCTGTATCACCAGTGGATCGTAGTCAAGGGTAAAATCGACACCAAATACCTGTTCATTTGAGTAATTATTCAATGTCAAGGGGATAGATACTGTGCCAGTTATTGTCGAAACATTTTCAGGTAGTTTGATAATCGGATAACTTTGAAAAATAAAACTGGTTGAAACTTCATTGCCATTGTTGTCATCAGCATAGACAGTAATTGCGCTGCTCCCAATTTGAGTCGGCGTAATAATTAATATCCAGTTTGCACCAACTCCGGTGATCAATATATTATTTTGTGGGATGACATTCGTATCTGAAGACACCGCCGAAAGGCTAATTGTATCATTTTCTGGATCTTCAACATAGATTATTATTTCTGTTTGCCTGTATCCCATTTGATCACTGATTGGCTGGATAACAGGCGGATTATTGGCTGCTGATAATGGATATACTGATAAAACAAAGTAAAAAATTGATAATATAAATATTTTATGCTTATTGATAGGATGCATACGCACCTCCATATTGACTTTTAAATCATAATCATTATGATAGGGCAAAATTAATGCCAGGAAAATATTTTTCTATTTTTTTATTATGATCTTTTTTGATATTGGTGCAGCTTTGTTTGAATGCGTATTATTTATTTAAAGATGTGAACATCATGCTATTTAAAATAGCATAGTTGCACCATCATAACAGTATATTATTTTTGTCCCTGTAAATTTGAAGAATATAATCATCCTTATGATAAACTCAAACATTTATGCACATTTTATGGCATGAGCTGTCAAATAATTGTGTAAAATCGTAAATTACAAATATGTAAATGCGTAATATTTAACGATGAAAGGGCTTTTCTGTATTCAAGAGTGTTTTTTCTTTATTCATTAATGCATCAATTGTGAATTTATATAAGTCCAGTGTTACCATAAATACCAGAAAGAGAACTACATCAGCATGTGCTGATGTAGTTGTTAACTCAAAGCGTTGAAAATTTTTAAACAATCCCCTGATCCAACATTGCATTGACAACCTTAACAAATCCGGCAATATTTGCACCTGCCATATAATTACCAGCAACGCCATATTCAGTAGCAGCATCCATGCAGGTTTTATGAATATTTTTCATAATCATTTTCAATCGAGAATCAACTTCATCTCGAGGCCAACTCAAACGCATGCTATTTTGAGACATTTCCAATCCAGATACAGCCACACCGCCAGCATTGGCAGCTTTTCCTGGACCATATAAAATCTTATTTTCTAAATAAATATTGATTGCATCAATATCTGATGGCATATTGGCCCCTTCACTTACAAGAAAGATACCATTGTTGATCATTGCCTGCGCATCCTTACCATTGATTTCATTTTGCGTGGCTGAGGGAAAAGCGCAGTCTGCTTTATAATGCCAGACCGGATTATGATCCATTGTGGAATTGGTTTCAGTGTAAACAGCCTCTGGATATTGATCGACATATTCTTTGATTCGTCCACGACGAATATTTTTCAATTTTTTGATAAACGCCAATTTTTCAGATGAGATGCCTGATTCATCATAGATACATCCATTAGAATCAGATAAAGTTACGACCTTACCGCCCAGTTCAAGAATTTTTTCCGCAGTGAATTGGGCAACATTCCCAGAACCAGAAACCAGACAGGTTTTATTTTCAATGCTGTCATTACGTGTTGCCAGCATTTCTTGAGCAAAATAAACACTACCATATCCGGTGGCCTCGGGTCGGATCAGGCTTCCGCCCCATGCCAGGCTTTTTCCAGTGAGCACACCTGTAAATTCATTGCGAAGGCGTTTATACATGCCAAACAAGAACCCTATCTCTCGAGCGCCTACACCAATATCACCAGCGGGAATATCAGTATTTGGGCCAATATGGCGGAACAATTCAGTCATGAAACTCTGGCAAAAGCGCATGACTTCATTGTCGGTTTTGCCTTTTGGATCAAAATCTGATCCTCCCTTACCTCCCCCCATGGCCAGCGTTGTCAATGCATTTTTGAAGACCTGTTCAAAGGCGAGAAATTTTAATATGCCTAAATTTACTGATGGGTGAAATCTCAATCCGCCTTTATATGGGCCGATTGCACTGTTCATCTCAATACGAAATCCGCGATTGACATGTACCTGTCCCTGATCATCCACCCAGGGAACGCGGAAAATTATCACCCGCTCTGGCTCTGTAATTCGTTCAAGAATTGCAGCCTGGCCATATTCTGGATTGCGATCCAAAACAGGTTTAACAGATGCGATCACCTCTTGTGCGGCCTGATGAAATTCTTTTTCAACAGGATCTTTGGCCTTGATATACGCCATAAAATTTGAAACATTTACCATGGGTCTTCTCCTTTTTTTTTTTTTCATGAGTGGCATTATCCACTCAATTTTAAAGTAAACAATTTATTAGAGTGTAACCAAAATTGACTGTGAAATAAAATTTGCCCATCCTTTTTGAACCAGGATTACGCTGAAGAAGATGAATAAGATGAAAAAAACACTTTAAAATCATCTTATTCATCTTTTTCAGCGTAATCCTGGTTCAAAAAACGATAATAAACTTTGCTCCGGCAGTTTTGGTTACACTCAATTTATTAAATGGGGAAGTTATTTTCAGATCATCCCCATGTAATTGCCATGTTCATACTTGCGCATTTTTTACATGTACCATTAAATCATCACGTGTAATAATAGCATCAACGCGATCAACAAGTTTTTTTATATGATCCATCCCACCTTCCTGACGATCAACCAGAACAATAACCTGCATAACATTTAAACCTTCAGCACGAACCCGCTCAATGGCCTTGATTGTTGAACCGCCAGTGGTAACGACATCCTCAAGGATAGCCACGCGTTCACCTTTCTGAATATCCCCCTCGATCCAACGAATCATACCATGATCTTTTTGTTGTTTGCGTACAGAAAAAGCCTTGACCGGCTGATTTTTCAGACCTGATACAAAGGATGTTGCAACAGAAATAGGGTCTGCACCAAAAGTCAATCCGCCGACAGCCGAAACAGATTCATGATCTAGTTTTTCAAACACCAGATGGCCCACCAGATTCATACCATAAGGATCCAAAACAGTTGGCTTGCAATTTACATAGTATTGGCTCATTTTTCCTGATGCCAGTTTAAAAGTTGGCGTAAGGGAATAATTGAACGATTTTCCAACAAGTAATTCAATGAGTCTTTGTTTCATGTTTAATCCTTTCTTTAACGAATAAAATAATCCATAACCGATTTAAACAAACGTCCATATGGGGGCCGCAACGAACCCATAATATTGACATTACTTTGATAAAACACTCCTTTTAAATTGGAAAAGGTCTCAAAGCCATAAAATCCATGATATCGGCCCATTCCACTATGTCCAACACCACCAAAAGGTAAGTCATCCTGAATGAAATGAAGTAAGGTATCATTCACACAAACACCACCAGATATAGTGCTCCTGAGAATCGTATCCATTGTATCCTGATCGTTGGTAAAGCAGTACAAGGCCAAAGGGCGTTGATTATGTGCAATGTTATCAATTACATCATATAAAGACTCATACGAAATAACAGGCAGAATTGGACCAAAAATTTCTTCCTGCATGATCAGCATATCCATAGTTGCATTTACAATAAGGGTTGGCAAAATTTTGCGTTTATTGGATTGAAGCAATTCCTTTTCATGCGGCTGATAAATCGTTGCGCCCTTGGATTTGGCATCTTCAATCATTAAACGCAAATTATCATAACGCGCTTTGGAAATGATATTTGTATAGTCTGCATTGTCCAAAGCTGTGGGATACATTTTTTGAATGGCTTTGAGAGCCTGTTCAATAAAGCTGTCCATCTGTGTCTTGTGGATAAATGCATGATTGGCCGCAATACAGGTTTGGCCGGCATTAAACAATTTTCCGGTCAAAATGCTGTTTACCGCTTTCTGCACTGGATAATCATGGGCAATGATAACTGGAGATCTGCCGCCCAGTTCCAATGTGACTGGCGTGAGATTTTCCGATGCAGCCCGCATGACCTTTTTGCCAATCTGAGTTGATCCGGTATATAACAAATGATTAAATGGCAATTGAATAAACGCTTCATTTACGCCCGGTCCATACACGACAGCAACTTCATGTCGTTCAAACACTCTTGAAATAATTTTTTCGATTATTTTACATGTTTCAGGCATTTTCCCTGATGGTTTCAGCATGATCCGATTTCCTGCAGCAAGTGCAGCAATCATCGGGCCAAAGCATAATTGAAAGGGATAGTTCCAAGGGGACATGATACCAACAACACCCAGCGGTTGATAATGGATTTTGGCTTTTGCCGGACGACAATACCAGGGAACAGGACGTTTTCGTGGTTTCATCCATTTTTTAAGATATTTTTTTGTATGGTGGATTGATTTAATACATACAAATATCTCAGCCATCAGCGTTTCATGATAGGAACGATGCCCAAAATCGCTTGAAATTGCCTGTGCAATTTCATTTTTATATAACAATATTTTCTCTTCAAGCTGGTTCAACGCGATAGTCCTGCTTGCGAGAGTAGAGGGACCATATTTTAAAAATGCTTTGCGTTGTTCCTCAAATATTTCATGAAGTTTTTCTAATTGATTATCCATAAGTATTTTATCCTCAATTAATTGGCCATGCACTTAATAGACAATATCAAAGGATTGATAACTGTCTGATGGTTCTTCCCAGGTTTTGTCAATATCGGTCACTCTGGCATGTTTGGGGCCAGAATAACACCAATTGATTAATCGATCAACCGCATCCCGCCTACCTTCAAAAACTGCTTCCACTGTGCCATCAGATCGATTTTTAACCCATCCCTTTACCCCCAATTTTTCAGCAGCGCGTCGGGTTTCCATTCGATAGCAAACCCCCTGAACAACGCCGGAAATCCGCACATGGCATCTGACAGGTTGACTCATTTTTTCCTCCTTTGAGATAATGTTTAATTGTTATGTTTACCATTTTCTCCATTGAAACGCAACAAATCTGTTTGTATTCATTTCTCAATTAAAGTCCATGATTAAATTTCTTGACATAATGACTGATTAAATATAGATTTTTTAAATAGAACTTTGCCCAAAGATTAAATTGTAATTTCTATAACTTGATATTTAAGTTTTTCTTACAAGCCTAGCGCCGGAGCTCGTTCCCACGCTCTGCGTGGGAATGCATCTGGGACGCTCTGCGTCCCTTGCACTTATGTTTCAGATGTACAAAAAACAGGACGCAGAGCGTCCAGGATGCATTCCCACGCAGAGCGTGGAAACGAGCTCCGGT
>Ga0272440_1001640_pt1 | contig 18114 bp, 17 predicted proteins | sample SSMMMBAug17_FD_192440 | JGI IMG/M metagenome (GOLD analysis project Ga0272440, IMG submission 192440) | Marine sediment archaeal communities from Little Sippewissett salt marsh, Falmouth, MA, United States - SSM-MMB-Aug17 | ecosystem: Environmental > Aquatic > Marine > Wetlands > Sediment ...
AAATGATGAATCAGCATTGATTTATCAATGAAATAATTATCATCTTCTATAATGGATTTAAAGTCAGAACAATTTAATGGCAGCTTTTTTTGCGTTTTTGATCGCATGAATGCCTCCTTTCAATAAAAATATCAAATAATGCTCGAAAAATATGTTTATTTATCTGGTGCTGTCACATAACCACTACAAGCGCGATAACTACTCCTAAAACAAGGCATGAAAACGATGATCTCAAAAAAATATGAACATGTCAAATAAATCTTGCGTTGTTATAGGATGTAGTCTATACTTTCCTTACAAAATGTTACTCCATATCAGTGCGTATTTGGCCTGTTTATGAAAAAAAATGGTATTGCCTGGAGTGATGATAGTCATTGGGTAATCGGGGTCGGTCCGACCTCAAAATACGAACGTACTGCCTTGACGTAATTTTTAGTTTTTAAGTAAGACCAAAAAACATATCCAAAACTATAATCAACGCCCCACGCAGAATTAACTATTTCACCAAATGGCGTTTTCGCTGCCAGTTTGTCAGCACTCCAATACTGTAATTTTTTATTGTTAATAAATAGATTATTAATATAAAAGGGATTCTTTTGAGGTGTCAGCAAGGACATCAATTCTTCAATTGTTGGAAGTCTCCAATCACTATAGCCTTTATGGTGATTCTCATTCAAACGTTTAACATAGTCTGTTCCACCCTGGTAATTCAAAGGTACGTTGGAAGCATCTTTTTGCCACATTAATGCTGTAACTGGATCACTTATAGTATTATTGTTATTATCAATAAAATTATTTCGTTTAATATAATTCAATGGACGAAAATTATCATTTAACATAAAAATAGATGTTGCTTGAGGCTGTGAATAGATTGTGATTGGTGTTTTTCTTAATTTAACGACAGATGGTTTTATGTTTGATTTTATAATGATTATACAGCTCGTACAAACAATGATAAGTACAGCAACAATTCTATAATTTGATTTCAACCATTTTATAGAATTCTGTTGATATCGTTTCAAATAAAACTCCTTCGTATCCTATGTACATAGGAAAATGTGAAAAATAATTATTATCATTCAACGTTGGTTTTTCACATTTTGAATGATATTCCCCAAACTTGTACATCCGCCCTTATATAAATAATATAAACACTCAAATAATTGAAAACAAATTCTCACAATCCATGCGTGCCTGCTCAGCCCATGTTTTAAAAGGTTGTATCGTGCCATTTAATGTCAACATCAATTGATCACTAATGTGAATTTCTAAAGTGTGATACAATCCTTCAGATTGTCGTACCAGCTTTTTATGCCATCCTGATGCCAGTTGCAAACAACAAAATATTTCGATAAACAATAAGCTCATCATGGCGATCAGGCCTTCGGGTTGAAATAATTTGATAATTACCTGAAAACATCCGCATAAGAACGAACTTATATCTATTGTATCAATTGATGATACGTGATGCATTCCACTTAAATAAATTAAACATAGAAAAAATGGAATACACAGAACAACCCATTGTTTGATCCAAAAATAAATCGATCGGACAAACCCAATTTTTCCAAGCAATGGCGCAACCTGATTGGGATCTTTATATTGTTCGATAAATTGTCTGTATGCCTGAAGAACTGTCATATTGCTTTCAGGAACTGTTGGAAACTTTTGCATTTGCGAAATGGCATCATCAATGGTTTTCAACAAAACGTCACCAGTATTGCCCGACACCCGAGAATCAGTACGATTCACAGGCAATTGTTTTAAACGCCCAATTAATCCAAAAGCCATGCCGACTGGCCATACAAATCGGCTTTGACGTGATAGGTACTGATGTATCTCTGTCAAGGCATCAGGAGATATAAGTTCAAGAATATCTTTTTGTCGAATATTTTTAAATGTCTGCAACAGCTTCATTTGTTTGTTCAAATCTTCAACAATATCCGCTATTTGTTGGCAATCCACTTGTTGGCGCATTTGTTGGGATTTATGCTTGATCTGATTTTCAATATTTGCATGAGTAATGGCTTTCAATTCATGTGCGGTACGTTTATTGAACAACCATTTTTCAAAGCGCTGAAAAGAAACATCATCATCGTTTAAAGCAGATAATGAAAAAATGGGTACATCAATAATGTTGGCTTGTCTTAGCAGAAGGTGCCAATGGCCAATAATCTGAGCAATATCATCAGGTTGCAATTGATCAGTTTTGTTCAAAACAAAACAATAATTTTTTGATGATTGCAATAGATTTGACATCATATGGATCATGGCTTGATCAGCGTATTTTTCAGGCGATGCAACCCATACAATAATATCCAATTGTCTGGATATTTCCTTAACCATCAACTGATGTTCAGATAAATGGCTGTCATAGTCTGGAAAATCAAATAATGTGAGATGTGAAATTTCCTGGCGATCATGACTGACATGAATCATATGAGCATGATCTAAGTCAGATTGTGTTGCTAGATTCTGATAATGGTATACGACCACTTTATTGGTATAGGGTCTTTCATTGTGAGCGACAGATATTTCAGCCTTTGCCAGGCGATTAATGATTGTCGATTTTCCAACCCCTGTTCCACCAATTAAACCAATTCTCAATGGCGTTTCAGAGGCCTGTTCCAGTTTGATTGTCAGGTCTTTACACCATTGAACAAATTGTTCTTTTTGTATGTCGGTCAAAATCACATTATTTTTTGCCCATGCTTGAATGGTCAAAATATTTTGTTTTATCTTTTGGGATGACATATTACACAACCTTTATATCGTAAAAAAATATACACCTATCTATTGAAATAAATTATTCTGATTATATGAAATTTTGGGGAGTAATAAATTCATACAGGAAGCCCTGTCTGACGCATTCATTTTTTTCTAAACCAATAATTACAAATGGTCTGAAAACCCAATTGATTGTACAATTGAATTGCTGCGTGATTTTCCTGTGCAACGTGCAGTTGGGCATGTATGGCACGATTTAGGGCCGCATGTTTACAAATTTCATGAATCAGAATGCTTGCAAATCCCTGTCTTTGAAATTCAGCTTTCGTACGAACATCAAAAATTCCCAGATATTTATTCACCTGAATGCCCAATCCGCATGAAACAGGGCATTGATCTATGGATAAAACCATTGGATATGTTTGTACATTGATTGCCCGATAAAATGCCGCATAGATATCTGCTTCTGGTTGAGAATAGTTAGCAATTTCATGTCGATCGTTAAGCCAATCTTTTGATAATGTAATCAAACAGTTATTGGCTTGCTTTTTATGGTCTGGCAATGTACCCAATTTTATAGCCATCCAGCGCGTTTGATTCGTTTTTTGATAACCTGATGCCTGTAGCAAAATGTCGAGTTTTCTATCATCTGGCATGATTTGAAACTGAAATTCATACCCCTTTTTTTGATATAACAATGCGCATTTTTGAATTTTGGCATATGTTTTTAAAATTCCTTTTTTTAAAGGATATATGCAGTTACAACGATAGGTATATGGATTAAGAAAACGTAAAACCCATCCATCAAAAACACAATGTTTTTTTGCCGGCCACATATGGATGGCTGAAATCCTGGGATTCCTTGATGCTGTAATTACATCCCTTGGGTTATAGTGATATATCCGGTGTATTTTTTGCATAAAAATAACGTTAACTGTCTTTATTTATTTTAAGAATTTGATAATTCCTAAAAAGTTCCAAATAATCTATATTTTTTCATGTCAAAAATCAAGTAACTAATACAGTAGCGGTATTAGCCGCTCATTCACAAGAAAGGAGAAGAGAATGGTTGAACAAGACGAACAAAAAGAACTCCCTTTGTATAAAGGTGATATATTATTTTCTGAAAAAGATGAAACAGATTTTGCATATCTAATCAAACGTGGCAAGATAAATTTATTTCGCGTGATTGATGGCGCTGAAGTTATTGATAAAACACTTCAATCGGGAGATTTATTGGGTGCTGTTGAAATTATTAAACAATGCCCGAGACTGTATTCCGCCAGAGCAGAAGAATTTTCAGAACTGGTAAAAATCAATCCCAACGTGCTCAAAGTGATTTATAAAGATAGCCTGCCCATTGTAAAAACAATGTTGACACAGATGGCATCACGTATTCAGGAGCTTGAAAATAGTATCATTCCATTAATGAAAAAAGGAAAACTGGCAGATCATTTTGTATCATCAAATTCAGACACAAGCCAGGCAAGCTATAATTTTATGAAAAAAGAATTTCGCAAAGGGGAATTCATTTATCAGAAAGGCGAGGACAGTAATTGTGCATATCGAATAAAAAATGGATATGTTGAAATTATTCGTGAGAGTGATCAAGATGACACGAAAACAGAAAATCTCAAAGCAGGCGATTTGTTTGGGGAACTGGGAGTACTCAGTGGGGCTGTCCGAGATCATACTGCGAAAGCAAGTGGCGATATCTGCGAACTGGAAAGAATAGACCGCATTACGCTCAATAATATGATTCGTGATACACATCCTGTAATTAAAGGCGTTATGGATAAAATTATTGAAAGGATTCAGGATATTGAACAAAAAGTATCTCAATTTCGCATGTTTGACAATATCTTTTTAATTTTTACAACATTTTTATTTCGACAGGCAACTGAGAATGATGAATCACTGCGTCAACCCGAACCTAAATATAATATTAAGGGCATGACATCGCAACGACGCAAAAAAATTGACAAAACTATTACACTTGGTGAAATTACAAAACGCGTTAAAGATATTTTGCTTCAATTAAGAGCCATGCATTTAATTGACATTGATGAGCCTGATGATCCCAAATATCGTAATTCAACCAAGATAACTGTCAAAGATGTTCGGCTTTTCTTGAAAAAGGCCCAACAGGCTTATGATAAATATTTGAAAGAAAAAAACAAATAACAAAGGAACAATGCATTATGCAAATAACCTGTCAGGAATGTCAGGGAAAATTTCGTATTGCTGACGAAAAAATTCCTGAAAACAAATCGGTTAATATTACCTGTCCAAAATGTAAGAAAAAAATTCGTGTGCAGGGCAGGGTTTCTGAACAAAAGCTTGAAACCAATGCAAAGACAAATGGTGCATTACCCTTTGATGTATTGGGTGATGAACAAACAGCTTTGTTATGCTGCGACCAGGAAAGCACAGGTAAGTCTATCCAGAAAAATCTGGCTGATATGGGGTATAAAACTGTCTTTGTGAATAACAGCGAAGATGCAATTAAAATGACACGCTTTCATCCTTTTGATATTGCGGTGATTGACGAAACTTTTGATCCAGATGCTTCAAAGCATATTTTTGGTCATTTAAAAGCCTTACCGATGGTGTCAAGGCGTAATTTATTTGTTGCTTATATTTCAGACAATTATCGTACCAATGATCATATGGGCGCGTATTGTCAGAGTGTGAATCTTATTGTAAACCGCAAACAAGTTTCGGAGTTTGCTACTGTTTTTAATCAGGCTGTCAAAGAAAATGATGTTTTTTATTCGGTGTATAAGGAAAACATGAGAAAGTATGCATAAAGATATTTCTGGAACAGTTAAGTTTTCAGTTTCACATAAGTAGAGACAAGTCATGACTTGTCTCCTAAGGAATGCTCTGAAAACTACTTCCCTATTTATTGATATTGTTCATTTTGAGGTAATTGTACTGTAGAGACGTAGCATGCTACGTCTCTACACGACCTTATTTTTTTGTAAGATCAAGAAAAATGAGCATGTTATTTTCAGAGCTTACCTAAGCCCGCTGAATCACTTCAGTAACGAGTTTATTAATACCAATCGCAACATCTTTAATTCCAGGGCCAAGCATATAAGCAGGGGTTGTAATAATATTTCTGGCGTCATCAATACAAATTTCATCCACTGAACATTGTGTATGCTTTGAACCTGTTCTTTCAATTGCCCGGGCTGTGCCTGGGTCTGTACCAATGGTTACATTGACATGATAGCTTGACAACGCCTTTGCAACTGTGGCAGGTGCAATACAAATGGCTCCGATTGGTTTTTTGCTGTAAAGCATTTCATCCAAAATGCGTTGGACTTCCGGATGAACAGTGGCATCAGGGCCCTTGATTGCAAAATCACTGAGATTTTTAGCTGCGCCAAAACCACCCGGTATAATTAAAGCATCAATGTCCTGCGTGTTTACATCTTTGGCATTTTGAATATTTCCACGTGAAATTCTTGCAGATTCAGTGAGAACATTTCGTTTTTCTCCTGATGGTTGTTGTGTAATATGATCAACTACATCAAAAATCATGTCAGGTGCCATACAAATAGCCTGAGCGCCCTGCTGATCTATTGACAACAATGTCAATGTTGCTTCATGAATTTCAGCGCCATCATAAACGCCACACCCTGATAGCATTACACCAATTTTTTTCATTTTTTCTCCTTTCCTTTTATAAAATATTTTATGAGCAAAACACGATTAACTTCGTGTGTATAATATACATTTTTTTTCAAGGATGCCCATATCTACACTTAAAAAAAGATAAAGCCAATTTAAACCAATTCTCGCAAAACAAAAGGCAGAATCCCCCCATGTCGAAAATATTCAACTTCAACAGCAGAATCCAGCCGGGCAATTACTGTAAAGGAGATTTCGGGTTTATCTCTTAATATAGCCATTACTGATAACTTTTTGCCAGGTGTCATTTTTTCTTGAATGCCCGAGATTGTATATTGTTCTTCACCAGTCAGTCCAAGACTTTCACAACTGTCGTTATCCATAAACTGAAGCGGTAATACCCCCATGCCCACAAGATTACTGCGATGAATTCGTTCAAAGCTTTCTGCAATGACAGCGCGAATCCCCAGTAATGCTGTGCCTTTTGCCGCCCAATCTCTTGAACTTCCTGTTCCATATTCCTTACCAGCAAGAACAATCAGCGGGATATCAATTTCTTTATATTTCATGGCCGCTTCATAAATACTGCATTTGATTTTATCAGGAAAATGAATCGTATAACCGCCTTCCTGCCCTGGTACCAATGCATTTCGTAGTCGAACATTGGCAAAAGTTCCCCGCATCATAACTTCATGATTGCCCCGACGAGAGCCATATGAGTTATAATCTTTGTACGCTACATGGTTGGCATCTAAATATTGTCCTGCGGAACTATCATTTGGAATAACACCGGCCGGTGAGATATGATCTGTTGTCACTGAATTTCCCAGCTTGACTAAAACCTGGGCATCAACAATATCTTCAGGTGGCGATATTTCCAGGGACATATTTTCGAAAAATGGCGGTTGCTTGATATACGTTGATAGCTGCGACCAGTCATATAGTTCGCTTTGTCTTGAAGTTAAAGCTTGCCATGTTTCATCACCCTCAAAAACATTATTGTATTCTTTTTTATACATGGACGCTTTTGCCAATGGCAAGATATCATTGATTTCTTTTCGAGTAGGCCAAATATCTGACAACATTATTGGATTGCCATTGGTGTCATGTCCCAAAGGTTCGATGCGAAAATCAATATTGACTGTCCCTGCGATTGCATAAGCAACAACCAGCATGGGCGATGTCAAATAATTGGCCTTTGTAAATGGAGAAATGCGGCCTTCAAAATTGCGATTTCCACTAATAACTGATGTAACAGTCAGGTCATTTTCCTTGATTTCGTTAATGATATTTTCAGGCAATGGCCCGCTGTTGCCAATACAGGTTGTGCATCCATAAGCTGTAACGTGAAAATTAAGTTGTTCAAAACTATCCAATAGTCCAGCAGCATCAAGATAAGCTGTAACAACCTTTGATCCTGGAGCAAGACTGGTTTTTACAGATTTAGAAACTTTCAAGCCTTTTTCTACTGCATTTTTCGCAAGCAATCCAGCGCCCATCAGAACATATGGATTTGATGTGTTGGTACAACTGGTAATGGATGCAATGACAACGTCCCCATCTTTTAAATGATCATCTGCGGATTTCCTTGGATGAAAGTTTTGTTCAAAGTTTGATTTCATATCATCAAGGATAATGCATTCCTGTGGACGACTGGGACCTGCCAGACATTGCTTGACAGTACTCAAATCAATTTCTATGGTTTCTGAATATATGGGCGTATCGGTTTGATGCGGATGAAACAAACCTTGCGCTTTGCAATAGGTTTCCACCAGTTGAATTTGGGATTCTGATCGACCAGTTAATCTTAAATAGTCAATAGTGATTTCATCAACAGGGAAAAATCCCATAGTCGCACCATATTCAGGTGACATATTGGCGATTGTTGCACGATCTGCCAATGTCAGATGCGATAAAGCTGGACCAAAAAATTCCACAAATTTGCCCACAACACCATGCTTTCTGAGGATACTGGTAATGGTCAGAACCAGATCCGAAGCGCTGCATATGCCTGGCAATTCGCCAATCAGTTTGACACCAACGACTTTGGGCATGAGCATATAATAAGGCCGCCCCAACATGACAGCCTCAGCTTCAATGCCGCCAACGCCCCATCCCATCACACCAATACCATTAATCATGGTGGTATGGGAATCCAGGCCCACCAATGTATCTGGAAATGCAGTACGAACATTATTTTTGTCTTTTTGATCAAACACAACCCGGGCGAGATATTCCAGATTCACCTGATGACAAATTCCTGTGGCTGGCGGGACAACTTTAAAATTCTCAAAACTCTGTTGACCCCATCGGAGAAAAGAATATCTTTCTTTATTACGCTCATATTCTTTCTGGCGATTAATCATTGGGGCATCCTTTGATGCATGGGCATCAATTTGGACAGAGTGGTCCACAATTAATTCAACAGGAATTTGCGGATTAATTTTTTTAGGATCGCCGCCCAGTTTTTTTACTGCATTCCGCATGGCAGCCAGATCAACTATTGCAGGAACACCTGTAAAATCTTGCATAAGAACCCGGGATGGCATGAATGGTATTTCACAATCATTATCAGGTGCTGACCCCCAACTGCACAATTTGTCAATATGTTTGTCTGTAAAAATCTTACCATCGTAATTACGAATCAAATTTTCCAATAAAATTCGTATGCTTACTGGCAATAGACTTAAATGACATAATCCATCAATTTCAAGTTGTTTCAGACTATAATAAGTCAGAATATCGCCTTCAAGCGATAATTGTTTTCGTGTGCGAGATATGAATGATTCATTCGCTGCCATGAATAGCTGCTCCTTGTTTTGATAAAGATTGCCGGCGAAAATCACCAGCAAGCATTAAACAGTTAATAATTAATTATCAGTTCGTGTGTCTTCAACCACGAATGGCGTACATCTGACAGCAATACTTGATTTTTTTACCCAGATACGCGCCATAGTGATTGTTTCCCCATCAAGTGTTACCACATTGGGTAATTCTTCAACATATATGATATCTCTGGTTTTAAACTCGAAATAAAAGGTGTTTGGGCTGTATGGATCAGATACCAAAATTATACGTGAAGAATCATATGGATGTTTTTGGGGGGAACCTGAAAAAGGGATGTGTGTTTTTGCTATGATTTTAATATCTTTTGGCTTTTGAAAAGCTTTTATTTCCAATCGACTGGATTTTTGAAGCGATTTCAAAGACATAACGATATCTCCTTATATGGTTCAGATCATAATTTTTTCCGGAGGTCGGCTCTCCGGGACAAAAGCATGTGGAATGGTGTTATCGTTCCATTCTTTTGATACATAAAGGTTACAGTAGCAACTGCCATATTCTTTGACATCTTGTTCACGATAAACACAGGGACAAATAATATCTTTATCATTGGATTTATCGCCTGATGCCAATCGGCATGGACATGCCATATAACCATATCGTTCTTTGTTGACCAACAAGTTGGCAAGCAACTCATTGACACGATCCTGGTCTGAATTAAAAAAATAACCTTTTGGCTCCTGCGCATTTTTCAGCATTTCATAAAGTTGATTTGTATCCATTATAGTCCCAATGCCTCCTTTATTTCGAGTTCTTTGAAGCCAACGATGATTGTGTCGCCGATAATTATTGTTGGAAACGAACATCTTGGATTAATTTTTTTGATATCCTGAATAGTTGATTTTCGTTCATCCCCAGTCAATAGATCGACATCGGTAAATTGAAACTTAATGTTGCAATCTTTTAAAAACGATTTTGTTGACCTGCAATGACTGCATGTGCTTAGAGAATAAAGTTTAACATTTTTAGACATTTTGCCTCCTTGTTTTGCCTGGCCTTCATGGTCAGGATTTAAGTACTGTGGGGCACAAGTTGACCTGCCCCACAGAAATTCAAATAAAAATCGCTACATTACTGATGCATTCAACATCAGATGTATAATAATACTGGCGGCATAACCCAACAGGATAGCAAAAGACCATTTTAAATGTGCGCTGAACGTATATATATTTCGTGCAGTGCCCATTAAAGCAACACCTGCAGCCGATCCAATCGACAATAAGCTGCCACCCACACCAGCGGTCAGGGTAACGAGAAGCCACTGACCCAATGTCATATGGGGCTCCATTGTTAAAACAGCAAACATGACAGGAATATTATCCACAATTGCAGATAAAAATCCGACCATTACATTGGCAAATGTTGGTCCCATGCCTGTATACAAATAGCTTGAAACCATTGCCAGATAACCAAATTGGGCCAGTCCGCCAACACAAAGAATTACACCATAGAAAAAGAGCAAGGTATCCCATTCTGCCCGGGCAATACGTTTGAACATATCGAACAATTCAACCAGATTGTCGCCCTCACAAATGCCAAGCGGTGAATCGTAATCACATAATCGATGTTCCACGCGTTTAATATAAAATGAAAAGAATCCCAGATAACCCAGACCTAACATCATACCACTGGCCGGAGGCAGATGTAGAAAATTATGGAAAGATACTGCTGTGACAATAGTTGCCAGAAATAGCAATATAATTCGTTTTGCGCCGAATTTCATTGACACTTCTTCGTCCAATGATTCGGGCTGCTCATTGCTGATTGCAAAATGCATTATTCCAGCTGGAACAATCCAGTTAAATACAGATGGAATAAAAATCATAAAAAATTGACTGAATTCAACCTGACCTTTTTGCCAGACCATCAGCGTTGTAATATCACCAAATGGAGAAAACGCGCCACCAGCATTGGCTGCCACAACAATATTTATACAGGCCAATGCTATGAATTTTGTGTTATCTCTGCCAATGGCCATAACAACTGCACCCATTAACAGTGCTGTTGTCAAATTGTCGGCAATTGGTGAAATAAAAAATGCAAGCCCGCCTGTCACCCAAAAAACAGCTCGTAACGAGAACCCCCGAGTTACCAGCCAGGCGCGTAATGACTGAAATACATTTCGTTCCTCCATTGAATTGATATACGTCATTGCAACCAGTAAAAACAAAAACAACTCGGCATACTCTTCAAAATTATGCTTGATCGCATTATGGGCATGCTCCATGTCGCCAATGGAAACATATGCCACTGCAACAAGAATCCATATTATACCTGCTGCAAGCACTACCGGCTTACTTTTTCTCAGATGAATTTTTTCCTCAAAAATAACAAGTGTGTAAGCCAAAACAAACAGTCCAAGAGAAAAGTAACCATATATCGAATGGATAAACTCCATGTGGATTGATCCGCTGCCTTCGCTTGCAAATGCCAAAGCAGGGATCAACAGTACGAATAACGCGCTTAAAAATTTCAACATGATTTACATCCTTCAAATAAAATATGGATAAGCCAAAATTTGACTTATCCAAAAGTTAATAGTTTGAATTGTCAACTTTACAATTCATGCATTTTTGTTTTTTCGATAAAATTTTTTTATTCGTTTTCCTTCGATTTTGTTAATAAAAGCTTGAATCAATTCAAAATATAATTTTCCAGCCATCATAATGATATTATTGTGGTCTGCATTGGGAACCATTTGAAATTGCTTGGATCTTGCACCACAATAACTCTGAAGGTTTTCAGCATCCGAAATGGGAATAATCAAATCATGTTGGGCATGAATAATCAGCGTGTGTTTCATAAAAAATGAAATTTTTTGCAAATTATTAAAGCCATGTTGTTCCCGAATTCCCATTTGTGCGGCAGGTATGCCTAATCTTGTCAACAATTTAACAGTGCTGGCAAAGCCGCTTTCAATAATCAACCCCCCAATATCATTACTAAATTTGGATGCAATCTCCAGAGCAGGGGCACTTCCAAGGGAACGTCCCATAATTACAATAGGACCGACGTAACCATTATTGTTGAGCCAATCCAAGACATATTTAAGCACAACATGCGCATCCTTGAGCATGGCCGATGCTGTGGGTGTTCCAGAACTTTTCCCATAGCCTCGATAATCTGAAGCGATAAAATTGATACCATGTTGATGATAGATTGGTGCTAAATCATCATAGTCACTGACAATTTCACCATTTCCATGAAAAAATAAGATATTGGGCGAATCAATTTCATTCATATGAAATCGGACATTAACACCCACGTTTGGTTCAACCGGTACCAGGCAATCTAATGCCTCAAGTGATGGTTGCCCCATATCCGGACGTGGATGAAACAACATTTGGGTGACCCCGGGTTGATCCAATATTGAAAGGTCGTCTTGCATTTGTTCAGGTTCCTTTATTTTTTGACAAGCCACTTGATTTTTAATAAAAAATATTGATAATTCAAAGGCTTTTGTTCATTTCACTCGCATCATTGAATGATTCTTTATTGACATATGCAAAGGAATACATATAAAAAAAGGTTCATTAACATTATTATTGATTTCATTCAATGAGAAATTAATAAAATAATAAATTTTCTTGATTTAAAAAGTGATTAACGAAAAAGGATAAGGAAACAAGAATGGCTACAACAATTAATGATGTCGTTTTGATTTATTTTGAAGATAATCCTGTTGCATTTGCACGGATTGAGGACATTATTGCTGACTATAAGGAAAATTGGTACCATGTCACGTTGCTGATGCTTCAACTGCCCTTGCAGATTGTGACCTGGATCTTGCGGGATGTTTATATTGATGGCGAAAATTTTACAATGGGGGGCAAAAATATGCGGCTTGAAAAAGTGGTCGCACCTGAAATGGATGAAAATGATGACGAGAATAATGATGAAGCCCGAATCGTACTTCCAACAAAATTCAGCAATAAGCGGTCTGATGCAAAAAAAAGCAAAAAGCAGTCTGAAACGAAGAAATCGAACAAAAAATCAGGCCCAAAAGTGGTATCATTGCAAGATCGTATGAAACGTTAGGATGGTATTTTGTTATTTGCCACTATTTTGGAAAAACTTAGTGAAACCAAGTGTCTGGATAAAAGCCATCGCAATTTTTTAAGTCAGACATTTGGCATAGAATCCATTGATGAGATCCTGGAATTTTTGTGTGATGATTCTCACGAAATCATGACATTTTATGATTGGCTATTCTTTCCAGATGTAGCTTTTCAAAAGCAAATTGAATCGATCTTGTCCGGTAGAAACCTGTCAACAAGCGAACAAGAGAATTTGATAGACAGGCTGGTCAATCAAAACATTCAATCAAAAATCCAGTTGGATTCAAAAAATTCTCAAATGATTTCCATTGGGCCGACAATCATTACAGCCTTTGTCAGCCGGTTGGGATTAACACGATTTGTTCCTGAAAAATTCATTGAAATATCTTATTTGGATGAAAATCAAAAAAATAGTGTACTGGTTTACTTGCGAAATGAATCCATTGAATGGACTGATGCGCGGTGTGATTTTATTTGCCAAATTATTCAATCTTTTTTAAACAATCAATTAGAATTATTTGAAATATTGCCCCAAATGTTAATTTTTTGCGGGCAATATCATTGCCATTTTATTCAAAAATTGCTTGGCAGAAAACATCAACTCTCGCAAAATTTGGACAGGTTCAATAATCTTCAAGCATTGCATGAAAGGCATAGTATGGAATTTCTGATTTCTTCAGGAATACGTTCGATCCATGTAGATGTTATTCAAAGCAAGGCTGAAATTGCAATCATTGATAAAGTTTTATTTGCTGCAAATTATTCAAGGTTCTGATAAAAAAAAACAAGTTCCTTCTTCTTACATTTTGTAAGTTTGAGGTCATTATATGTTTTAATTAAAAATATGCGAACATCATTGTTTTCTTTATCATTTCTTGCAGATTGTTCTAAGAGATCCATCGCAGCAACGATCAATCCATTTTCTTCAAGGTGGTAGGCCTGAATAAACAGATTTTCAGATCCAAGTTGCACTATGCATTGTTTTGAGCAATCAATTTTGTTTTGTTCATCATCGGAGATAACAACAATTTGATTTTTTGAATCTGAAAATGTAATGGGTAGATTATCTTTAAAAACAGTTACTTTGTAGTTATATTGACCGGGTTCCAGGTTCTTTAAAGAGAATCGAACAATATCTGAATCTTGCGGCGGAACACTAAAATCTTGATTGTTGATATGAAGCTGATAATGATATTGCTTTCCAATATTCTCCCATACAATATCAGGATATTTTTTAGAGATGACAATTTTTTTGGCTGTTGAAAATTCAATATCAGCTTCTGTATGAGCACGACGTTGAATGCTGGAATAACGTTGAACTCGTCGATATTTTCGACGAATCCCCTGTAAAAAACCACCATTAACCGGCCCCTGTTTCACTTTGCCTTTTACAACATGAACGCCAGTGTTTATCAGTTGAACTTCAGAGTTTTCTTCAACATCAATTAGTTTGGAATTCACCTGATCAATAAATCGACAGGTGCTTCCAGGGCCGGTTATTATGGTACTGCCTTTAAATAAAAACATGTTTCGATAGACTTTTTTTTGATTTTTGTCTCGAAACGAGTGATACACATCTCCTTCTGTTTGAATCAATAATCCAACAGGGCCATATGCCTCTGCATTGAAATGAACCCCTACAATAAATAAGAAAATTATGCATAATGATCTCATCTTTAGCATATTTGCCCCCTTTCACCAGGGTAATGCCTGGTTGTTGATTATTGTTTTTTTGATTATTCTTCTTTAGCGTTTGGATCCTGTATGTTTGCGTATATCGGTATGGTGATTTCTTTCTGCTTGTCACTATCTGTAACCAGATGAATTCGGTCCCAATACCGACCCGCAGTTTTTCTTTTATTTTCAATAGTTAATGTAAACTGACTTTTTTGTTTTTCCAGTGAAAAATTAATATATTGCCCATTATCAGCATACGTGCGAACAATATCGAATTTGAATTGCGGCTCTGGAACAATTGTATGTTGAACAGAAATTTTTTCGTTAATATTGCCATTCAAGTTAATTCGTTTGGGGTATCTGGCAAAACCGACGACCTTAGCGGATAACTGTAATGTAATCGTTTTATTATTGGGATCATTGGTATATACAGTGGCGCTTTTTCTCACTGTTCTGCCAGAATAGCCATTTGATTTAACTTTTATTTCGATCTTTCCCTCACCACCGGCGGGGATGCTCTTTGAATAAGAGGCGGCTGTGCACCCTCAGCCGGTTTTTACACGGCTGATACTTAATGTTTCAGTACCAGTGTTTTTAATTACAAAAGAATGCGTAATGTCATTACCCTCAATAACAGGCTCTGCCATAAAATTTGCATTGGCTATGACTGCAACAGGCCCTTTGTTTTCAGCTTTGGCGGTTTCCTCAGCGCATACATTACTTATTATCACACACATTGCCATCAAAATAACCAGTAAATAGTTTTTAAGTCCCATAAAAAAAGCTCCTTTCTTAATGTGACATTCACACTCGCCAATAAAAAAAATAATTTTTCATTTCAAAATACACAAAATTGTAACTAATTGATACATTCTTTATCTTTTGAAATAACAATAGCGTAGCAAGCTAAGAATGTCAATAAAAAAATTAAAAAAAAGTGATAAAAAAAACAAATAGTGATTCAATCAAAAATGTTTGTTATGACTGAATCTTTTTCAATGAATAGCATGTCATTAATAGAAAATCAATATTGGTGTGAACAATATATGTCAGCGCATGTCGATTGTCTTGTGGTTCATGCTTGATTTTCAAAAAGTCGTCGAATAGCAAACGCCAAATCATTTTTCGCAAGGGGTTTCATCAGTAAGATATCAACCCCCAAATTCTTTGCAGATTCTTCATTGATTAGCGAACTGTATCCAGTACAAATAATGATTGGAATATCATTTCGAATTTGTTTAATTTTTTCATTCAATTGGATACCAGTCATCCGGGGCATTGTCATGTCACTGATAATTAAATCAAAAGCGTCAGGATGAGATTGAAACTTTTTCAGCGCGTCAACTGGACATTGGCAGGTCTCCACATAATACCCCAATTTGGTCAACATTTTTTGTGACATTTTACATATAGATGCTTCATCATCAACGAAAAGAATTCGTTCATTGCCAGATGGCAATTCTATGGATACAATAGATTGGCTTACAAAATTATGATCTCTGATAACTGGCAGAAAAATGGTAAATTTTGTCCCATTTCCAGGTTGGTTTTGAACATCAATTTTACCGCCATGCGTATTGACAATGCCATGAACCACTGCCAAACCCATTCCAGATCCTTTTCCAGCAGGCTTTGTCGTAAAATAGGGTTCAAAAACCCGATGAATAAATTTTGGATCAATCCCCGGGCCATTGTCGCTGATTTCAATTTGAACATAATTTCCAATGGGAATCTTTTTGGCTATATTTGCTTGTAAATGGTTTTGCGAAACAACGATGCTCAGTGTGCCACCTGTAGATTCCATAGCATGAGATGCATTGGTACAAATATTTAAAAGTACCTGTTTTATTTGAATTGGATCTGCTAAAACAAAGATATTATGTTCTGGTAATTCTTTTTTAATTACAATTGTGGCAGGAATTAGAGATCTGAGGAATTTTATTTCATGCATGATCAAAGATACGATATCGACTGGCTTTAAAGATAAATCTGTTTTGCGGCTGAAATCAAGAAGCTGCTTGACAATATCGGCTGCTCTCAATGCAGCAGATCGAATGGCATCAATTGTTTCAAAATTTGGGTCGGATTTGGATAGATCATCAAGAACAATATCTGTATTACCAATTATTGCAGTCAGCAGATTATTAAAATCATGGGCCACACCTCCTGTTAATGTACCAATAGATTCCATTTTTTGCGCCTGTCTGAGATCATATTCCAATTGTTTTCTTTCTGTAATATCAGCGATGATACCAATGAGTGAAATCAAGTTGCCATCAGCATCTTCATGTCGTCTGCCAGTGAGAAATCCCCAAAAATCTGTGCCATCCATCCGAATATAGTGACGTTCCAGAGCAACATAGTCAATATGACCTGCAATTAATTGTTGCATCGTATTATCGCCGATATTTCGTTGATCTGGATGCACCAGTTTTGGATATTTAAAACCGATTATTTTATTTAAGGGATATCCAAACATATCAGCCAATCCCTGATTGGCAAAAGAGATAACGCCATTTGATTCAACCAGAATAATCCCTGCACGTGAGGTTTCAAATATTGTTCGCAATCGAGTTTCACTGTCACGCAAGGTTTGTTCTGTCTTTTTTCGTTCTGCAACCTCTTTGGACATTTTAAGGTTAATTTTTACGATATATATGATCAGTAAGCTGGCCGCTATAATACCCAGTATGAGTGAAAAAATCATAAATCGTAAGCGCTGAATATCAGGTTTTGGATCAGGATCATATAAAAAGCCTTTTAAATTAAAGTTTTTCTGAATCTCCCCCAGAAGTGCAAAGGTATCAGCAATATGCCGCCATCTTCCTTCATTCATATGTCCCATTTCAATCAAGGTTGGGAAAATAAGATCTTTCATTGCACGGGCTTCAAACAATAAATGATCTCGACTTTTATTCACCGCATAATTGGCAATCATTATATTGATTATCTCTTCAGGATGTGCCATTGCATAGTCCCATCCTGCAAGGGAAGCCTTTAAAAATTGTTTGACACGTTCGGGATGATTCTCAATTTCCATGTCTGTTGTAAAAAGGCAGTCACTATAAAAATCGACACCATATGTTTGTGGCCATATAATGCCAGGTTCAATCCCTTTTTGCTTGAGATACCAGGGCTCATTGGTAACATATGCGCTGACCGCATCTGT
>Ga0272440_1001641_pt1 | contig 18112 bp, 10 predicted proteins | sample SSMMMBAug17_FD_192440 | JGI IMG/M metagenome (GOLD analysis project Ga0272440, IMG submission 192440) | Marine sediment archaeal communities from Little Sippewissett salt marsh, Falmouth, MA, United States - SSM-MMB-Aug17 | ecosystem: Environmental > Aquatic > Marine > Wetlands > Sediment ...
GCAATAATATCTGTAATATCGGTTCCTGTGACAGATTTTCCGGATGCAGTACCGCCCTTACCTTGAAGCGTAAAAGTCATCGTCCCTGTACACATACCATACAATTTTGCATAGGTTACAGCCTCAGCGGTAACACCTGTATCAGTTGCACTTGAATTTACTCTGTCCATGATATTGTAAGCTGACCAACCATCAGTCATGTTAATCGCCTCTGTACCCAATGCCCCAACAACCGTAAAATTTTCAGTACTATTAATACCTGTTAGTAATGTATTGCTGCCGGACTCAGCATTTGCTTCAGTAATTAAACCATGGGTCTGGAATGTTCCGCTAGAAAGCCCTAAGCTTCTTGCCTTCGCACTTGCAATATTTAAGCTTAGTTCCTGTCCATCATTTGCACCAACCTGGAAACGTTGTCGGTTAAATGTACCATCCAGCAAATTTTTTCCATTGAACTGGGTATTCTTTGCAATACGATCAATCTCTAATCGTAATTGATCAACTTCTTTCTGAAGGTTTGCTCGGTCTGAAGAGCTATTGGTATCATTCATCGATTGAACAGCCAATTCACGCATTCTCTGAAGCATGGCTGTTGTTTCAGTTAATGCACCTTCAGCAGTCTGAGCGAGAGAAATTCCATCATTGGCATTTCTGACAGCCTGATTGAGACCACGAATTTGTGCGGACATACGACCACTAATGGCAAGACCGGCAGCATCATCAGCTGCACTGTTGATGCGCAGACCAGATGATAATCGTGATAAGGATGTTCCCAACATTCCCTGGCTTTGGCCGAGAAATCTTTGGGCGTTTAATGAAGCGACGTTTGTGTTAATTGTCATTGGCATGGTAAATACCTCCTTCTAAATTTGTTTTTCGATTAATCTTTTTTTGGGTGTCATGAAAAAACATCATAAATTTTGATGTTTGATTACTTTATCGGTTTTGCACCATATCATCTTTAACAAAAAAGTTGTTTTTTTTTAATCTCATTTACTGATCCATATCTTTCTGTAAGCTGATTCCAGTTTTTGTGTATGTAATTCGCCATTACACAGGTCTGATTCTCTCATGATCCTTCTTGTTTGTTGTCGCAGTTGTGACAACACTTGGGGCTGTTTTGCAAAGAAACTGGCTTTTTGCAAGAACTGTTTTTCATTACGCGCAATCCAATCTGTGAAACCGATACATTGGAGCAGGACTGTCCCCACTCTTTCGGAATGGAAGCTACCTGTGATTGTTAGCACAGGAACGCCCATCCACAGGGCCTCGCATGTCGTCGTGGTTCCATTATATGGAAATGGGTCCAATGCAATATCGATGGAATGATACTGACTTAAATGAGTGTTGAAATCAGAGACATTTCCCCACAAATCAACGCGATTTTCAGAAATTCCGCCAGAACGAAACATGTCCTGAAAACGTTTGCAAACCTGTATGTCATGAAAGGGACGGCTTTTTAAGATCAATCTCGCATCAGGAATTAAATGAAGCAACTTGATCCACAACTGAACAACACAATGATTTATTTTTCCCAAATGATTAAAAGAACCAAATGTAATAAATCCATTGCCAATCATCGGTAAGTCTGATGGATCAGGCGAATTGTCAGGCGGATCATAGCAAATAAATGGTGGCTCTATCCGAATTAATTCTTCTGTATATTGCTTTTTATCATTCATTGGATCAGCAATACGATCAGAAATTCGATAGTCTATGGTTGTTAATCCTGTTGTTCCCGGATAGCCCAGGTAGGTTATTTGAACGGGTGCTGGTTTCATGGCAAAAATGTCTAAGCGGTTGTGATGCGTATGTCCGGCCAGATCGACAAGTATGTCTGGTTGGTCATCATAAATCAACTTTGATGCAGCCATTGTGCCCATACCACGAATATTCCGAAAGACATGACAATGTTGACGAATTTCATCTGTCATTCGGTCTGGTCGGCCAACATTGGAATAAATAATTATTTTAAATTGTTTGAAATCATGATTTTTCAAAATGGGGAGAATAAAGTATGCAACACTATGGACTCTAAAATCCGGAGAAACATAACCGATCCGAATCGTATGGTCATCACTTTGATTCTTTTGATTATGACTGAAAGAATAGTTGCAATTATTGATCATATGATTTCCCCATTTCCGATGATGTGCATACACCTGAACTCTGGGGATTTTAGGCAAAAAATTGAGACTATATAAAAAAATGCTCCCAATTGTTGAATGTTGATTTTTGGAATATTGAAAGGCTTTTTGAATATAATATTGCGCATTGTCCATATCTGCCATATCCAGATGAAGCACTCCCTGAACGACCAGAATTTCCATATAGTTTGGATTTTGATCCAGTGCAGCCTGGTAATATTGTTTGCCAGAAGTCAAGCGTCCTCTGGCAACTTCGATTCTTCCCAGATTGTAATAGGCTTTGAGCGCATTGGGATCCAACGATAAGACCTGATTGAAACACTTCATCGCATCATCATCCTGACAATTATCCTGATACGCACATCCAAGGAGATACCAGGTATCTATGCAGTCGGGTTGAAGATGGATGACATTTAACAGACAATTGATCGCGTCAACCAGGTTGCCTGTACGATACAATAAATGACCATATCCTTTAAATGCCAGTACATGCTTTTCATTGATCGCTAAGAGTTTTTTATAATAAATACTGGCTTTCTCAAATAATTCATTTTTATGAAAGGCTGTCGCAAGATTAAACAAGATCAATTGGTTTTGAGGTGATTGTGCGAACCCTTTCAAAAGAATTTGTTGTGCGTTGTTTAATTCATTTAATTGAACAAACGCATATCCAATATTGGCATATGCATCCATGTAACCCGGGTCCAGAGCGATTGTTTTTTTCCAGGCATCAATTGCTTGACGTGTTTTGGAGATCTCCAAATAAGCCAACCCGAGATTATAATGGTACAACGCGACATGCGGGGCAATGTCTATGGCCTTCTGAATGAAATGGATGGCCTGGTCAAACTGATATTGTTGCTTTTTCAGGCAGCCAAGCAAGTTTAGGGTATCTGCATGGTTGGGATTGTTCTGGAGAAATTGAGTATATCCTGCTTCTGCAAGTTGATAATTCCCTTGTTGATGTGCTTTGAATGCCTGTTGTATATCTATTGAATAACCACTTTTCATCATAATACAACCAATTACCACAATTCATGCAAAGATTCAATATGCAGGCGAGAATTCTAATGACTGGCGTATTAGACGTTCAAACTGTCGCGTAAATGCAGCACCATCTGTGAGAATTGATTGCGCCATAATCGTTCTCAAATTTTTATTTAAGTAACGCAACAAAGACTTATCATTTGCCAGTTGAATGGCTTTTTCAGAATATTCATATTCATTCTGTCCCATCAGTTCTGAAAGGCCCAGAGCGCTTAAAATGCTATATGTTACACGAGAAACATGGGATTGACCAATAAGACCAATAACCGGTACTCCCATCCATAAGGCTTCGAAAGTGGTTGTGGTTCCATTGTAGGGAAAGGTATCAAGGGCAATATCAATTGTTTGATACAACAAGAGATGTTCAACAGGATCATCAATATATGCCTTGAATATCAGCCGGTCCTTTTCAATGCCAAACGTTTGAAATCTTTTTTGAATATCAGCCTGAATTTCTAAATCAGAGATACTTTTATTCTTTAGTAGAAGTTTTGAATGCGGTAATTGTTTCAATATACCGGCCCAAACATTTATCACACGGTCATTCATTTTCGCCAGTGTATTAAATGTTCCAAATCGTATGCAACCTGTTTTATGAATTGATGATTTCTTGATGGGGGGAGAGGCTTGCGGCGTGTAGCACAAAAAACAAGGGGCCATGTATAATAATTTTTCTGAATTTAATAGCGTTAATTCATCTGGATCTGCAATTTTGTCTGTGATTCGATAATCAATTGCAGGCAGGCCAGTCGTATTGGGATAGCCGAGATAGGTCATTTGTATGGGGGCCGGTTTTTGCGCAAAGAGTGTCATGCGATTGTTTGCTGAATGACCGGCCAGGTCGATCAGGATATCAATCTGATCTGCCTTGATTTGTTGAATAACATCCTGATCAGGGATATCATAAATATCTCGCCACTTCACCTGTAAGGCCTGGAATGATTCTGTAACCTCATCGGGCTGTCTCACATTTGCATAACAATAAATGGAAAATTTTTGAAGATCATGATTGCAAAGGATGGATTCAATGAAATATGCAACTGAATGGCGCTTAAAATCTGGAGAAACATATCCTATCCTGATCTTTGATTCTGTGTTAGGAACAAATGAAGGTTTCTGATAAGAAAAGTGCGTCATTAATTTCTGCCCATAATTGACATGCGCCTGAAAAATATTTCCAGGTGTTTTATCAACCATAAAGTGAAGTAAAAATAGCTTGTTGCTGTGAACGTCCCAAAAATCGTTTTTATTCTCTAAAATCTGGTTGAATAAATGATAAGCGTCTTGACATTTCCCCTGATGTTTTAGATTGACAGCATAACTATTCATGGCATCTACACACTCTGGATCATACTTTAGCGCTTGAATTAAATGATATTCCGACTTTGTGAAATCGTTTCGCTTTTGATACAAGCCAGCAATTTCTCGGTGATACACTGATGAATCAGGCTTTTCTTTCAAGGCTTGTAAGAGATGGTTGCGGGCTTTTTCAACATTTCCAATCGTTGAATATATCCCACCAAGATTGCAATGAATATCACTATTTGAAGGATCATATTGAAGCCCCTGATTGAATGTAATAATTGCATTGTCATATTGTTCTAAATGTCTGTATGCAATGCCAAGATTGTTATAGCTTTCAACATGAGCAGGATTCAGCTCCAGTGCTTCTAAAAATTTTTCTTTTGATTTTTTCCAATTCTTTTGAAGCGCATAGACCAAACCCAAGTGATAATGATAAAAAAAAACATCTGGTTTTAATCCAAGGGCTATTTGAATAAAATATTCAGCATCATCCAGCTTGCCTTGATTCATGAGAATACATCCAAGAAGATTATGGGCATCCGGATGATCGGGATAGATATGACAAATTTCTCGAAATTGTTTTTCCGCAGAATCAATACATCCTGATTTTTGATCATTTATTGCTTTTTTTAGTTGAGAGGCAATTGTCATGGCATGTCTCTTTTTTTTCCAATTAGATTTTAAATAACCGGGTCATTTGTCTTTATCTGGCTATTCGCCATTATGCCCACAAAAAAAGGTCCGGCTTTTTAGGAATGCATCCCATTGGTTACGCACAGATCTGACCAAATTTTTCTATATATAGATTCTAAATTTTGCGTCAACCCTTTGGCATTCATCAAATCCGATTCTTGCATTAAAGATCTCAATTTGCAGCGAACAGCTTTCAATAATTGCTTATTTTGACAGATTGAAACTGTTTTGGCAATGTATTCCTGTTCAGAGTGTGCGATAAAATCATGCATCCCAATAGATGATAACAGGGTTGCTCCCACACGAGTCGCATGACATTCTCCACAAAGACTGATGACAGGTACACCCATCCATAATGCATCACAAGTGGTTGTCGTACCATGGTAGGGAAAAGGATCAAGGGCAAGATCAATATGATGATATCCTTTTAAGTGAGATTTAATACTGTCATCATAGCTTTTAAAAATAAGCTGGTCTTGTGAAACACCTTTTTGTTGAAACTTTTTCGTAAATTGTTTGCAGGTAACAGAATCTATAAATGGACGCGCTTTTAACAAGAGTTTTGAGTGTTTTACTTCTCTTAAAATTGTTGCCCAGACAGAAATGACATTATCATTCATTTTTGCCAGATTATTAAACGATCCCAGAGTGACAAAACCATTGGTTTCAGCTGGAAGAGAAGATACATCAGGACTGTTTTCAACCGGTCGATAGCAAAGAAAAGGTGGGGGCAATCGAATTAATTTTTCCGAATGATATGGATCTCTGTTAGGCGGATCAGTGATTGCATCGGTCAATCGATATTGAATGCTTGAAAGACCTGTCGTATTTGGATAACCCAGATAGGTGACTTGAATCGGTGCTGGCCTTCGGCTAAACACTGGCAAACGATTTTTTGAAAAATGTCCACACAAATCGACCAGGATGTCAATTTTATCGTGTGTAATTTTTTCTGCCATTTGATCATCACTCATGAGATTGGTATCTATCCATTTAATTGGATGGGTCTGCAGACGATGGGTAACATCATCGGGCTGACTGATATTGGCATAACAAAATATTTCGAATTTACTGGTATCGTGGTTTTTCAAAATGGGTTCAATGAAAAAAGCAATGGATCCCCGACAAAAATCAGGTGATACATACCCAATGCGTAATGATTGTTTGGGCACTATCATAGATTGGTTACGACAATAATTCCGACACGAATGAAATAGGTTGTTAAAGGATTGATGGGCCAGATAGATTTCTTCATGATTTATCGATGGCAGATAATTCAAGCATGTCAAATAATTACTAAAAAGCTGGGGGGACTGGTTATTTAGCGAGATCACCTTGTTGAAACAATGTACAGCCTCCTCGCACTCACCAGCAATCAGTAAGGTTTGTCCCAGATTGTTATAAGCATCAATGTATTGATCATTTGTACTTAAGGCTTTATTCAGATTGAATAGCGCTTTTTGAATCTGAGCTTCTTTTAAATATACAGCACCAAGGCTGTTATAATAGAATTCGCACGCGGACAATTCAATGGCATGAGAGATATTTTGAATGGCTTGATCGGTTTGTGATTGTTGTGCCTGTATCACCCCCAGAAGATGATATGCATCAGCGTAATTGGCATCTCTTTTTATAATATCTAAATACAGAGATTTTGCTTGTTGCACATTGCCAGCCTGATGCGTTTGAAGGGCATTTTGGAACATGCGATCGATTGAATGAATGTCATTTTTCATGATTTGACCTGATCTCCTGATAAAGCGCCTCTAGTTGTTGAACAAACCCTTTTGCATTTATTAATTGAGAATTCATTAATAGCGGACGTAATAAAGATCGCAACGTATTGATGAACGATTTATTTTTAGCGAGATGAATGGCTTTATCTATATAGTCGGACTCACTTGTTGCAATTAAATCAGTTAATCCCAGGCTTGTTAATATTGATTTGCCAATGCATGAAGCATAAGTGTTACCAGCTAAAGTGAGTACCGGAACGCCCATCCATAAAGATTCAAAAGTTGTTGTGGTGCCATTGTATGGAAATGTATCCAGAACAATATCAACAGTATGATATAGTTCTAAATGAGCGATATCATCATCAACAAAACCTGAAAATACTAAGCGATCTGGGAGAACATCATATTTCTTAAAAAGATCTCTGACAAATTGTTGCATTTTTTCATCATGCAGCATCATCGACTTTAAAAACAGTTGCGCATTGGGCAGTTTATTTAGAATTGTTGACCAGTTCTGAACCACTTGCTGATTTATTTTTTCAATATGATGAAACGATCCGAAAGTTATTCTTTCAGAATTTATTTGTTTCGGTGCTGGTGCATGCTGATGCGGCTCATAACATACATAACATGGCGATAGATATATCAGCTTTTCGGTATGGTATTCTTGAGATGATGGTGGCCCCGCGATGATATCTGTCAAACGATAGTCAATTGTTTGAAGTCCTGTTGTTCCGGGATATCCTAAATATGAGACCTGAACCGGCGCTGGCTTCTGTGCGAAAACTGACAGTCGATTCTTAGGTGTATGACCTGCAAGATCAACCAATATGTCAATTTCATCTTTTTGTATTTGTCTGATAACAGAAGTGTCAGAAAGATTCAATATATCCCGCCACACAATGTGCATTGCTTGAAACGTTTTGATCACTGTATCGGGTTCAGAAATATTCGCATAACAAAAGATCTTGAATTGAGAACGATCATGATATCTTAAAATCGGCTTGAAAAAAAACAAAAGCTCATGACTGAAATCGTCCGGTAAGACATAACCAATTCGAATGGGATCATTTTTGGAAATCTGATATGTTTTCTTATTCAATTTTTTTGAATTGCCCCATTGAATATGTTGATGCGAAATTTGATCTGGAGACATTTTGGGGTCGAAATTGAGTGAAAACAAGAAATTACTGGCGATTGTGTCTGAATGGTTTAATAATTGAAGAGCTTTCTGAAAACAATCAATGGCCAATTCTATTTGTCCGGTTTTCAAGTACATTTTTCCAAGATTATTCACTGCCATTCCATTGTCGGGTGCATGCGCTACCAATTGACAAAGCAAGTTTTTTGCCTCGATGATCTTGTTCATTTTACCATATGCTAAAGCTAAATTTGTTAAAATAGCAATATTTCCCGGACGTTGAATGAGTAATTCTTCGTATAATCTGATTGCATTTGAATAATCACCTTGGGCAAGCTTTGTAGTTGCCAGAGCAAATTGATCTTCAGTGCTTACGCTTTGTTTATTGCGATCCCTTTGTAAAAGAATTTGGTAATCATAAATTTTTAAGTGAAACCCATTTTGATTTAAAAAAGGAATTGAATATCGACCTTTTGATTGATTTTTACCCGGTATGTTGACATCATCAATCAAAATGATCGCATTTTCTGAGAATAATGATCTTGACAATGCAATTTGAGCCTCTGTTAAATGAAGTATATCCGCCTGCTCTCCAGATTCGCCTGAATCCATATATAATAAATCAATTTTACCACGAAAACGTTTTAAAAAATCTTCAGATTTCATTTCATGGTATGAAATCAAGTGGGAATAATCACTTGTGACAACTTTGCAGATATCAATGGCATCGGAAGAAATATCAACTGTATGTATTTCAGGTTGATATTCTTCCAGGTGTAAGGCGCACATTCTCGTAAAAATTCCAGCGCCCCAGTCCCATTTTCCTGGATTATCAATATCCCAATATTTAGGATCATTGACAGCACAGCCTTCAACGCCTCCAGGTACAAAACTTCTTGTCGTGCCCAATTCTACAATTACTTTTCCTTTGATGGATACAAATAAATCAAAAGCAGATAGAAATGTTTTATAGCGCGGTCCTAAGTAATGCTTATATTGCTCTATGCCTTTTATTCTCTCCTTCATAAAATGCATGAATGTTTCCTTTACTTCTACAACAAATTTATTTTTAAAAAATTTATTGTTTTAAATTTAGATACTTCAGATATCATTGACCTGATATAATGTCAAAATTTTTTATACAAAAGGGGTGATGAGGTGCTTGTTATGCTTGTTTGTATTAAATGCATTCCATTTTCATAAAAAATCTGATCATAAAATTTGGGGTCCAGATTGAGCTTAAGAAGGTTATCAATCTCAGCTTCTCGTGGATAAATCACATTGGGAAAATCGGAACCATATACAATTCGATCCCGATATTTCAATAATTGGGACGCGTCTAAATTAAAATGAAGCCCTTTTTTGGGTAAAAATGAGAATGTTGTGTCAAGGTAAAGATTTTTATAGTCCTGTAAAAAATCAATAAATTGTTGATATTCAAATCCCCCCATATGCGCAATATTTGCAGGCAATTCTTTGTAACGTTTCAAAACCGGTTCAAAGTGTTCTGCCCCAACATATTTATTACGAGCCGGTCCAGTACCGACATGAAGTAACAGACGTTTATTTTTTTTCATAATGAGTTCATATAGAGGAAACAGACGTTCATCATGAGGATAAAACTGTGTGACGAGAAATTGTAGTTTTATTCCAATTACTTTTGGGTGATCCAGTATTTTTTTAGCAATCCCTATCGCATTGTCGTCATCCGGGTGAAATGCGGCAAAGCAATAAATATCGTCATATTTATCCAGAATTTCACTATTCCATTGATTTAATTCGCGCGCAATATCTTTTTTGTGAGCATAATTGGCATATACAAATGGACGTACATTTCTTTCAAATAGATAGTTGATGCAATCTCTGGCATATAAATGGTGCAAAACGTTCCAATGGTATACTGATGAAAAATAATGCCAAATTGCGTCAAACAGACGATCGGGAAACAAGTGCACATGAAAATCTATCATGGGTTTTGAATATGTTCGCATATTTTTTATGTATGAGTTGATAAGGAAAGCTCTTCAAACAACTGACCCATTTGCGTCAGTCGGACAAAGCAGACATGTCCGGCTTGTTCGACTGGTTTGATTGGGGACGTTATTATTCAAGAATTCCTAAGTGGTCATAATTATCTTTGAATATATAAATAACATAAATACAATTATTTTAATATATCTCGAAAATCCCTTGAATTTCAATAAAAAAGTTGTTAATAACAAAAAATAATATAGATAAGTAAGTTTGAAACAATTCAATCTTAAGCAGGCGAATTGTAAATAGAAATTAACAATGAGCGTATCAGTAACCAAACAAATATGTAGCGTTTGGATATACGTTCAGAATAAAGGGGATTGTAAATATGAGCAATGTAAAATCAACAAAGTGTCCCGGGTGCCAACAAACCTATCGTATTCCAGAGTCAAAAGAAGGAAAAACTGCAACGTGCAAGAAATGTGGCGAAAAATTTAAAATTCAATTTGATGATGCTCCCGGAACATCAGTCAAAAAAAATATAAAAGAAAAATCTTCCAGGCCTGAATCAAAATCAACTCAAACCAAACCTGAACCCAAACAAGAAAAACCAGAAGAAAAAGAGGCACAGGAAGAGTCACCAACAGATACATCACAGGAAGAATCCCCAGAAAATGATGAAAAACCACAAGAATCCCCTGCACAAACCGAGACAGATAATTATGATGCAATTACTGATGCCAGTACATCTGATGTCGCTGCAAACACTGACGATTCAGAAAAAGGATCGGAAGAATCAGAGCCCCCAAAAGAAGAGACGCCGCCTTCACCACCTAAAGAGAAAAAAAAGATGCTCGAATATGACACCAGTTATCGGCCTCTTGATCCTGACACATTGATGGAATCACTGGATATTGTTGTTCCAGAGGATAAACTACAAGCGCATCTTGTTGTCAAAAAGCCACTGGATCGAGATACAACATATAAAGATATTCATTATTTTCTGGCTGAGAAGAAAGTATTGTTTGGTATTGTTAGTGAAGATAAAATTAAAACATTTCTTAAAAAGAAACTTTTACACAATCGTCCCTGGCTTATTGCTGAAGGTAAACCACCGGAAGAGCCGACTGATGGTGAAGTGAGTTATTTGTTTGATATTGACCCTTTAAAGCGTCCGGTCGTCCCGGATGAGGGAGAATCAAAAGAACGAGTTGATTTTAAAGATCGTGGCGAAATGCCTTATGTAAAAGCCGGTGACCTTGTCGCTGAACGTAAACCCGGTCTTCCTGGTGTCCAGGGCATGGATGTTTATGGCACACAAATTAAAACAAGGAAAGCAAAACAAGCCACTCTTCGCGTTGGTGAAGGTGTTGAATTGTCCTATGACAAACGTTTGGCCAATGCAAAAATTGATGGAATGCCTGTATTACAGGTAGAACGAAACCAGGAAAAAGTCATTGTCATTCCGGAATACTTTATCAAAGGTGATGTCAACATGAAAACCGGTAATGTCAGATTTAAAGGACCGGTGGTTGTCAAAGGAACTGTTGAAAATGGGTTTAAAGTCATCAGCGCGTCATTAACCGCAAATGAAATCATGAAAGCGAATGTTGAAGTTGAAGGGGATGTTATTGCTTCCAGTGGCATTATCGGGGCAACGATTCAAAGTAAGGGAAAGGTTGAAGGAAAATTTATCAAAGGCGCAGTTATTGAAGCCATGACAAGTGTGACAGCTCCACAAGGTATCATTGACTCAAAGGTGTATACCAGTGGAGAATGTATTGTTGAAAAGGGGAAAATTCTAAATTCTCAAGTATATGCATATCAAGGCATTACAACACGTGATATCGGTTCTCATACATCCCCTGAATCAACATTAACAGTTGGCATTGATCCAGCCTTATTAAAACAGGTCTCACAATATGAAACTGAACTGGCAGAAAAGAAAAAAGCCCTTGAGAAGTTCAAAGAAGAAAACAAGGTACCGGATGATATTGCTGAACAACTTGAACAGCTCAATGCCAAAATTGCTCCGCTTCAAGACTCTGTTGAAAAAACTGAGGCCATAAGGCCATCACTTGCGCAAAAACTGGATGCTGCCAAAAAGAAAGGAAATAAAAAAGAGCTTCAAAAAACAATTAAAACTGTAAAAGAAATCGAAACCAAATTTCAGGCAGCCAAAGAAAATCTTGAAAAACTCAAGCAAGAACATGAAAAACTGGAGAAAGAACTCGGAGAACTTCCACAAATGGAAAAGGAGCTAACTGATCTTCAGGCCAAGCTTGATGAAGTGAAAACACACATTGCTGATGATCGTCAGAATGCACCTATCAAGGTTTCTGGAACCATTTATCGTAATACCATTATAAAAGGCGTTCATGCAGAACATGAAATGAAAGATGATGAAAAGAAAGTCATTATTCAAGAAATCTATAAAGTGGATGAAGAAGATAAAGTGGAGTCTGTTATTTTAACAGAGCCTATGAAAGAAAAAGAAAAATAATCAGTTTATTGGATGCCTGGAAAAATCCTGATGACACGATTGTATTTTATATAACATCTTACTGTGTTTACAAATGTTTTACACGAGAATTAATTGACATTATTTAAAGCCCTCATTATAAAATACGCATAGATAAAAGGAGTTCTGTATGTTACGTTATTTACCCGGACCATTGAAAGGCATCATTTCAGTAATCATTTATTTCTTTAACACAATTTTATGTGCTATTTTTTTGTTTCCTGTTGCATTAGTGAAGTTATTCATTCCTCACCATCGTGTTCGTCGAAAATGTAATGCGGTGCTGGATCAATTAGGCAGCTATTGGATCAGTGTTAACTCATGGAATATTCACCTGACCAAACAGATTCGCTGGCATGTGACCGGTACAGATACATTGGACAATGACAACTGGTATCTGGTCATTGCCAACCATCAATCCTGGGTGGATATTCTGGTTTTACAACATATCTTTAACCGGAAAATTCCATTTCTGAAATTTTTCCTGAAAAAAGAATTGATATGGGTGCCCATACTCGGCTTGGCCTGGTGGGCACTTGACTTTCCTTTTATGAAACGCTATGCAAAATCCCTCATAGAAAAGAAGCCGCATCTCAAAGGAAAAGATATTGAAATTACGCGACGTGCCTGTCAAAAATTTAAGGGTAAACCTGTTTCTGTAATGAACTTTGTTGAAGGGACACGCTTTACTTCTGAGAAACACAGACAACAATCATCACCATATAACCATTTATTACGCCCCAAATCTGGTGGAATAGCCTTTGTTTTAGCTGCAATGGGAGACTATATTCATAATATTCTTAATGTTACGATTATTTATCCTGCTTCAAAAAAATCATTCTGGCAATTTGTTTGCGGGGAAGTAACTGATATCATTGTTTCGGTTGAAGTTTTACCCGTATATGATCGTTTAATTGGTGATTATTTTGATGATCCTGAGTTTAAAAAAGCATTCCAGGATTCCATCAATGCATTATGGGCCCAAAAAGACACGAAAATTCAGATGCTTTATGATGAGTGGGAAATATTGTTTGGCGCACCGCATCAGCTGAAATCCAATTAATCAATGGAGTTGATTTGCGGGCCAGCCATTTTCTGACAATTGATTTTTGAGCCCCATTATTGCTAGAATTTTTTTACCGAATATTACAATCCAGTATGTTGCGGACAGTTTGAGCCATTTCGGACCTTGAAACAGGCTTCAGTAGAAATGCTTTTATTCCCAATCGTTCAGCTTGTTTTTCATTGATCCTTTCACTATAACCGGTGGAAATAATAATCGGTATATCATCCCTGATCGTTATCATCTCTTTTGCCAGCTGGTCTCCAGTCATATTCGGCATGGTCATGTCTGTGATAATAAGGTCAAAATCTTTGGGGTTGTTTTTAAACGCTTTGAGGGCTTCCACGCTGTCAGTCATGGCTGTTACCTTGTAGCCCAACCGCTCCAGCATTTTCTTTTCCATCTGTACAATGGATTTTTCATCATCAACCAACAGAATTTTTTCATGACCGGTTGAAAAAGGTGTATTTTCAGGCGTTGATTGTTTTTCAGAGATTTTTTCCAACACGGGCAGAAATACCGAGAAAACACTGCCTTTTCCCTGTTCACTGACGACTCGGATATCTCCCTGATGATCCTTTATTATCCCATAAACAGTTGACAGTCCTAAACCTGTTCCTTTGCCTTTTTCCTTAGTCGTGTAATATGGTTCAAAAATTTTATCCAATATGTCTGGATGAATGCCTGTCCCTGTATCTAAGATTGAAAGCTTGGCGTAAGTGCCGGGTTTCATTGATTCAATGACAATATCCTCTTGCCCCAAAACGACTTCTTGAAGCTGAATATGAATCGTTCCACTGGCATTTTCAAGGGCATGGTATGCGTTGGTGATCAGGTTCATGACAACCTGGTGGAGTTGAGAGGTGTTGGCCTCCACCGGACCACATTTTTCATTAATATCATTCGATATTTCAATACTTGTCGGAATGATCGACCGAATTAACATGAGGGCTTCTTTTATGATTTGTTGAAACCGGACCGACGTTTTTTTCGAATCAGATTTGCGGCTAAAAGACATGATCTGTTTAACAAGATCGCTCCCTCTTTTTCCAGCCTTCAAGATTTCGTTAACGCACCTATGTTCATTGCTCCCTTCGGTTAAATCATCTAATAGCATTTCGGATATGCCCATGATGGGAAAAAGTAAATTATTGAAATCGTGAGCAATGCCACCGGCAAGATTCCCAATAGATTCCATTTTTTGGATCTGATTAAGATGCGTTTCAAATCTGATCTGTTCGCTGATGTCTTCAAATATGCCGACTGCTCCTTTAACATTTCCATCCTTATCAGTGATTGCGCTATGGATCGCTCGGATATACTTGGTGCCCTTTAACGTCTTGTATTTTCCTTCGTATTGTCCAAAACCTGTTGTCAGGGTATCAATTATGGTGTCGCGAGCCTGGCTGTCTGGCATGGTTTCAAGCATATTCACACCGACCAGCTTGTCTTTGGGACCACTAAATATGTGAGCAAAGTTTTCATTGCAGTCCACAATCACGCCGGTTTCATCAAATTGCACAATACCTAAAGGAGAATATTCAAATACCAGACGATAACGCTTTTCACTTGCTTCCAACGCCTCCTCAGCTTTTTTGCGATCCGAAATATCCCTGATACTGTTTCGAATGCCAAGGAACTCACCTTTTGAAGAATATATGGGCTGGAACGACATAGAACACCATTTTATAAGACCATTCTTTGTTATAATACGAAAATGAATATCATTTCCACTTCCCTGGTTTTTCAATCCATCTGATAATGCATTAATCACAACATCCTGGTCCGATTTATGAACAATGTGTTTCAAGCGCTGACGAAGATTATTTCCCAGGGCGCTGTATTCTTCTTGTGTATAGCTGGTGATTCTTTCCACAGCGGGATTCAGCCATTTAATATTGCCATCCGGAGCAATCCAGATTTCCCAGTCATGGGTATAGTCAGCAATTGCTTTAAAACGTTCCTCATTTTCAATCAGCGCTTTTTCTGCGGCTGTCTTTTCTTGATGGATTCTCTTTTGCTCCAAAGCTCGATTTACAGCCTGCCCCAGGCGGACGAGATTATCTTTTCGAATGTAATCATCAGCGCCGGCTCTTAAAAGCGCTACTGCACGTTCTTCACCGACTGCGCCAGAAACGATAATAAAGGGTGGATCGATGCTGTGGTCTAATATGATTTTCAAGGCCTCCATTCCATTAAAAAGCGGCATGGAATAATCTGATAGAACCACATCCCAATTTTGAGCATCAAGCGCTTTGAGAAAATCTTCCTTTGTATCGACGCGCTGTGAAACAACAGGATACCCCTCTTTTTTTAACGCTCGCAAAATCAAGAGGCTGTCATCTTCGTTGTCTTCAACATGGAGTACATGAAGTTCGTTTTTCATCATGGATTCTTTATTTGCGGTGGGCCTTCATTTAAAACCAACCAGTACAAGCCTACCTGTAAAATAGATTCACTGAACTGTCTGAAATCAACAGGCTTTCTGATATAACTGTTGACTCCCAATGCATAGCTTTCCATGCGGTCTCTGTCCTCATTCGATGTTGTCAAAACAACCACAGGCAACATTCGGGTTTTTTCGCTTGATCGGATTCTTTTTAAAACCTCAAGACCACTAATCTTGGGGAGATTCAGGTCAAGCAAGATAAGTTCTGGAAAAATCGGAACTTTCTCATCTGAATCATTATGGTCACCAAAAAGCAGATCAAGCGCCTCAGCGCCATCTCGTGCAACGATGACTTCGTTTAAAATATTATTTTTATTTAGTGCCCTGATTGTGAGGGCCTCGTCATCCGGATTATCTTCAACCAGTAAAATTACTTTTTTTTTTATCATTGTGTTTTTCCTTTACGCTAAAGTAAAATAAAAAATCGCTCCCTTTCCTTCTTCGCCCTGAGCCCATATTTTTCCGCCATGTCTGTGAATTATCCGCTGTACTGAGGCCAGTCCAATTCCTGTTCCTTGAAATTCACCAGGGGAATGAAGTCTCTGAAACGCAAAAAATAATTTTTCTGCATATTCCATATTGAACCCTGCGCCATTGTCAGAGACAAAATAGGTAAGCGGTTCACTTCCAGAAACAATGCCAAACGAAATTTTTGCGATTTCTTTTTTTCCTGAAAATTTCCAGGCATTCCCCAAAAGATTATCTAAAACGTTCTGTATCAGCGTGCTATCCCCAAAACCGCGAATTTCATCTTGAATATCTATTTCGATCTTTCTGTCCGGTTCTGACATCATCAATCCTTCAATTGATTTCTGGGCCATCTGACTCATATCCAGTTCCTCGCTTCGTATTTCGCTGCGAGTGAGGCGTGACATTGTAAGCATGTCATCAATGAGTGTTCCCATTCTAATACAGCCATTTCTTACCCGGTTTAAATAGTCCTTTCCGGTTTCATCAAGTTTGTCTCCAAAATCTTCCAAAAGGGCCAGACTGAATCCATCAATTCCCCTTAAAGGCGCACGTAAATCATGAGATACCGAATATGCAAAAGCATCCAGTTCCTTGTTTGCAGCGTCCAGTTGGGCCGTGCGATAATTGACGCGGTCCTCTAGGTCTTCATTAAGGCTTCTGACTTTTTCTTCCGCATGTTTCCTTTCTATGTTTTCATTTTCAAGTTCTTTTGTTCGGGCCTTAACTGTTGCTGTAAGCTGTCTATTGAAAAAAACGAGCAACAAAATAAAAAAAACGCCACATAAAAGCGCTCCCGAAATCACATATATGGCATAATATTCTTGAGTCAATGGCGCTCGGATTGATTCTATGGCACGAATATTTCCAACCCAGTCATTGAAACCGCCTGGCCCTGGATAACGTTCCTGCAACTGAATCGGTGCAACTTCCCGGGCGCCATGACATTTTAAGCATTGTTTTCCAGTTTTAAGAAAGGGCATGGCCAGATAAAGGTATTTTTGGCCTTCAATTTCAACGACATTCCGATAACTTTTTCGACTGGGATCTTTGTTGAACATGTCGATCAGTTCATCTTCAAGAGCATCAGATTTATTGACCGGATTTCGCGGATTTTTAGCTGCCATTTTATAATACATCAGGTCTAATCCAGCCTCGGCACGGGCTTCATTATAAAATTTGTGTTGATTCCTCACAACAAAGGAAGATGAAAAAAGTTCTGGGGAATAAAAGTCGTCCTTAATTTCTCCCGACGCTTTAAACCGATAGAGTGCAGGATGCATAATACGTTGTATGAACATGTGAATACCCCGATGGGACAACAAAAGGTTCTGAATATTTTTTTCCGCCTGACTGATAACGTAACGACTGGCCAGGTAGTATAACAAAACACCTGTCAATCCAGTAAATAAAATTGTCAAAAACAATATTTTTACATATGATACAGAAGGTTCATGTTTTGTTTCAATTGTTTCGCTCATGATGTCTCCTTTTATTCGGCCTTAATCATCGTTTTGGCCACATGATATTCTTTTTCTTACTCTTAATCTTGCTCTTGCTATATCTAG
>Ga0272440_1001642_pt1 | contig 18111 bp, 13 predicted proteins | sample SSMMMBAug17_FD_192440 | JGI IMG/M metagenome (GOLD analysis project Ga0272440, IMG submission 192440) | Marine sediment archaeal communities from Little Sippewissett salt marsh, Falmouth, MA, United States - SSM-MMB-Aug17 | ecosystem: Environmental > Aquatic > Marine > Wetlands > Sediment ...
TCTGGGTTGATGATATTCCTGCAGTTTCATGAATTGAAAATGGGATAGACAGATTTTCTGCATAAAGGGGGTGAAACATGGACAGGATGAAAAGTCCTGTCATATACATAAGCAGATGCTTTCTGAGTGTTGACATGGGGTACCTCCATTATAATTGTTTTTGCACCAGAATGATTTTTTTTTTAGACATGATCGTATTAACAGTTGTTTTTGGCAGGCCAGTTATGGCGACAATGTTAACTTCTAAATTTTTGAGAGAATTTTTCTAAGGCATGCTCGAAAAAAAGTTTCCCATTTAAAAATGCTTGACTGTTCAACAATTTAAAATCAAGCCTATGTCGTACCAAACTTATTTTCAGAGCCAATTATGCGTTTTTCCCTGACTTGACAAAACTATTCATTTGGTGAATGAATCCAATGGTATATTTGATCTATTTCACTTTTTCTTCCATATAATTATATTCGGACACTATAAAAAGTTCTATTTTATATGTCAATATTTATTTTGTACTTTATTTAATTGTTATTACACATAAAATTAACTGACAAATTCTAATATGAAAAAAAGAAAAAGGTCGCACTCCCATAAAGTCGAACAATTTATAATTCCCTATTCCCCTGACAGATTTAGCATTCAAGGAGATCCTGTTCATGTTTTTTTATATTCCCCCAAGCTTTTTATTGACAGTGCTGAAATCATTCTGTAAAAAAACCTACAGTAAAAAAAAATTCGAGGAAAGATGCAAATGAAACAATTCAAAAAAATATGTATGGGCTGTGATCATGCAGCTGTTGAATTAAAAGATAAACTCGTTTTTTTTCTTAAAGAAAAAAACATAACAATCCAGGACATGGGCACCAATAATTCAGACATATCGGTAAATTATCCGGATTTTGGTATGCGCGTTTCACAATCTGTTGTCAAAGGTGAAAGTGATTGTGGAATTTTAATATGCGGCACAGGTCTTGGAATGTCGATGGTCGCCAATCGATTTGCCGGTATTCGTGCCGCTTTATGTAATGATCTTTTTGCTGCCAGAATGAGTCGTCAGCATAATAATGCAAATATTCTAGTTATGGGCGGTCGCATCATCGGGGATGTATTGGCAAAAGAAATTGTTCAAACTTTTCTGGAGACACCTTTTGATTCGGGGCGCCATTTAGATCGTTTAAACATCTTTGATCATTTAGGAGAAACTATCCATTAACCAAAAGAAAGGAATCAATATTTTGGAATTATCGATTATTGAAAAAATAGACCCTGAAATAGCCAAATCTATATCCAGGGAAATCAACAGACAAGAAAATACATTAGAATTAATTGCATCGGAAAATATTGCAAGTCAAGCTGTAATGGCAACGCAAGGCTGTATAATGACGAATAAATATGCAGAGGGATATCCAGGCGCAAGATATTATGGCGGGTGTGATTTCGTTGACCAGGCAGAAAGTCTTGCGATTGAAAGGGCGATGAAATTATTTCATGCAGACTATGCCAATGTTCAGCCTCATTCTGGCTCACAGGCCAATATGGCTGTATATTTCGCCTTGCTGAATCCTGGCGATACAGTCATGGGAATGGATCTCACACATGGCGGTCATTTAACGCATGGGAGTGGTGCAAATTTTTCTGGTCAGCTATATAATTTTGTTCATTATGGATTAAGTTCTGAAACCGGTATGATTGATTACAATAAGGTTGCCGAACTCGCCAAAGACCATCGCCCAAAACTCATAGTTGCCGGGGCAAGTGCATATCCAAGAATTATTGATTTTAAAGCGTTTGCCGAAATTGCCAAATCTATAGATGCCTATTTCATGGTTGATATGGCTCATATTGCTGGCTTGGTAGCTGCAAATGAACATCCATCACCCATTCCACATTCACATGTCGTCACGACCACCACACATAAAACGCTTCGTGGTCCAAGGGGCGGATTGATATTATCTCAAAAAGACTTTTCTAAATCCTTAAATAGCAAGATCTTTCCTGGAATTCAGGGAGGTCCGCTAATGCACATTATTGCAGCAAAGGCGGTCGCACTTAAAGAAGCCATGAATCCATCCTTTAATGCCTATCAAACGCAAACAGTAAAAAATGCAGCTTGTCTGGCAGAAACCTTACTGGAAAAGGGATTGAATCTTGTTTCAGGCGGAACAGATAATCATCTCATGTTATTAGATTTAAGAAATATCCAAATAACCGGTAAAAAAGCACAAATTGTATTGGAAAAGGCCGGAATCACAGTCAATAAAAATGCAATCCCTTATGATCCAGAAAGTCCATTTGTTACAAGCGGTATTCGTATTGGTACACCTGCAATAACTTCACGTGGCATGAAAGAAGACGAAATGAAAAAAATTGGTACACTTATTTCCCAAATTCTCAAGCAGCCAGATAATGAATCTATTATCGAACAAACTGAAAAAGCTGTTCGGGATTTATGCCAATCTTTTCCATTACTGCGAAATGAAGGGTATTAATGAGCTAATGTCACACACAGAAGAAAATACATCCTTACGACCTTCCTGGAATGAGTATTTTATGGATATTGCCTACCTTGTATCCGAACGATCTACATGTATGCGAAGAAAAGTAGGGGCCGTAGTCGTTAAAGATAGAGCCATTTTAGCAACTGGCTATAATGGCGCTCCTGCTGGAATACCCCATTGTTCTGAAACAGGTTGCTTGAGACATCAACTGAATGTCCCTTCTGGAGAAAAACATGAATTATGTCGGGGACTTCATGCAGAACAAAATGCCATCATCCAGGCAGCAGTCCATGGAACATCCATAATAGGGGCGACACTGTATTGCACGAATCATCCTTGCTCGATCTGTGCAAAAATGTTAATAAATGCAAAAATTCAAAAGATTTACTATCAAAATGGATATCAGGACGATCTTTCAAAGGCATTATTTGATTCGACAAATATCCAGATTGTTCAAATTAAAGGAAAGAACTCCCTATGAAATGTCCCTATTGTGGCAATTTAGATAATAAAGTACTTGACTCCAGGCTGTCTAAGGAAGGTCTGGCAATTCGACGCCGAAGGGAATGTGTTCAATGTGAACGCCGATTCACAACCTATGAAGTTGTTGAAGATATTCCAATTGTCATTATCAAAAAAGATGGGCGTCGTGAACCATTCAATCGTGAAAAGATTCGAACAGGTGTTTTAAAAGCCTGTGAAAAACGTAATATCAGCATCCATGAAATTGATCATGTCATAAATTCAATAGAGCGAGAGGTAAGAGAATATGAAGACAAAGAGATCCCATCAACTATCATTGGCAAGATGATTATGGATAAACTCAAAAAACTTGATGGTGTTGCTTATGTTCGATTTGCTTCAGTGTATCGTGAATTTAAAGATGTTGCTGATTTTGTAACCGAGCTTGAGCAATATCTCCAGTCAAATATGAACCATCACACATCATTGAAAAGAAAAAATGAACCATGAAAAGTATATGAAACATGCCCTGATGCTTGCTGAAAAAGGGATTGGATATACATCTCCCAATCCAATGGTGGGCGCAGTTGTTGTAAAAAAAAACAAAATTGTTGGAAAAGGATATCATCATGCCTGTGGTGAAGCCCATGCTGAAGTCAATGCTCTCATTGATGCCGGAGATCAGGCCAAAGGTGCCATCCTTTATGTAACCCTTGAACCATGTAATCATACCGGAAAAACACCACCCTGCACCCATGCGATTCTGAAAGCAGGAATCGCAACAGTAGTTATGGCCATGTCGGACCCGAATCCAAATGTTTCCGGTAAAGGCGCTGAATTTCTTGAAAAAAATGGTGTTTCAGTCATTTCAAACATTTGTGAAGAAGAAGCCAAACAATTAAATCAGGTTTTTTGCAAATTCATTCAGACCGGTAAACCATTTGTTACAATGAAATATGCGGCAACAATGGATGGTCGAATTGCCACACAAAATGGGGATGCCCGATGGATATCTAATGAAAAATCACGTCAGTATGTTCATCAAATGAGACATGCCAATGATGCCATTCTTGTAGGCATTGGAACCATTCAAAATGACAATCCTTCTTTAACAACGCGCTTACCTGAAAAAAAGGGGAAAGATCCTGTTCGTATTATTGTAGATACCCATTTACGCATCAATCTTGATGCCACAGTCCTGACTCAGACTTCTCATGCAGATACAATTATTGCGTGTTCACAAGAGGCTTCAAATACTCGGGGCCATCTGTATCAAAAACCACAAACATGCATTTTGCCTGTGCCTCTTAAAAACAAACGCATTGATCTCAATCAGTTAATGATACGTCTTGGACAAAAACATATTACCAGTGTTTTGATTGAAGGGGGAAGCTGTATTCATGCATCAGCCATACAGGCAAAAATCGTTGACCAGATATGCTGTTTTATTGCTCCCAAAATTTTGGGGGGTGATGGTTATCCTGTTTGTCAGGGGGAGGCACCATTACAAATGAAAAATGCTACGTCTGTAACGAATGTTCGGGTTCAACGATTTGATGATGATATTATGATTGTGGGATTGCTGGAGAACTGAGAGAAAGCATTCTCACCTCCTCATTGCTGAACTGCTGAAGAGGTGAGACACAGATTCATTATTCAATAAAATCCAATTTAAATCCATCTTCAATGTTTCCATTACAATCAATTGTGCGTGGATAATTTAATTTGGGATGTTTCCCTTCGGCTTTGTAACAATTGTCACTGCTTTCTACAATTTTCATTCGAATTGTCGGATATTTTGGTTTGTATTTTAATTCTTCCAATGAACGTGCATACCGGTTATTGTCAATCAAGTATACTTCCTGCATCACTCTGAAATAATTCAGTTCATGGTCCACTGCAAGGTGAAAACCTCGGTCCCGGTATTCGATATATTTTGGAATTCCAATTGTAATGCCAAGATAAACCTCAGTGCCTATGAATGCGATTGAAAGCAATAATCCCAGCATCATATGTTTTTGATTTCCAAGCACACGAAATTTCTTTTCAAACTTTTCTTTTTTGATCAGTATGTAATATAAAATATCAAGCCAGGAAAAAACAATGGGAATAAGCGTCCAACTTAAAAGAACATAAAAATAGCCCATTTTATTCCTGCTGGTGTAAAACTTGTGCATGCCAAAGATACCAAAGAAAATGGCCAATAAAATGACAGTTGATTTTGATGCAGGAAGACCAGGAAGATCTTCAGGTGGTTTTTGTACCTTGACTGTTTCAGCTAGAGATGATGGCTGAAACCCTTCTACTTTGAATTCTGATGTTTCTTCAATAGGAGGGGCTTCATTCTTTACTTTGCATATTGCCCCGGCTTTTGTTAAGGCAGCTTGAATTTTTTTACAGGTTTCCTGACTGGCATTTTTTTTGATTACAATCGATTTACCTGAGAATAGTTTTGCAGCCTTTTCATCAGTTAGCTTTAAGATTTTAGCCAGTTTCTTTTTCACATCATCCGGACTGGCACCATCCTGAACTTCTCCTTTAAATATGACACGATATTTATCTTGACTCATGATAACCTGCTTTTATAGTGGGTAATGTTATTTTTTCATATATTTGTTAAAGATTCGCTGGTAGGTTCCATCAGTATAAATTTCAAATAAAACAGCATCAAATTGAGGGACAAGGTACGACAAATCTTTGATCAGTTTTTTGTCTTGTGTTTCAACAAATTTGGAAAATGTGATATAAGCCGGCGTGGCTGTCAATGGAACAGAGAGCGGATATATGCCATCCATTTTCAATTGCCCCAGTGTGTATTCTCCAACATGCCGATTGACAAGAACCGCATCAATACAATGTTTCTGAAGTATCTTGAAATTGATTTCCAGGTCACGCAACCGAAAAACTTGGTACATCTGACGCCGCTCCCCTTTTTCAAAAATATATGGGTTTTTAAATCCCTGGACAATACCGATACGTTTGTTTTGAAGGTCTTTAATATTGCCTTTGAAATCTAGTTTTTTATCTTCATGTACATAAAAAACCAGTGAAGAAATATGAAAAGGGACATTGGAATAGTGCATAAATTCAACACGATCTTCAGTCTTGAACGCTGCAAACATACAATCTAAAGTGCCAAACCTCATGCTTTCAAGTAAGGTGGCCCATTTATAAATATTTATTTCAATATCTATTCCTAGCCGGCGTCCGACTTCATGCATTAACTCAACTTCGATCCCCTTTATCTTTCCATTTTCAATAAAGCCAAATGGGGCAAATATATTTGTACCACATTTTAACAGAAACTTTTTTTTATTTTTGGCGGTAACTGATTGTGGCATGAACAAACAAAAAGCCAAAAAGCAAATACAACTCCATGACAAAAAGTTTTTTTTGAAATTTACGCGATAGTCTCTCATTTTTTCCCCTTTATTGTTATGATTATTTAGTTCAACCGGTATATTGGCATAACAATTGCCTATGTCCATTCAAAGGATTTTGATACATATCATTAACCACTGAGTTTTTCAAGATAATAGTTATGAAAACAAACATTTTTGTTTTTTTATTAAGTTCTGGTTAAGTTTAAGTACATTTGCCTTAAGCCCATCGATGTCAGTTATACGTTTTTAAAGCCAAAGCTTTCCCAAAAAGCGATTCAATGACCAATGAGCAGGCTAAATAAAGTGTTTTGTTGATTTTAAGGTCTTCTGCTCGTCCAGTATTAAAAATTGAGATGTTTCAGGATTGGAGTCTAATGGATCGGTAACAATGAGATTGTTGACATTAGATCCTAACACATGATACAATATTGAAAAAGATCACGCGCTTATCTGGATCAAAAAATTGGAAAGATCTAGCGATCATATCCAAAAGGGCGGACCGACTTTTTGGGAATGCGTCCGATTCATATTTGCTAGAACACATCAAATTCCGATAGGGAAGACACAGGAATCGCCTCATTCAACAACTCACCTTACTGGTTCACATCTTCCCATGAATATTTAAATTTTAAGATTGCATCTGGCACACAAGATCGCGTGATATGGCTGACCAAGTCAGTCAATGATGGTCCGCCGGAATATGGAAAACAGAGTTGTAAGATCAAAACATAATTATAAGTAACTAACCAAAAATACAGAGGAAAAAAACAATGCATTACGAAGGTAATATGATCCGCCCACCCAGTGAGGCGAATAGTATTTTGTTACAGGCAACTGTTGGCTGTTCACATAATAAATGCACATTTTGTGCTGCTTATAAAGGCGTCAGGTTTAAAATAAAATCAGATGATATCATTTTGAAAGACATTGATTATGCCGCCAAACATTTCAGGTCATACAAACGACTTTTTATTTGCGATGGTGATGGCATGATTATTCCACAAAAACGATTGGTCTTTATTTTAAAGGAAATTCAAAAAAAATTGCCCTGGATTGAACGTGTAGGCGTATATGCCAATGCCAAAAGCCTGTCCATGAAATCATTGGATGAACTAAAAATCCTTCGCGATTTGAATTTACAAATCGCATATCTGGGCTTGGAATCCGGTGATGATGTTACGCTGAAAAATGTTCGCAAAAAAGGCGATTCTGCTTATATGACAGAACAATCTGTCAAAGCCAAACAGGCTGGTATCAAATTATCAGTAACTGTCTTACTCGGACTTGCCGGACGAGAACGATCTCAGTTCCATGCAGAAAAAACAGGGATGACCCTTTCTGCAATGGATCCAGATTATGTCGGCGCTTTAAGTTTGATGCTGGTTCCTGGAACTCCCATGTATGATGAATATGAAAAAGGTGCGTTTCAAATGATTGATCCAATTGATATGTTAAAGGAACTTCGTACCATGATCGCCCATACGCATCTAACTGATGGTTTATTTCATGCCAACCATGCATCCAATTATTTACCAATTCGTGCCCGATTGCCTTATGATCAGGCAAGAGTTTTGGCACAAATCGATGATGCAATTCAAGGCAAAATACCATTAAAACCTGAATATATGCGCGCATTGTAACCAGCGCATCGGTCTTACATTTTTGGATATGGCACTTGCATTTTATTACAAATAAGTGTAATCAGTATTGTTGAGAATTCATTTAATGGTAATATCTCAAACATTATTCATTGTATAATTGTCGCGTTTAATACTTGAAATTGAACGGAAAATGGATTGATTAAATGATTATTTATGAAAAGGAGGTTAATTATGAATGACGTCATCAATCAGACCGATACAGATCGTCTTTGTGTGAATACGATCCGATCATTGACGATGGATGCCATCCAAAAAGCAAATTCAGGTCATCCAGGAGCACCGATGGGCTTAGCACCTGCAGGTTATGCGCTATGGACCCGATTCTTGAAACATAGTCCAAAACATACCACATGGCCTGATCGAGACCGATTTGTGTTATCAGGCGGCCATGCATCGATGCTTCTTTATAGCCTGTTGCATTTAACCGGTTATGATCTTTCAATGGATGATATTAAGTCATTTCGTCAGTTGGGAAGTAAAACGCCAGGACATCCAGAATTTGGTGTAACACCAGGTGTTGAAACCAGTACCGGCCCATTGGGACAGGGCTTTGCCAATGCTGTTGGCATGGCAATGGCCGAACGATTTCTCGCAGCACATTTCAATCGTCCCGATTATTCAATTGTAGATCATTATACATATGTCATGTGTGGAGATGGTGATTTAATGGAAGGTATTTCCAATGAATCGGCATCACTGGCGGGACATTTCGGTTTATCACGTTTGATTTGTCTGTACGATGCCAACCAAATCACCATTGAAGGTGGAACAGATATTACATTTACAGAAGATATCGCGTTGCGTTTTAAAGCATTGAAATGGCATGTTCAAATTGTTGATGATGGTAACGATATGGACGCTATCGGTCATGCGATCAGAGCGGCAAAAGAAGAAAACGAAAAGCCTTCTATCATTATAATGCGAACGATTATTGCATATGGCAGCCCAAATAAACAAGGATGTGCAGATGCACATGGTGCTCCTTTAGGTGAAGAGGAAGTTCGTCTGACAAAAGAATGTCTTGAGTGCGCTTTGGATGAATGCTTTTGTGTACCTGAAACAGTATATTCTGCCTGTTCATGTGTTGAAAAAGGTAAGCAATGGGTGAATGACTGGCATGATTTATTTGAGCGCTATTCTCAGGAATACCCCTCTGAAGCACAAGAATGGGAACAAGTGATGCGCGCCAGACTACCAGAAGATTTTTCAGATCTTTTTCCAGATTTTAAAGATGATGAAGGAAAAGAAATCGCAACTCGTGCTGCTTCTGGATTGACGTTAAATGAAATTGCAAAATCTTTTCCCACGCTTATCGGTGGATCGGCCGATCTGGCACCATCAAATAAGACGTTTTTAAATGGTTATAAAGAATTTCAAAAAGATTCATATGATGGTCGTAATATTCGATTTGGCGTTCGAGAGCATGCAATGGGCGGCATTTTGAATGGAATGGCGCTTCATCGGGGCATACGTCCTTATGGGGGTACTTTTCTGGTTTTTTCTGATTATATGCGTCCCTCAATTCGAATGGCGGCATTAATGAGATTACCGGTAATTTATGTGTTTACGCATGATAGTATTGCGGTTGGAGAGGATGGACCAACACATCAACCCATTGAGCATATCGCTGCATTACGCTCCATTCCTGAATTGACAGTGATTCGTCCGGCTGATGCGACTGAAACAGCACAAGCTTGGAAGGCTGCTTTAAAAAATCAGGATGGTCCCACAGCATTGATTTTAAGTCGTCAGAAAATACCGGTGATTAATCGTGATGCTTTTCCATCAGCCAAACAACTCACAAGAGGCGCATATGTTTTGATTGATTCAAGTAAAGATCCGCAAGCTGTGATCATGGCATCAGGTTCAGAGGTTTCGATTGGCATTGATGCTTGCAATATTCTTTCAGAAAAAGGCATTGATGTGCGTCTCATCAGTATACCAAGTTTTGAACTATTAGAAAAACAGGCACGCGCCTATATTGATGAGATCCTTTTACCAAATGTTCTGCCATGTGTCGTAATTGAAGCCGGTCTTTCTATGGGATGGCGACAATTTGCCGGGTCAAAGGCCAGTTTTGTGTGTATCAATAGTTTTGGTAAATCGGCACCTGGTCCAGCTTTGCAAAAAAGATATGGATTTACACCTGAAAATGTTGCTGAATGCGTCATTGATCAGGTGCGAAAGTATTCCTGATTTATATATCATCGTGCGGATGACATCAACATCCGCACAGTGACTGATACAGGTACAGGTATGAAAAATCAAATATTGCTTGTTTTTTGGGCGGTACTGCTCATATGCTTAATGTCTACTGCACATCTAGGAGCAGTGAACACACATTGGCAAATAATGGACTGTCCTGTTGCTGAGAATCTTAACGCCATTTGGGGCCGATCCCGAACAGATATTTATGCTGTTGGTAATGATGGCATGATTCTTCATTATGATGGCACAGCCTGGCGAAATCAAACGTCACCTGAGCAAACTGGTCATTTAAATGCGATATGGGGCAATCAGACAGATATTTATATTGTTGGTGTGAATGGTGTTGTTCTACAACATGAATATCAAGACTCCTGGAAAAATATCACATCAGAAATCCAAAATGATATCGAAAAAGAAAATACGAACCTTAATTCAATTGATCTTTTGGATATCTGGGGGATCACTGACAATGAATTCATTATCGTTGGAAAGAAAGGTACAATCATTCATAAGAAATCCTCAGAATCATGGTTATCAATGACAAGTCGAACCTTTTCAACCTTAAACAGTGTCTGGGGGACATCTGGATCTGTCTATGCCTGTGGTAGTGGTGGTAAAATATTGCGATTTATGGATAATCAGTGGGCTCCAATGACTGGCCAGACATTTAATAGTTTGAATGCCATATGGGGATTATCGGCGAAGAATTTGTTATACGCAGTTGGTGATAGTGGGATCATTCTAAAGAAGCAATCAGGTGCATGGACAGAAACAATCGAAGATTCTTTTGTCAACTTGCATGCTGTTTGGGGGTTTTCAGATGGCAAGGTGTTTGCCGGTGGATATCATGGGACGATCTTATTTCATGATATTGCCCGTCCGGAATGGACGCCCATGATGACCACTACAACACATACGATTAAAGACATATGGGGAACATCAAGCCAGGATGTTTATGCGGTTGGAGAGAAAGGCTTGATTCTTCATTTGAAACAACGATTGATGATTGATGGTCCCCTTGAATTGAATGAAACGGATCAAACAATCGCCTATGACATTCATCTTGTGTATGCCCTGACAGAGGATCTTGTTGTATCTCTTAAATCAAGTGATCCCAACAGTATCAATGTTCCTGATGAGATCACCATTCCAGCGGGTATTGTTGAATATCCATTTGATGTTAACATTAATGATAATAGCTATATTGATGGCAACTCTTATATCACTCTGACCGCCAATGCAGAAAACTGGTATAGCGGAAGTATCAAGATTTTGATGGTTGACGATGAGATTAGAAATTTAAAGTTGACTATACCTCAAATTGCATCAGAAGGTGATGCTGTTTTAGATGATGCAGGCGTTCTTGAAATACCCGGTATTTTTCAAGATCCGCTCATAATTTATATTTCTTCAAATAAAACAGATAAAGTAATCGTACCTGGTTCAGTTGAAATCCAAGCAGGTGATCGAATTGCAATGTTTGATTTGACAATCGTAGACAATAATATCATGGATAGCATGGTGCCTGTTCAAATATCCGCATCAGCTCCTGGATGGCAAGCGGTAACATCAACAATCACAATAGCAGACAATGAAGGCGCGCAATTAACTGTTACAGTCATTGAATCGGCGGTTGAAGGCGTTGGTATAATTGATAATTCCGGATGGGTGACATTGGCCAGTGTTTTACTGAATGATTTTGAAGTGACATTAACTTCAGATGATCCCGCATTGGTGGAAATCCCATACACTGTGGTTGTTCCAGCAGGAAAAACCATTGCCATGTTTGACATAACAATTAAAGATAATAATTGGATTTCCGATCCAAAACCGGTCAAGATTAAGGTTGAAGCAAGAGGCTGGTATTCAGATACTGATATTGTAACCATTTACGACAATGACCCTCGCAACTTAAAGCTCACATTGCCTGAAACTGCCAATGAAAATGATGGTCATTTAACTCATGCTGCACACATTGAAATTCCGGGAAAATATGCATCGGATATTACAATCGAAATCCGCAATGATTCCCCGCAGGCATTAAATACACCTCGTTATGTACTCCTGCCTGCTGGCCAAAAGCATACCGATTTCACCATATCGGTCATTGATAATCATGTTATCACCGATGAAAAGATCGTTCCACTGACCCTCACAGCCATTTCACCCGGCTGGATGACATCATCCGCACAAATGAATATTATTGAAAATGAAAAAAAAGATCTTGGATTATGGGTTGTTGAAAGTCCACTGGAGAATGAAGGCAATATTGCACACGCAGGTACAGTATCGATCAATGGAACATACCACAAAAATCTGACAGTTTATCTTGAGGTTAGCAATACAGATCGTGTAAAAATCCCAGATCAAATACAAATCGTTGCAGGTGAAATGTCTCAAACCTTTGATATGACGTTAATTGATGATCAAGAAATTGGGGAAAAGGAATATATAACAATTATTGCCATTGCGCCGGAATGGAAAGCGATTACACGACTGACTGATATAGTTGATGATGAAAAAAAAGAAATACTGCTAGAAATTCCATCTGAAGCCTCTGAAGGAGATAACATTCTATTACAGGCCGGTAAAATTGAAATTCCGGGAATATACCAACGTGATTTGGCCATTGGCCTATCTGTAAATCAAACCAATCAGATTGAAATTCCTGACCATCTTTTGCTTCCAAAAGGCAGTACGTCTGTATTTTTTGATATTGCGATCACTGATAACCGCATGATAGATCTTCGTCAGGAAGTTATCATTCATGCCGCTATCATGGAATTTAGCGATTGGTCATCAGACAACGCATCCATATTTATCAATGACAATGAACCCAGAAATTTATTTTTATCCCTCGAATCAGAGGTGACTGAAGGGACAGGTCTGTATCAGAATATAGGCCAGATAAGTATTCCAGGAAGTTTTATCCATGATTTAACCATATCTCTAACATCAAATAATATTGGTGCGATTCAACCCCCAAAAACAGTGGTTATTCCCAAAGGGTATACCCAAATATCATTTGATTGTAACGTTTTGGACAATAATGAAATCACTCAACAAACCAATGTAGAATTAACCGCGTTTTCCAAAGACTGGACAAAAAGTACATCCACTATTCAGGTAATTGATGACGAAACACATCAAATCTCTCTTATTCTTCCAGATAGTTTTATTGAAGGCAGTGGCTCATATAAAAATATTGCCTGGATTGTTGCCGATGGGATCGTTCCAGTAAATATTCCCATGACCCTTGATAGTTATCCGAAAACTGATATCAGTTTACCATCACATATTACCCTGACAAAAGGGACAATCGCCGCATCATTCGATCTGACCATCAATGACAATGCTTTGATTGACAACAACCGATCAATTACGCTGACAGCCACACCTTTATCTTCATATACCGAATGGTCACAGGCATTTACCCATATAGACATATTGGACAATGAACCAAAAACAATAGATTTAAGCATTCCCTACACCTGCCATGAAGGTGTTGGTGTTATGAAATCTGCCGGTATGGTGACAATTTCAGGCTATATGTCAGAACCGCTGAGCATTCAGTTGATTGCGACACCAGATACCGAGATTTCAATTCCACAATGGGTGACCATTGCAAAAGGACATACGCAATCTCAATTTGATATCTTTGTTGCGGATAATCATCGCATTGAAGGTGTTCAACGCATTGAAATCGTCGCAACTGTCAATTTACCCCAATGGATAAGCAGCCAGGCAATGATTGAAGTGGCTGATAATGATGTTTATCAATTTACCTTGACCATTCCTCAAACAGTTCAGGAAGGTGATGGCAAGCTGACATCCGGTAATATTCAGTTAGCTGGAACCCTTGCCAAAGGACTTCAGGTACAATTGATATCCAGTGATATATCTCGCGTTTCAGTCCCCAAAAACATAATTGTACCGGCAAATACAACACAAACCCACTTTCCATTAACCATTCATGATAACTATTGGATTTCAGGCGATCAAGTCATTTTTATCCATGCCTTTGCCCATGAATTTCCAACTGAAACGTCTCAAATCACCATATTAGATGATGAAAGTCCTCAACTGTCGTTGTGGATACCTGATCAAGCAACAGTGGGTGATGGCTTATTATCGCAAGCCGGGTTTATCTATCTTGATGGTCTATTTGCAACTGATTTGGAAGCTCACCTGTCATCAGATGCTTCAGAAGTCGTTTCAATTATTGAAAAACAAATAATTCCTGCGGGGCAAAGCACTGTTTTCTTTGATATTTATATTACAGAGAGCTTGTCAGATTTATCCCAGTTAGTATCTATATCAGTTGAAGCGGATGCATTTATTGGGGATACAAGGTACATGCGCATTAAAAAAGCTGATGCCCCTGCAAATGGCGATTTAAATAATGATGATAAAATAGATTTAAAAGACGTGATCGTTGGACTTCAAATCATTTCCGGAATGACTCATTCCCATCCTTCAGTTCATGGAGACGTTGATCTAGATAATATGATTCGTATGCAGGATATTTTGAATATATTTACCAGGCTGTCTAATTAAGGAAAACCTAAAAAATAAATTCCTCATTTAATAATTGCTCATTCTGTTTTTGAACCAGGATTACACTGAAAAAGATGAATAGAATTGACTCTTTCAGAAATGAGGAACTTATTTTCCGAGCATTCCTAAGTAAGCGATCATAAGTTTTCGGGTAGATAAAAGTATAACCTTCCGGACTATGTTCGACCGCCTGGTATTGAAAAATTTCGGTTCCAGCACGACCGCCTGGGTTTCAACCCCAGGCGGTCGAACATTTTTAGTTGAACGAACTTTTATCTACCCGAAAATTTATGACCGCTTACGTCCAACTTGGGTTTTCCTGGCATCAAATGGCATCTTTCATCCCTTGATTTCAAAAGCATCCATTACCCCATGACATCGACAAGCTGTACTCAGCAGAATAGGACGTTCAGAAGATTCAACAAGAGATAGCGTATCCAGCAGATCGCGTAATTGAAAGCCACCAAGTCCAGGTAGTATTTGCCTGCTTCTAATCACAATTGACGAAAAATGATTGTTTTTTAGATGTTGCAATTTATCAAACAGGCTGATAGCTCTCGCTTGTTTCGTAACAAAACAGTAATCCGCTGGTTCAGAACAATTATCGGGGCATCGAAATGTTGCATAACTCATATATACAGTGCTTTTGTTTTTAGGCATTGCATTAGGCAATTGGGAAAGAATTGATTCCGGTATTTTCACACGCTGAACACGTTCAAAAAGATTTAATTTTATCCATTCAAATGCAACATGTATTGGAATTGATGGAATCATCCATGAAAATTGCGCTGATTCTTTTTTTGATAAGGCATGTAAATATGAAACGCCATCACTACAAATGATATCACATGAAATTGACTGTGGTATTTTTTTTAAGGCAGGCGCATGATGATCAACGATCGTTATTCTGCATTGGGGATATGCATGGCTGCATTGAATCAAAGCACGATGACCAAAGTGACCTGCACCGAGGATGATGAGATTAGAAATATCCAATCAATTTAACCCTTTTTAAACAAGAATGTGATTGTTTTTTTACATGTCATCCGGAATCAAACCCATTATCATCCGAAACAATTCAACCGACCATGTTTGCATATAAGGTTTTTGTTATGTTTGTTGTATCATGCAACAAAGTTATCTTTGGCCCTGGCTAACAAGTAATCGTTGTCCGGGATGAATAGACTCATTCGGATCCAGATGATTTAATCGTCTGATTTCTGTTACAGGTACATTGTATTTCAAACCAATTCGATATAAGGTTTCACCGTGTCTCACTTTATGATATTTATAAATAATACCAAATTCACGTCGTTTAATTTTTTTCTTTTTGATCTTTGGTTGAATCACAGGTAGCTTTGTGGGAGGGACTTCAGGTTCTTTTATTTTTATGGTTTCAGTCTTTTTCGGCACTGTTTTTTCAACCTGGAGATTGGATATCACAGGTTCTTCAGGTTCTTCAGATTTTTTTTGTTCTGGTATATTATCAAGATTCGAGTTCAGTTCCATTTCATTTTTTTCTTCCAAAGCCTGCATGGCCGCAGCTTCAGCAACTGCCTGCATGGTATCAATTTTTTCATCTGTCCAGACCAATCTTTCTTCAAGTTGGAACAAGTGCGTTTCTAGCTTGCTCACATGATCAAACGTTGCATACTCTGTTGTATCTTTCTTGTTCATCAAAAAAAAGAGCATGATCACACCAATAAAAATCAATACATATAATAAAGATATTACATGGTGTCTGGATTTTGGTGATTCATGCGGCAACCAGAATTCTCGTTGCCGAAATATCTTGGAATGTGTGCTATAGTTGTGCGGCATTTGATAACCTCCATGAGAATAATATTTGATTGGACGGCATTTATGTTTCGTCCATTTTTGAATGGTTTATTTATCATATTTCCTAAAAATTGCAAGTCTCTTGATCATCACATCTTAAAAATACAAATCATATCTTGACTTTTCTGTATTTTAATGTAAAATAATTGTTAATAAATTATCAAGGAGGAAAATATGGAATCATCTGCAACGTTGATTGCCGGAGATAAATCAGTAAAATTGCCTGTCATCACAGGTACAGAAAATGAAAAAGCAATAGATATATCAAATTTAAATAACTCTCTTGGATATATTACAGTAGACCAGGGTTTTGCGAATACAGGAAGTTGCAAGAGCGAAATTACATTTATGGATGGAGAAAAAGGAATATTAAGATATCGTGGAATACCAGTAGAGCAACTCGCAGAGCATTCAACATTTGTGGAAACAGCATATTTGCTAATCAATGGCGTATTGCCTTCAGCCGAAGAACTGGCTAATTTTTCATCATTACTCACTGAACATTCACTCGTTCACGAAGATATGCAGATATTTTATCAAAATTTTCCAGAGCGATCACATCCTATGGGCATTCTATCTTCAATGGTCAATGCGCTGAATAGCTTCTATCCCTTTCTCGGAACATCACATGAAGAACGAATCAATATCACTGTCACACGCTTGCTTTCAAAAGTTCGAACAATGGCTGCCATGTCATATAAAATATCAAGAGGGCATCGAGTTGAGTATCCACGGCCGGATTTGAGCTATTGCTCTAACTTTTTGCACATGATGTTTACGACACCGGTTGATCCATATGAAGAAAATCTGGATTTTGTCAAAGCATTGAATGTTTTTTGGATTTTACATGCAGATCATGAGCAGAACTGTTCAACATCAACAGTTCGTCTGGTGGGAAGTGCTGCAGTTAATTTGTATTCAGCTATATCTGCTGGTATTTGTGCATTGTGGGGGCCATTGCATGGGGGTGCCAATCAGGCTGTAATTGAAATGCTGAAAGTGATTCATAAAGATGGTGGTGATGTTTCGCCATTTATCAAACGTGCAAAAGATAAAAATGATCCATTCCGATTAATGGGGTTTGGTCACCGCGTTTATAAAACTTACGATCCGCGAGCAAAAATAATAAAAACTGTATGCGACCGACTCTTAAAACTGACCAATAAAGACGATCCCCTTTTAGATATCGCTAAAAAACTTGAAGACGTCGCGTTGAATGATTCATATTTTATAGATCATAATCTATATCCCAATGTTGATTTTTATAGCGGGATTGTGTTACGTACATTAGGAATTCCCACAAGTATGTTTACAGTAATGTTTGCCATTGGGCGTTTGCCAGGGTGGATCGCACAATGGAAAGAGGGGCATGATGACACAGAGGGTAAATTGTTTCGCCCATGTCAGATTTATGTTGGTCCACAACAACGAAAGTATATTCCCATCAAACAGCGTGAGAGTATCAGTGACGTTTCATAGATAGTTACTCCCAATCAATATTTTATTAG
>Ga0272440_1001643_pt1 | contig 18106 bp, 11 predicted proteins | sample SSMMMBAug17_FD_192440 | JGI IMG/M metagenome (GOLD analysis project Ga0272440, IMG submission 192440) | Marine sediment archaeal communities from Little Sippewissett salt marsh, Falmouth, MA, United States - SSM-MMB-Aug17 | ecosystem: Environmental > Aquatic > Marine > Wetlands > Sediment ...
ATCATAATGATCCAGATTATGGTGCGACTATGGATGTTGTCATGAACCTGGCAGATCAGAATTTGTTTCATACAGCGCAATGGGTGTGGAAAGAAAACAGTCAGGATGCCTGGGGTTTTTATGATTTTGTAAATGATGATCCTGTGCTGAGAGAATCTATTGCCAAAGATACAGCAAGGGCTTATCCTCAGGCGATCAGCGGGGAGATACAATACATTCGGTATGATCGGCAAACCTACGACCTGACAGTTCATTTTACATATAAAGATACAGGTGAGCAGCCGCATATACTATTTATGCCTATAAACTATGCTGATGGTAAAGAATTTGATGTCATGTGTGATGGTGAAAATATAAATTATTCATCGTTGGATAATTTTGGACGAATTGCTGTTACTTGTGGTGCGGATGATGGCAAAAATCATGTGTTACGTGTTTTACCGAAATCACCGGATATTAGAATCGCAAAAAGAAATCATCATCAAAATTATTTTTCGATACAGCAAGTGCAGTAAGGAAAAATTGAACGAAAGTTCCCTGTTTTAAATTTTTTTTAAAATGGGGAACTTATTTTTCTAAATCCTTAGGAATGCGCTGATACAATTATAACATTATTGTAATTCATGTAACCATTTAAAAATGTTCATGAATTTGTTTTTTTAATTGTTTCACTTCGTCCATCAATTCGGGAAATAACTGATTCACTTTTTTCAAATTGTGATTTCGAGAGGCAATTTCAATTTGATGAGACAAATGTTGCGATTGAACAGCACCAATGGTGCCAGATGTGCTTTTCATTCGATGGGCAGTATTGCTTAAGGTTTCAAAATCGGAATTTTCCACAGCAGTTTCCATTTTTTGAATCAGTTCAGGCAGATCTGCAATATACATTTGATAAAGTTCATTTAATAAGTCTTCCTTTCCTTTGACACGATGCAAGCCTGTTTGTCTGTCCAACGATGGCAATCTATTGGTCTGATTATTGGATGGCAAGCTTTCAGTATAATTCTTGCGGCGGGTATTTAGTACGCGGGTCATAATCCACTTTAGCTCGTTGAAATTAACTGGCTTGGTAATGTAATCATCCATGCCCGCATCAATAAATCTTTCGCGATCTCCTTTCATGGCATAAGCAGTCAGCGCAATGATTGGAATATCAGAATTGATTTTGTCATTCTGGGATGATCGAATCTTTTTGGTTGCAGCAACACCATCAAGCTCTGGCATTTGAACATCCATCAGAATTAAATCAAACATCATCTGTTCCATTGCTTCCAATACTTCATTTCCATTGTTCACACAAAAAACCTGATGGCCGGATTGATTCAGCAAACAGGATACGAATTTTTGATTTAATTTATTGTCTTCTGCCAATAATATTCTTAATGGTGACATATGTTGACGATCAATTTCATATTGAATACCCACTGGTTTTTGCGGGGTTTCTGTTTTTGCTTTATCAAAAACCACTGTAAAGTAAAAGGTGCTTCCTTTTTCAAGCTTACTCTCGGCCCAAATACTTCCCCCCATTAATTCAACAATTTTTTTAGAAATAGACAGGCCCAGGCCAGTGCCTTCACGCTTTTTTTGCGGCGAATAATCCACCTGTGAATATGTTTTGAACAGCTCTGGAATTTTGTTCTCAGGTATCCCTTGCCCTGTGTCTGAAACCGAAAACAATAAATGCACTGGATATGTTTGATTATAAACATTCTTGACTGTGATTAAAATGCGTCCCTGATCGGTAAATTTCAATGCGTTGCCTACAATATTCCGAAGTACCTGTCCCAGACGATGCGGATCACCGCTTAAAAATTGCGGGACCTCAGGAAGAATATTCAAAGACATTTCCAGTCCTTTTTGATGCACTTCAATTGAAAAAGGGACAAGAATGTTTTTCAGGCTTTCATATAAATCAAAATCTTCACGAAGAATTTCCAGTTTTTGCGCCTCAATTTTAGATAAATCCAAAATATCATTGATAATTGTGAGTAAGGAAGCCGCAGAATTTTTAATCATGCCAATGGTATCTTTTTGGTCATTGGACATGTTTGATAACAACAGCATTTCAGATGCCCCGATAATTCCACTGATCGGCGTTCGGATTTCATGGCTCATATTGGCCAAAAACATGCTTTTGGAAGAATTGGCACTTTCCGCCTCATCTTTGGCTTTTTTTAATTTTTTTTCGCTTTCAACCAGGGCTTTTTCAGCTTGTTTTCGTTCCTCAATTTCTTTTTTTAATTGTTCGTTTGCAGTTTTAAGTTCACTGGTTCGCGCTTCAACACGCTGCTCAAGATCGTCATGCGCGGTCTGAAGCATTTCTTTTTGCTCTTGAAGAATTTTCCCTGCTTTTTTTAATTCGGTGACATCACGTGCAATGCAAATTAAGGAGGGGTTTTCATTTTCGGTCACACAGTAAAAATTGATATTCCACAAAAAATGTCTGATACTATTGTCATGGATACGCATTTTGTTTTCAATAACAACATGCTTTTGCTTTTCCTGTATCCATTTGGCAATATTTGATTTTGAAATTATACGATCTTCAGGTTCCAGATATTCAAAGGCATTTTGCCCGATAAACTTGTTGGATTCTTGTCCAAATGCGTTTTCAACCGCGTGATTGACAAATAAGACTTGTCCATCCATGTCAATTTGAACCACCAGATCATCCATTTCTTCAACCAGCAGACGATATCGGGTTTCACTTCTCTCCAGAGCTTCAAGGGCCAATTGACGATCTGTAATATCACGTGATACAACCGCAACATGCGTGGGATCTTCATGCTCATCCCGATAACAATAATATCGAACAGAATAAAAACGTCGTTCCTGGTTTTGAAATTGAAACCAGGCTTCATAATGGACTTCCTTTCCAGAAAAACACTCATCCAGATGATTTTTTATAATATATTGATATGTATCAGGCCCCCAGATTGAACTGACATCTTGGCCAACAATTTTATCGCGTGTCAGTTTGTGCGCCTGACAATATGACTCATTGACAGCTTCATAACGATATTGTCTATCAATAAGCGTCATAAATTCTCTGGAAGAATTGGCAATAAATGCATACTTACGCCATGAATCTTCCAGTTTATTTCGTTCTGTCATATCGCGTGCAATACAAAACATGACTTCTTCATCAAACCATTTGCCTGCACTGGCACAGGTTTCTACAGAAATTTCCTGATTGCGTTTGGTAATCATTGGAATTGATGTGCTTGTCATTTTGCCATTTCGCATTTGATTAAAAATTTGTAATATTTCTTTTCTGTGACTGTCGGGATATAGATCGTAAATATATAATTTTTTGATTTCATTTTTTTTGTATCTTAACCGCCTGCTCATGTAAGTATTGCACTGAAGAAGTTTACCATCGGTTCTGATAATGAATAAAAAATCGCCAATTTTATCAAATAATTGTTTAAGATTTTTTTTACTCTGCTCCAATTCAGTTTCCTGGTGCATGCGTTAATTCCTTTGTTTTTGAAGTTTTTTTAAAAACAATAAACTTTTGGGTGTTTTTCCTATACAAAAGGGAACAAACCGCTCAAGAAATAATTTTCCCTCTATCAAAGCATCATTCGAGTATTTGAGTCGATGGGGTTGATAAATATCATGGTTGGCTATCCAAATCAAATGTTTGACTGTGCCTTTGGAAAGATTCATGATATTTGTTTTTTGATTCACACAATTTGGGCAAAAAATGACGCCTTTCGCAAGATCAAAGCAACATGTCGGACCAGGCATGTCATCCAGTTTTTTTTTGCATTGTTGACAATACAAAAAATTGGGTTGAAATCCTGAAATCACTAAAAAACGAATCTGGAACGTAATATGAAGTACATCTGCTGGCACAATGTTCTGATTGAGATGGTCTATCGCAAAAAGAAACAATTGAAAAATATTATCGTCAGCAGCTTTGTCTTCAATGAAAAAATGGATCAGTTCCGCCCAATAACTGGCATAAGCCGTGTGAATGATATTTGTTCTGATTCTTTCAAAAGGACGAATCAAAGAGGCTGTTTGAAGTATTGATGGTTTGTTTCCTTTTCCAGGTCGAATAATCAACTCTAGTAGATAAAACAATTCTAAAATGCCACCAAACCGCCTGACACTTTTTTTGGCAGATTTTGCGATGACTGATAACTTGCCATATTTTTGTGTGATAAAAGTTAGTATTAAATCTGTATCACCATAATCAATGCGGCGGATTAAAATGCCCTGAGCGTTCGTAAGTTCCATCTGACTCCTTACAATATCTGAAAATATATTCCCCCTTCATATTTCAACGTCGAAAACCGATCCGAATATCCCTGAACAGTTTCACCTGTCCCCAAAAAAAGATATCCATTATTTTTTAATATCGTAGTTATGCGATTAAATATACGCTTTTTGAGCTCTTCAGAAAAATAAATCATGACATTTCTAATAAAAATAACATCAAATGGCCCAAATTTTTTTGGAAGGTCTAACAGATTCTGATATTCGAAAATCGTCATTTTCTTGATAGCATCATTGATTTGCCAGTTATTGCCATTTTTATAAAAGTTTTGTTGCAAGCGTGTTTCAGACAGACCGCGCTGAATGGCTATTTCATCGTATTCGCCAATCAATGCATGCTCAATCGATCGGGTGGATATATCGGTGCCCAATATAGAGAGACGATTTATAAAACTCTGCCCATGACTGATTGTTTTTCGAAATTCCTGTGCAGTAATTGCAATGGAATATGTCTCTTGGCCTGTTGAACATCCGGATGACCAGATATTGATATCTGATGTCTTACTCGTTTGAGTAATGGCAGGAAAAATGATATCATACAGCGCCTTGAATGGATATTGATCTCTAAACCACAAGGTTTCTTTGGTGGTAACCGCCTCAATCATCTTATTGAGCATTGATTCAGATTGCGAGTTTTTAAGTTTGTAATATAACTCACCAAAATTATTGCACAACGATTCTTTCAACATTCGGGCCAGTCTGTTTTCTAACAAATAACCTTTTGAGTTATCCAGCGCAATGCCACATTTTTCCTGAATCAATCGCCGAAACAAATCAAATTCTTTTTGCGTAATTTTCATTAACAATTATTTTCCATTTGTTGTTTTTGCCAAAGCTTTATCATTAAGAATTTTATCAGTTGACAGAATTAAAATCAATTCATTATTTTGTCGTACCACACCGGCCATGAAATCACTTTCAATGCCGCTAACATTAGCAGGTGCATGCTCAATGCTGTCTTGATCTGTTTGAACCACATCGCCAATGGCATCAACAAGAAGTCCAACTGGTTCTCGTTTTAACACAATGTTATGACTGTCTTCTGAAATAATACGTTGCTTGAGTCCTAAACGCGTGCCCATATCAAAAATAGTGACCACCTGTCCACGAAGGTTTACCAGGCCGCGAATATGGGGCGGAGAATGCTGCACTTCTGTAATGTCCAATACGCGGTTGATCTCTCGTACCTTGAGAACATCAATGCCAAACAAGAGTTTGTCTATACGAAATGTTACAAATTGAATCATAATATATCCTGTCAAAAATCAAAAAAATTGTTTCAAAATTATACACCCTCTTCTTCTAAAAACTGCAAAATTGCGTCTGGGTCAAGAAAAAAAGTTAAATACCCCTCAATAAATCCAGATCCCAAAAAACCTTTGGGTGTATAAGCATCCCGTGCAATATCTTCTTGAATATCCAAAATATTGATGATTCGTGATACCATAATTCCTGCAACCGGGCCATTGGTTTTTGGAATAATCAGGTATAATTCGTCGAGTTCTGGAAGCGGATTGACTGCCAGAAAATGTTCCAGTCGGATCAGGGGCAGTCCCTTTCCATTGTAATTAATATACTCTCGTTTTCCAACCAGATGAATACTGTCTTTGGATACCAACTCCAGTCTGGATATATTGGATAAGGGCAGCCCAAAGAATTCATCCAGGGCATTGTTGAACAATAAAATGGGTTTGCGTCTGGACGCTTCTTTTTTGTCACGTTCTTCCTGTTCTCTGCGACGTTTTTCCTCGGCACTGATTTCTGCAAAGCGCAGAAAAGCAAAATCTGCAATGCCTGCGGTATCAAGAATCATTGCAACACGACCATCGCCCATAATTGTTGAACCAGAAAAACATTTGCAATCTTTTATATGTCGAGAAAGGGGTTTGACAACAATTTCTTCATTATCAAATAACTGATTTACAGCCAATCCAAAACTGTTGGTTCCCACCCGAAGAACGACAATATTGATATTTTTTTCCAATGTATTGAGTTTGGATACTTCCAGGAATCGACCGCTATTTTCAGCATCAACAGTTTTGGGCAATTTTTCTTTGATCTGTTTTTTTTCAGATTTCAGTCCCAAAACCTCGTTGAGCCAAACCATTGGCAACAATCTTTCTCTTAAACGTAACACTGTGGCATCACCCACTTTTTCCATCCGCCTGGAAATTTCCGATTCCTTGATCGTGACAAGTTCCTGAACATTAATCTGAGGGATTGCAAATATATAATTACTTGAGCCGACAATCAATGATGGAATAATACTCAAGGTAAGTGGTAAACGAATGATCACCAATGTACCATTGCCTACAGTTGTTTCTAAATCGACATGACCGCCCAATTTTTCAATATTCGTTTTAACCACATCCATTCCAACACCACGACCAGAAAGATCAGACACTGTTTTTGCAGTGGAGAATCCAGGCAAAAATATCAAATTGGTTTTTTGTTTTGTACTCATTCGCGCAACCTGTTCCTGAGTGACCACATTGCTGCTGATTGCCTTTTCTGCCACAGCATCAGAATCAATTCCGCGTCCATTGTCTGAAATTTTGATAATGACTTGTGACCCTTCGTGACTGGCTGTTAAATGAATAAAGCCAGTTTCCTGTTTATTGTTTTTTACACGAACTTCAGGTGGCTCAATGCCATGATCCAGGCTGTTACGAATGATATGTGTCAAAGGATCGGACAGATTTTCCAAAATGGACTTATCCAGTTCAACTTCACCGCCATCAATAATGATTTCTGCCTTTTTATATAATTGTCTCGCAATATCTCTGACCACTCGCGGAAATTTATTAAAAATACTGGAAAGGGGCTGCATTCTCATCCGCATGATGTTTTCTTGAATTTCGCTGGTCACCAAATTTACATTTTGCATGACATTGATTAACCTGGGATTGTCCACAACCTTTTCTTCAATTTCCTGACGCAATTGATTTCGTCCAAGAACCAGTTCTCCAGCGAGATTCATGAGACGATCAATGAGATCAACAGGCACCCGAAGATTTTCAGTAATATGTGCCTGTGTTCGTTTTTGTTGGCGTGATGGTGCTGGCGGAGAAACTAATACTTTCTTTGATTGTGATGCGATTTCCACAGATTTTTGGGTTGGTTTTTTGGTCGGTTGAGATTCAGTGGGTTGAATTTTTTTTTGATGATCTTTGATACCAGTTTGATTGATTTCATTTAGCAGGTCTTTTGACAAAAATTGATAAACTTGTTCTTTTGGAAAGTCCAATCCATTGCACAATAGTTCTCTTTCCATAATCGTTGAAACCAACATATGGTGATATTGAGATCCAGAATCTGATAAATTTCGGTTAAAATCATGGGTGATGCATTCCCCCAGGGATTTCATATCATTCAAAAGCTCATTGGTATCAACGTCTTTTTCTTTCAGGTCTTTTTGTGGATTTACCCAGACAACAAACAATTGTTTCTTTTTTTCAACAATGGATTCGATTTTACTGTTGTCAATTTCAAATGTGACTTTATCAGGTCCAGATGCTTCCAATTTGAGTCCTGTCCCTGTTTTTAATGACGAAATATGCATGTATTTTTCGTCTGATTCTTGCGAAAATGTTGCAGAAATGATCGCACCATCAGATACATTATCAATTTGTTGTGATTTTTTTTTCTCGGGTTCTTTTTTGGATACAGCGTTTTGCGGTTGTTTTTCCTTTTGATTTTTTGTTGATGTTTTTGTTTCGGCCTGTTTGCCTGTTTTTACTGGCTGGACTGCTTTAATTTGCTGCACAAGCGAGTGTATCGTTTCAGTTGGGAACATGTAAATCTGTTCGTCTGGGATATCAATAGCGTTTGCTAACAAATCTTTTTCCAGAATGGTAAATATCACCATATGAAATATAGCGGGCATGTTGTTATCATTGCTTACAAAGTCAGAATACAGGTAAGTTCCAAAGGAAATCATGTCATTCAGAAATTCTTCAGCCGCTCTTTTTTTATCCAAAAGATCTGTTGCGCCATAAATCCATATCGCATACATTCGTTTTTCTTCATGATAGCTATTGCCTAATTTTTCTGGGTCCATTTTACATACCAAATGGTCTGGACCATGAATATCAATATGAATTTTGAAACTATCAGTCAGCTTAATTTGTACATTTTCAAATTGACTATCGGTTTCAATAGAAACAGATATAATGTCAGGCGCCTGTGTGTCATCCGACGCTTCTTCTTGTGGTGACATATCGGGTAAAACTTCGGGCTCAAGACTCTGCGGCTGTTCTACTTGTTCTGTCTGAGAAGCAGCATCATCCATAACCACTTCAGTTGTTTCATCTTTTGTACTGACAGCCGAATCTGTTTCTATGGTGTCGGGTTTCTTTTCTGGAGGTGATTTTTTAACTTCAGTAAGTTGGGGTTGCGGCGTTGATGATTCTGGTTGCGATTGTCCATCAAGAATAGCATTCAATCGTTTGATTTCTTCAGTGCAATCAACCTGATTACTGGCATGGACATCATCAATCATAAAACTGAGTTTATCCCCACTTTGGAGTAATGCGTCGATATTGTTGGCATCAGGAATCATTTTTTTATTCCTGATCTGCATGAGCAGATTTTCCATAATGTGGGACAGTTTCATTAAAGAATCAAAACCAAGCACACTTGAAGAGCCCTTGATACTATGAATGGCACGAAAGGCACGATTGACAACCTCTGATGAGACATTCTCGCCTTCTTGTTCCATGAGTAATAAGTCTGGCTCCAGAGAATCCAGGTGATCCCGACTCTCTGCAACAAACTCTGAAATTAACGTATCTTCAGTAATTCCTGCCATAATCTATACCTTGAATCTTTTCATACTGTTACCAAGTTTATCTGAAAGCACAGTCAAGTCTTCAACGACTGCCATGGAGTCGGTGGAAAAAGTCCTTGTTGCCTGGACAGTCTCTTTCATGCTTTTAACAGCTTTCATGGCTTTTTCTGTATGCCTTGCGGATTCAACCGCTTTTTCGGCAATGGATTCCATCTGAGCGGCCTGATCATTAATCTGATGAGAGATTTCCACACCCGCGTTAATCGAATCAGTAACAGTCTTGACTGACTCATCTGCCTGCTGGGCACACTGATTAACATTCTTTGATACAGAATCAGCCGAGCTGGCAGCTTCAGTAATACTTTTTGCAATTTCATTGGTGGTCGCAGTTTGTTCTTCAACCGCTGATGCAATGGTTGACATAATCGTATTAATTTCTGAGATAACGTCAACAATGCTGTCAATCGCACGAATGGATGATTCTGTGTTGTTCTGCATGCTTTCAACTTTAATTCGAATGGTTTCAGTGGCACCGGCAGTTTGTCTGGCCAGCTCTTTAACTTCATTGGCAACAACAGCAAAGCCCTTACCCGACTCACCCGCACCAGCGGCTTCAATTGTAGCGTTCAGCGCAAGCAGATTGGTTTGTGATGCAATATCATTGATAAGTTCAACGACAGCGCCAATTTCTTTGGCCGCACTGCCGAGCCCATTCATCATTTGTGACGCCTGATTGGCCTTGTCGGATGCTTCCTGTGTCACATTGGCCCCACGACCAGAACTTCTTGCCACTTCATTTAACGATGCATACATTTCTTCGATTGCAGTTGCAACATTATTAACCGATTCTGACATTCGTTCGGCAGATGATGCGACATCGTTTAAATTTGATGAAATTTCGCGTGTGGCATCACCACTTGTCTGAATATCTTTGGCAATGTTGCTGGCTGAACTTGCAAAGGAAAACATTTGCTGACTCATATCCTGTGCAACAGATGCGACATCTGCAATTAACTCTGTCAAATTTGAGGTTGCCCCCTCTGTTGTTTCAGCCTGCTTGCTCATATCTGCCATACGTTTTTGTAAATCGTCTGCGGATTTTTTCAGTGTTTTTGAAACCTGCGAAATTGTAGACACTGTTTCATTATTGTTTCTCACAATATGCTGCATGTTTTCCATGCCAGAATTGAATAAATTAGCAAAATAACCAATTTCATCAGAACGATTGCCTAAATCCAACCGCATTGTCAAGTCACCATTGACGATATTATTGAACACGCTGCGTGTTGATATCAATTTTTTGCTGACATATTTGAAAACAAAAAACATGCATAGACCAAAAACAATGACAAAAACCAACGATAGAGATACTGCCAGAAAAACAGCGTGTCCCATCTTGTTATGAAAAAATATTTCTTTTTGCAAAATCGCTTTCTCGACAACTAATGTATGATACCCTGTACCCACAATCCAATTCCAGGGTTCAAAATATTTGACATAAGATTCTTTTACAGAATTTTCTGAAAGCTTACTGTGAGGCCAGCGATACCGAATCATCAGGCCTTTTGGTTTATTTTGAACCATTGACACAATATTTTCAAAAAAAGGTAAATTGGAATCTTCAATAACAACAGGCTTTCCATTGGGTAAATATTCTTTAACAGATAAGCCTTCAAGTTTATGATTTTCGCCATGCATAATCAGATGAAGATCTGTATCCATAATCCAAAAATAACCATCTTTCCCATAACTTAATAGTCGTATCATTTCAATGGCTTTGTTTTTTGCAGCTTTGATATCAACATTGGCATACATGCCGGTCCCCATGATCCATCCCCAGGGCTTAAAATATCTGACATATGCAATTTTTTTGCGATTTTTTTCCCAATCGTTGGGATCGGCCCATCGGTACTGAAGAATATAGCCATCGGGATAGCTTTCTTTGGCCTTTTGAACCATGTATTTAAAAAGCGGCGTTTTACTCCCTTTGGCAGTAACAAGCCTGCCATGTCTCTTATAATTGGATAAGTTTTGTCCCTCCAATTGACGAAACGATGGATTGAGAAGCATTTTATTTTGGGTATTCATAATCCATATATAGCCATTTTTACCATATTGAAGTGTCTCCAATAAAGCCAAAACCTCTTTTTGTGAAGCCATTTCTTTGAACAAGTCAGGTGTGCCTGTTTTATTGGCTTTCGTAATTTTTTTATACTGATCCTTCAGTAAATTATAGGGCATATCCAATAATAATTTCAAACGATTTTTGTAATCATCCAATAATTGTGTTTCATCATTCCATTGCCGCTGAACGCGGTTCAACAAAACCATTGCAGTATTCAGTTGGTCTTTAAGGTATGCATGTTTGAGATCATATTGTTCCTTTTTGTATTCATTAATTTCAGTTTTAATCATTGAATTTTCAATGTAAGCTGAAACAATGACTATTGTACCTGCCGCGCCAAAAATAAACAAACTAAACAAAATGATTAGTTTATCCCTGATTTTCAATTTTTTTAATAACATGCTGCTACTCCATGTTTTCAGACAATCCTGATTATATATCAATTACAACACGATTTCGACCACTTTCTTTGGCTTCGTATAACATTTCGTCCGCCTTTTTAATCATGCTTTCCAAAGAGTTTTGTATGATTGTGCAAACACCAGTGGAAATGGTCAGCTTAATTATTTTGCCATCAGCCTGAATTTCTGATTTTTCAATCATTTTTCTAATTTTGCCAAAAACAAGTAATGCACGCTGACGATCCACATTGGTCAGGATCACACAAAATTCCTCACCGCCGCAACGTGAAACTACATCAGTTTTACGAACATGTTCTGTCAAAAGATTAGCTACATGTTTCAGGGCAATATCACCAACATCATGACCATAGGTATCATTGATTTTTTTAAAATAGTCAATATCAACCATTCCAACAGCAATGGCCAGATTGTCGCGCATTGCGTTGGAATGAAGGTTATTTCCAATTTCATAAAGATATCTACGATTATAAAGGCCAGTTAAATAATCTCGTATGGATGCCTCACGTATTTCATGAATTAATTCAACAATTTCAACATTTTGCGTCACTCTGCAATAAAATTCTTCATTTAGAAAGGGTTTGGATAAAAAATCATTGGCCCCTTTTTTTAAAAATTGTGCGGAAAGTGTTTCACTTGTATTGGCTGATAATCCAATAATGGCCATCATATCTTTTGTAAAATCTTTTCTTAATTCAGCAACCAGTTCAAAACCATTCATGTTTGGCATTTCATAGTCTGTCAAGATGAGCTTGAGATCAGGATGCTGTTTGACCATTTGTAAGGCATCAAGACCATCATTGGCAGTGATGACATTAAATTTGTGAAGTGTGAGAAGGCGTGAAATTAAATGCCTGAATGTTGCTGTATCATCCACGACAAGCGCCTTGATTTTTCGATTATTTCTGAGACGTTTGATTAAATGAATAACATAATCTATCGCATGCATCCCCTCTTTAACAATATAATCCACAACGTTTTTAGATAAAATACGCTTTCGTACTTCATCATCAAGAGTGCCTGTAAGAACGATTGATGGGATTTCTCTTGCAAGAACCAGATCGACAATTTCACCATCTGGCGCATCGGGCAGGTTTAAATCGAGAATTGCGAGAAAAAAAGCATCATTCTCGTCAAGTATCCCCCGTGCTTCTTCATAACTGTGGGCAACCTTTGTAATAAAATCCAATTCCTGTGTTACTCTTGAACTGATCAGTCTTGCCACAGCTTTATTGTCTTCAACAACTAAAATGCGTTGTTCGCTCATAGAGATTTCCTTGTCTTACGCCTGATGGCTTCGTTAAGCTATCAGGCCGTGTTTGTTTGCAATATTGAAATTTTCATAATATCTGAAAATAATCAAGGTTTCAAGCCAAAGCCATTATAAATCAATATGATCAACAATTACGCAATATTCATGCCATTTTCAATGAAATCATTCATAATGTATTTATTATAATTATCTAAAATATAAGAAAATAAATCGAAAATCAATTTCAAAATCTTACAAATTTATAAAATGATTTTTATAAACCTGATGGCACAAAAATTGCCTTCCTGAATATTTTGTGTGTAAACAAAGTAATAGAAAGAAAGGCTTATTAATGTGTAAGGCGAATAAGATTTATACCATTGTGGGTATGATGTTGATAATTTTGTTTATCAATTTGCCAGATGTTAATGGTACAGACATAAATCAGCATCCTGATACTTCGTATCGCGAGATAATATTTGAAAACCTAAATATAAGCGATGTATCAGGTTTTGATCATGCGCGACCCGAATCTTTTTTATTGCTATTCTGGTTTTATGGGATAGCTTTTAAAATAATTTTGGTTGCAACTGGCTTGATTGTATTTTGTTTTATTTTTATATGTAAAGGTTTTTATCGTTTATTGCGTTATGGCGTTATTTGATGTGAGAAAATAAAAGTATTTGTGATGATGCTGATTTAAAAAAAGACTTCTCAGAAATTGTAGACACCGCAATACACATATTTTTTAAACCTGTTCTATCAAACCAGATATAATCACTGATATACCCATTTATTTCAGGTGTTTTCCACAAAGGCACCATCCGCAGGCCATTCCATTTAAGACAGGCGATTGAGCCGCTATCAAATTGGCGATATCGTTGAAACAAGCGACTGCCTGACGATGCATTCTGTTGGGAAATAATGATCTCATCCATATGATCCTGATCAACGTCATCAATAAGTATCCGCTGATTCAAATATAGAAATTTTTCATTTTCATGCGGTGCTTTGCGTGAGGTCTCTTTGGGGAAAAACAATATTTTCTTTGATTCTGCATACAATGTCTGACTCAACCATTTCAAACGAAAAGATGCATCAAGAATTTCCATCCTGTTATTGTCACGAATGACCACATAAGATTTGCCTGAGCCAGTCAATTGTCCCTGATGAAATGATGCAAAATGACTGTTGGGTGGAATGAATTGCGTTTGGTCCACAATCAATTTGTTGTTGTAATATTTCAGCAAACATACTTTTTTTGAGAACAAATTTTCAAGGGTTTGCTTTTGTCCGATAAGATGCACTGTCTGGTCAAATCGTCGAAAACATCTGAAATAAAAAGGTTCGTCCTGCAAACGTAACTGAAATGAATCATTTTCCCATGTCAGAATAAATGATACAAGGCGTCTGGTCAGCTTATGGATAGAAGTCACATAAAATTCGGGGTTTTGGTCATTGTCAATATCTGCGGCATCCAACCAGATAATTTTGTGGGTTTGATCCGCGTTATAATGACCCATCAAATTGAGAGAATCGGTTGAAAAGTCAAACATGTATACGCTGTGGTCATCAGCAGCAAGCAGCTCAGGATGATTATCTTGATTGATATCAGCAACAGTTATAGAATTGATCTCAATATCAAGCTCAGGCAATATTTTATAGGTAAACTCTCCAATTGTTTCTCTATCATCCCTTGTATTTTCAGGTGTAAAACGATCATTGCAGATTGCTTTTTGAATCGCCTGACTCATTTCATCAATTTTGGGAATAACATCTTTTTCTGAGGAAGCAGTCAATGAATATGAAAACCCGGGCTTTTGTTCATTTAATGCCCAAATTTGGGCGTCAATACTGTATTGCCCGCCAAAAATTGAAACACTTCCAGTGAGAATATGTGTTTGCCCATTGTCCCTTGCAATTTTTTTAGACTGCTCAATATTTAATGATTCAGATGATACCATGTTCATACTTCGAAAATCTTTTACAATCATACAGTTTTTTGAGCTGAGTCGGGAAAAAAACATGTCGCTGATCATTTTTTTCAGCAGCGGCTGGTTTGTTTTGTCATTGATTGTAAATGGAAATATCAATAGGCCCTCTTGATTTTGTGACCATGAATTTGTAAGACAGATGAACAAAAGTCCAATACACACAACAACGTGTATAGTATGATATGCTTTTTTCATTGTTATCGTATTCCTTTGCGATTAAAGCCAATATTTATAAAACGTTTGTTTTCTTATATTTTTTATAATATTTGGTCTTAACTGTCAAGTTTAATAGGGATAGCCGATTTTGCCATAAGAAGTTTTCCATTTTTAAACACCCCCGCAATTTCTTTGATATTGCTGATGTCATCCAATGGATTTTTGGTCAATAAAACCATATCCGCAAGCTTACCCGAATCAAGGGTTCCCAAGGCATTCTCCATACCAATTATTTTTGAGTTGTAATAGGTTGCAGATCTAAGAATATCAGCGGGTTTAAAATCATGCTCTTGCAGAAGCATCATTTCCAAGGGCAATGCAGCAGGCCATACAAATGGAATACCGCCATCATTGCCGCAACCCATTTTACTGCATGCTTCGTACATTTTTGTTGTATTGTCACTCCCAACAGAACCACCTGCATTGAAAAACCTGGCTGATGGTGTAAGCATATAATGTGTTTTCTCAAAATAAGCTGGCTGGGAATATTTTTTAAAAACTTTCATGGCAAGTTTTGCCACTTGTGGATTGGCATATTCTTTAATAATTTCTGGCATTCTTTCAATTCTATCTTCATAAATTTTTTTCAAATTTGGATGCTTGCAATTGATATCATTTTTAAGCGGGTACGCCAGAGCATATGGTACGCTCCCTGTTGGCGTAATAAAATGCCCATTTTCATTAAATCGACGAATGTCATTATCGTTTAGTATGCCATCTATGGGCATGTGCTCAATTAAAGGAACACCCGCTCTCAAAGCGTTTCGAAATCCATTAAGACACACAATGTGCATAGAAACCTGTTTATTCAGGTTAATCGCTTTATCTACAGCAGATGCTATCATATTTTCGGATAATACAGGATAATTTCTTTCGCTTTGAAACAGGCTTTTTGATTGATAAAATAATTTAATACAATCCGCTCCCAGATCAACAGCTTTTGATACAGCATCTTCAATATCATTGGCGTTTTTCGCGGTAATCATAAAATGCCCCAAATAGCCGCCTGACAATATCGACCAATAGCTATTGGGCACCTGTATTGCAATTGCACGCAAAATTCTCGGACCAAGCAATTGTCCCTTGTCAATTTGATGCTGCCTTTTAATAATTGCAGGCTGAAAGCCCATCATATCTCTTATTGTCGTGACGCCATGCGTAATACAATCTATACAATTTTTATCTATCTGTAAATCAAACTCTTTTGCCATAGAAATATGAAAAGAAAAAACACCAGGGCCTGTAATATGACAGTGACTATTGATCAAACCCGGTATCATGTATTGTTGCCTGATATCAAATTTCCAGTTCGTCTTAATTGATTGACAATCTTCAATTGACAATCTTTTTAAAATTCTTGCACCTTTGACAAGAATTGCAGTTTCTGGATATAATGTACCATTTACAACATCAATTAAGTTTGCATTGTAAATGAGATAAGACTCATTTTTGGGAACATCCCATTTGGGGGGATTGATGAATGTATCATTATTACCAACAAAATCTAATATTTTTGAATATAAATAATATAATGGATAAGCAATCATAAGATTTTATCTCCTTTTGTAATAAAAAGTATAAAGTAATGATTGACAAATTATTCTCAATTTATTAATGGAAAACAAATTTAATGAATCAATACATTTTTTAAATATATGATCAAAAAAAGGTATTTGCAATGAAAATTCAATGCAATCAATGTCAAACGCAATATAGCATTGATGAAACAAAAATTCCACAACGTGGAGCACATGTCATTTGTAAAAAATGTAATGAAAAAATAATAATTGCTCCCCCAAAAAAAATATTGCAAGCTGACACAGACAATCTTGCACAAATTGAAAAGCTTTTAGAGCGAATTGCAATATCATTGGAAACCATTGTGGATATTATCAGTATCCACAATGATGAAAATGGCTCAAAACCATCGGAATGGTCATCTCATGCTGAACCTGCCAATGACTCCAATGACTCCAATAATTCCAATAATTCCAATGATTCCAATGATTCCAAAATTCACATCAATGCAGACCAAAGAAATGAAATAATTGTCAATTATCTGGATAAAAGATCTATCCAGATTAAACGATTGCCAGAGGCCCAGGCATCAGATGAACTGATTAACAGCTTTGCGATGTATCTTGGCGATAATTACGATGCCATTGAAAAGCTTTATAAAATGATCAAGCGGACCATGCAAAAAGGAGAAAGTTTTAAACTTCATATTGCCAATGAGCCACAAAAAGCAATCAGTTCGATGTGCCAGTTTGCGCACAGATTGTATCAATCTGCATTTTTAGCAGATTATAAATATCTTAAATCGCCGCAATTTCTCATTACCGCCCGAAGTTCTTCACTTCCCAATGTTCAAAATTTTTTTTCAGGACAATGGCTAGAACGATATATCTTACAAAAAATGATAGTCGTTCTTGAGAATTATATGAATAATCATTCAGCGCACTTGAAATGGAGCTATTTAATCAATCCACAAATAAAACTCCCGAATGAAGATGACTTTGAGCTAGATATCCTGTTTGAAGTTCAAGAACGAATGTATTGGGTTGAGGCCAAAACAGGTGATTATCAATCATATATTGATAAATATACCAAAATGTCAAAACTTTTAGGGGTTGATAATCAGCATGCATTTATGGTGCTGACCAATATCGAAGACAATTTGTGCGATTCATTGTCATCCATGTTTTCCATGAATGTCTGTTCCATTCATGGTTTTATGGAATCCTTCGCCAATGTCCTATCCCAGGACATGCAAGCGCAGTAAGTTCTGGCTGCATTTTTTTGACAATCCTCATGAATATTTTTATGCCCTTACAATTCTACTTTTCTTCTCTTGCATTTTCCAGCTTTGATATTATCTTTAATTCAGGGCCCGATAAATAAGGATTACCAATACATAATAAAAAAGGAGTAGGAAAAATGCGTTTTGATCAATTTACAGTAAAATCCCAGGAAACCATTCAAAATGCGCATTCACTGGCTGGTCAACTCAATCACCAGCAA
>Ga0272440_1001644_pt1 | contig 18093 bp, 10 predicted proteins | sample SSMMMBAug17_FD_192440 | JGI IMG/M metagenome (GOLD analysis project Ga0272440, IMG submission 192440) | Marine sediment archaeal communities from Little Sippewissett salt marsh, Falmouth, MA, United States - SSM-MMB-Aug17 | ecosystem: Environmental > Aquatic > Marine > Wetlands > Sediment ...
TAAAGGATAATATTCTTAAAATATCAAACAATGAGAAACCGCCTCCCATCATAACCCCTAAATAGGCAAAAGACATCCCTAATGTGAAATAACGCAGCCAGTCATTCTTTTTAAAAAATGACAGGAAGGCTAAAAACAGTATTATCCATAAGAATAGAAAATCAATTTGCCAAATCAGGTGTTGGAATAATAAGTGTTCAGCAGCACCGGTTTTTACTATTTGTTGGTTGAGTAATTCTTTCGTAACAATTTGTAAACCTAATTTTATGGATCGGTTAACAGCACTTGATGTTATTGTCGCTCCTGAAATAGCATCAATATCATAGTTGAGTATAAAGGTATCATTGGCATCTTTGTTTTCAAATTGAACCATAAACTGGCTTCCACTTTCAAGAAATCCTTTCGTGAATTTTGGGTTTTCAAATTCGCTTAACACCTTAACGCCAATAATTTTTCCCTCAGTGTTTACGCCAACCAGAGTTGCTATCAGACTTCTGTATCCCCAACACTCATTAAAGACAACATCAGTTGTTAAAAAAGCCAAACCGTTTAAGATTCTGCCTTCTTTAGCGTATCCAAGATAATGAATAAAGGGGTCTATTCTTTTTTGAAATACAGTACAATCAGGTAAAACTTCTATTAGATCATTTTTTGTGACTTGTTGCGCAAAACTTTCAGATGTTGACATAACAAATAACATTATCAGTAATACAAGTATAAATATTGAATATTGTTGTTCTCGAGTCATTCAGTTGTCTCCTATTTTGTTTTAAAATCAATGGGTTGAAAACATATTTTTGGTCCGACCCCATTATCATACGAATAATGCTGCAACTTTGGATTTAAGTTCCCTAACTGTTCTAATAAATTGGAAATGGATGGTTATCATCGTCCCTAACACCAATAAAGTTGCTATTTATATTTATCCCACATAATCAACCGAAATCCCAAATCGGAACTACGTCGATTCAAAGTTGCCACAAAATCACGATTTGCACATCGCAAATATTGAGGTCGGGTATACCAGCTTCCGCCTCGAATACTTACAGGTGTTTGATTACTATAGACACCATATGATTTTTCAGGATGAAGATATGCGTGATGATCGTATGCATTGATGCACCATTCCCAAACATTTCCTAACATGTCATGCAGACCAAACGAATTTGGAGAAAAAGAGCTTACCGGTGCTGTATAAAGAAATGAATCATTACAAGGATGAACTGTCCATGCGTGATATTTTTGTTTGATAGTAAGATCCGCAACATTTGCAAATTTGCAGGTTTTTGTAATGTCATCCCCAAAAAACCTGGATCTGTCTGATTGTGCACGGCACGCATATTCCCATTGCGCTTCTGTTGGCAATGTAAAGCGTTTTGAGCGGTCAGAAATCCATTGCGCCATTTCCAGAGCATCATGATATGTAACATGAGTAACAGGATGGTCTTGTGTTTGTACAAAGCCCGGATTTTTCCAATAAAGCCCGCCACGTTTTTTCCACTTGCCATCATAGGCCCATGAAAAACCATCCTTTTCAGCCTGTGTTATGTATCTGGTATTATTAATAAAATTTTGAAATTGCAAGACAGTAATTTCATTTTTACTGATCCAAAAAGAATCCAGACAAAAGCGATGCATCGGGCCTTCATCTTCTCCACGATTCTTTTCATGACGTGGACTGCCCATATAAAAGCAGTTTTTTGGTAATTGAATAAAATGAATCCGGGTTTTAGGTTCAATCCAGCTTTTTAATACATGATGGGGTTGCGATTTGAGCATGGGCTGTTCGGATACAGGCGGATGAATTAATCTCATAAAAACATAAATCAGAATGCTGACCCAGACAATATAACATGCAAAAAGTATTTTTTTTTTCATTGCCGAATGTTTTTTGCCAAATCATTGACCCGATTTAAAATATTATCACGAATTTGTCGCATTTTTTCTATGGGTTGTTCGGCTGGATCTTCAATTTCCCAGTCAATTCGATGGGCTCCAGGAACAAAAGGACATCCATCTTCACCACATCCCATTCTTACAATTACATTTGGTTGCACATGTTCAATTGCCTTGTCAATTGTTTGAGGGGTGATAAATCCCATGTCTATGCCGGTTTCTTTCATAACTTGCTCCATTATAGGATTAACATTTTCAATGGGTTGACTGCCACCACAAACAGCCTCAATCACATCGCCAGAATAATATTGGGCAAAAGCAGCAGCCATTTGGCTGCGACATGCATTTTCCCTGCATGCAAATAATACCTTTTTTCGCTGTACTAAGGGGGACACGATTTCCAGCGCTTTTTGTTTTGCATCGGATATTGCAGTTGGATGTGTATTAATTTCACCACGTTCTTCAATCTGAGGATAAGCAAGGTGTCCTTGGATCGTTGCACCAATCGCATCAAAAAAATATTTAGCAGTAGCAATTGTACCTTGAAACAATGTTTTCCCTTTTGTTGCGCCAATTGCTAATAAAAAGCCTTTACGATGTTTTCTTCGGGGATCTTCCATATTCAATCGATATTTGCGGGACCAGAATGTTTGTGTACGATCAATTAACGCTTTCAATGGCGCAGTTACATTATAGAAAAAAATTGGGCTGGCCAAAACGACAATGTCTGCACGCCTTAACAGCGGGTAAACTTCTTGACTCATTTCATCGTGAATTGAGCAAATACCTTTTTTTTCACACACAGAACATTCAACGCATGGTTCAATTTGTTGTTTGTAAACATTGACTATTTGGGTTTCTGCACCAATTTGTTTGGCTGCCTCCATGAAACTAGAAAGCAGTAAATCTGTATTTCCTTTTTTTCGGGGGCTGCCTTGAAGACCAAGAACAAGCATTTTTACCTCCTTCATTTATAAAACAGAGTTAGAACATTCTACTTTTTTCTGTTTTATCCTGGATATTTTTTTATATTATATAGTTTCTGATAAGTTCTTATTCTAAAAAAAAACACGAATTCATTTATAATTGTTCCCTTGCGTCATTTTTTTTATCACACTCAAAATCATCTCAATTGTTCCACATTTTACCACAATCTCACGCTAAAACGAAATAAAATTTCATCACTGGTCTTAAATTCACCTGTCTTCCCGGACAGCTTTCGCCATCAGCACACCAGGATCTGTCATTTTTTACAAAAAAAGTTTGTTATTAAAGAGGGGGCGTATGTAAAAGTTAGGGAAAAATGTTTGCCTTAGACCAAAACCGAATGCCAACCAATGTCCGAGTATCGGTGAATGTTTGTAGGGCGAATATTGCAAACATACCATTGATAAGACAAGATTACAACTATTGATAAAGTTGAATGTTTATTAAAAGTAGTATGAATTCAAATTACCATGATTCAACCGCCTATGACAATGGCACAAATCTTGCTCGATATTCTTCACATCCTGGTACACAAAAAACAATTCAATGTATTGAACTGTTATTGGTCAAAAAAACCAAAACGTTCAAATAATCCAATATCAGTCTTTGATTGACAGATTCAATCCCCGCGATGATTGGAGAATCAAACATGCGAAAAAAATTAACGCTTGTATTAATGTTTATTCTGATCATTGATTCATCAATAATGATGGCTTCAAATGATCAAGTTTACTTTGACTTGGGTGTATTTGCACTTCAGGAAGGCGACACAGAAACAGCTCGTAAAAATTTTGAAAAAGCTTTGATGTATTCATCAGAAAATCCCCTTTATTTATATTATCTGGGAAAGGCTGAAATGGCTGAAAAAAAATTTGATGAAGCAGAGAATCGTTTTGCCATTGCCTGGCAACTTGATCCACAGCTTTCAGGGCTGGCTTTTGATATGGCTTCAGCACATTTTTATCAAAAAAGTTATAAACAGGCGGCAAAACTTTATGAAATGGCAATCAAACAAGACTCAGATGCCGAACAAACCATGATTGCTCACTTTCGTGCGGGTTTATCGTTATTTCATATGCGAAAATATGAACAAGCCATTCCGCATCTTTTGCATGCCGCAGAAAGGACTCCCTCATTCACAGATGCCGGATATTTTTATGCAGGCATTAGTTTTTATCATCAGAAAGATTGGACACTGGCGTACAATTATTTAAATCAAGTCAAAATGCATGCTGCTCAAAGAAGCCTTCGGAGACAAGCATTAAAATGGTTAGAAGTTGTAGAAATTCAACGCATAAGATTCAAACCTTATAATTTGTATTTAAAGCTCGGCATGGCTTATGATGATAATGTCGAATTATTTTCCCCTGATGTTGATGCGGATTCTGATGATATACTGAATACAGCTATTCTATTAGGCCGATACCATTTGGTCAATGAGGAGAATTTTAAAATGGGCATTGGATATGGTCATTATCAATCCACGCATCTTGATACGAGTGAGGTCAATTTAATCAGCAGCAATCTGATGTTTTATAGTATTGTTCAAAAACCAAACTATCAGTGGCGCACAGGATTTCAACCATCATATTTCTGGTTAGACAGTGACCGATTTTTACAGCGTATCAAATGTCAATCACGTATCAGTTTTAATGTAGAAAATGTCATCGTTCCTCATATCGATTATGCTTATACAATGGACAATCATTTTCAGGATGAACATCGCGATGCCAATCGTCATTTCATTGGACTTGGCCTGTCTTTTTTATTTGATCCAGATGTATATCAATTGCAAACACTGTTTTCATCTGAAAAAGTTTCAAGCGCTCATAGAAATCATAATTACGAAACTTCAAAAGCACAAATCTATTTCAAATTATTTGCGCATCCCAAATGTGCACTCATCCTTTTTGCCCAAAGTGGATTCCGAGATCATGAACATCAGGACACTATCCATCATATCAAACGAGAAGATAAGCAATACCAGGCACGATTGGGAATAGAAATTCCCCTTGAATATCAGGGGTTGCAAGTGGAAATGAATTATCAATGGGCAAAAAATGATTCCAATATTCATGCCTATGACTACCGAAAAAACATGCTCGCTGTTTATTTAACAGTGTGGCAGTAATTAATATGGAGAATTGACATGATTATTAAGCAATTCTTACGTTTTGCTATCATTTTTTTTATGATAAGTCCTTTCATGGTCTTTGCTGATGAAAACATTGATTCCATCACAATTTATGAATACGAATATCAGCCAGGTGTTGGACTCTTTGTTGGAAAGGTATTTGATGTTTCAGGAAAAGTTGTCATCATTCACCTGGATGAAACATCTGGCTATCATGTTACGAAAGATATGAAAGTCTATCGGGGTGACACGATTGTTACTGGAAGTGGCTCAAAAGTAGTGATTGGCTTGAATGATGGCAGCCAAATTTCCCAGGGTGAGATATCCAAAATACAATTGAATCAGCTTGTCTATGCACCCAAACGAAAAACCAGAAATTCATTTATTCGTATGTCTTCAGGCAACGCAAGATTTTCTGTGCAAAAGCTGAAATCATTTAAGAATCGTCGATTTCGTGTCAAAACAGCCACTGCCTTGATTGGTGTTCGAGGTTCTGATTTCATGATTCAGGTAAAACAAGACCTGACTGAAGTTGCAGCTTTTGAGGATACAGAGCTTGATCTTATTGGCCTGGACACACCAGATTTACCACCTGTAAGACTTCGTTCCTATGAAAAATCAAGCATTGCTGCCGGTGAATCACCTTCATCACCCATTTCTTTATCCATTGAAGAAATGGATGGCTTAAAAAACGAATTTTTACTGAATAAACAGGCCATCAATCAAACTGAAACCAAAGAAAAAGAATCGGAAAAAAAGCATACCATTCGTGTGTCTCAAACAGATACAAAAAAAATGTCATCAAATAAAGAATTAAATATTCATTCAAATGCGCTTCAACCACCGCTGACCTTTTTTTCAAATGAATTTAAACAGTTTGAAGATGAAAATTGGGAAAACAAGGAAAGTGTTTTACAACAAAGGAATGAAATTGCAACAGAATTGCCGGAATTTCCGCAATTCCCATAAAACAGGACAATGCATATGAAGAAAGCAATGTTTATCACAGTCATAATATGTTTGATGGAATGTTTTCAGTCAGTGCAAGCTGAGAGCCTTCCACCATTATTTATCAATCCGGATAATACAGTTACAGATGTCAGTTCTGGACTTATGTGGTATCAAGATGAAAATTTTGATAAAATTGACTGGTATGACGCCCGATCTGAGTGTGCCAGCATGCGTGTTTCATCATATACAAACTGGCGTCTACCAACCGCTCTGGAATTGAAAAATTTGTTTAATCAAATGGATGAAAACAGTAGTCGTATTTTTTTTTCATTGACGCCCACTGGCCAGTATTGGACTTCTGAAAATACACAAGGACTGACAATAATCAATAGCGGTTCGAATAGTATTACAATTGTTACCATTGACACTGATAATGATAATAAACAAACAATCTCAAAACCCAATGATCTTCATTATTATCGTGCTGTTCGAGACTGCAGTTACGAATCATCATTTATTCAAATCCCAAAACAAGGTAGTGTCCATAAAGTTGGCACGCAACTCAATATTACCTGGGATACTGTATCTTACACAAGCACTGTTGATGTGGAACTATCTCGTGATGGCGGATTGACTTATGAAATGATTCTTTCACATGCCATTCGCAGTCCATTGAATTGGATTATTTCGCAACCTGCTTCACCAAATTGTCAACTAAGAATCGTCAAAAAAGACACTTCTATATCAAACAAAATTCATACAGTTGGCCATTTTTCCATTGTTGATAAAACTTCGCCCATTCTTTCCAATATTTTTCACCAAAGCACATTACCAAATAGCCAGTCAAACCCAATTGAATACGCAATAGATAATACTGATGAAGGCGCTGTGATGATTATTGCTCGCTCAAGCAATCAATCGGTTGTCCCACTAGAAAATATCCATTTGAGCAGTAGAAATCCAGAATACACAAAAGTAATTCCAGGGAATCAAATAAACCAAAAACATTATTTCACGATTCAATCTACTGATATGAGTGGACAGTCAACGATCACACTGGATATTTATGATAGCGGTTTGTTGACAGGCCAAAAAAGTTTCAATTTTGTTGTGAGTTCTTCAAGAGATGCACTGGTTCATCTTTATAAGGAAACCAGTGGCACAGGATGGGAGAATAACACCAATTGGAACACGAACAAACATGTGTGTGAATGGGAAGGCATTCTCTGTGATCAGAACCAACATGTTATTGAAATCAACCTGCCAAATAATCTACTATCAGGTTCAATCCCATTCGATCTGGGCAATTTAAGTTATTTAACATATCTGAATTTAAGCAATAATTCTTTGTATGGTGAAATACCGGATAATTTATATTTATTAAGCAATCTAAAAGAATTGCATTTGGATTATAACCATTTATCAGGTGAAATACCCGAAATGCTATTTCAATTTGAACAAATGGAAAAACTGTCTTTAAATTATAACCAATTTCATGGGACGATCCCATCAAGTATTTCTACTATGATTCAGCTTGATATGTTAAATATCAGTAATAATAAGTTTTCAGGTGTTTTTCCTGATGGCATTCTGACACTCATCAACCTCATGGAATTGGATGTATCTCACAATCGTTTTAATGGCCCTATTCCTGAAAGCCTGGCAAACTTATCTCAATTGCAAAAATTGTCCATTGCAAGCAATCAATTTGAAGGTAATATACCAGAATCGATTCAATCGTTAAATTCTCTTTACGCCAACCAGAGTGACTTTCGATATAATATCTTAACAGCATCCAATAATTCTGTTGCTGCGTTTATCTCAGAAAAACAAATTGAAAATGAATGGCAATCTACCCAGACACTTCCGCCAACAGATTTTACATTACTCTCAAGCACGAACAATATGATTTCCTTTTCATGGGAACCTACAGCTTATCCTGCTGATGGTGGTTATGAAATATGCTGTGATAGAAGTGATGGCACAGCAAAATGTGAGACAATAAATGATAAATCAGTATCTACGTATGAACTATGGGGCGTATTGCCCAGTTCTCGTTATGAATGTCATATCCGAACCATTACACTGCCAAACACACATAACTCAAATCGACTTGAGAGCCCTTTTTCAAATTCCATTACAGTTGTCACACTGGCGCCAAAAGATATTTGGAACACGATGGAATCCCCAACGACACAATGGCTCAATGATAACTGGGGTATGCCATCATCCAACCAATATATTGTAGGAGACGAGGGCGTGATTCTTGTTTACAGCGATTCTCAATGGATAGAGATGACCAGTAACAACACAAAAAACCTTCACAGTATTTATGGTTTATCTGAAACTGACATTGTGGCTGTCGGCGTTGATGGTGTAATTTTACAATTCAATGGCAGCCAATGGGAGATACAGCCACCTGTTGTGAATAAATTCTTATGGGGTCTTTGGGGGACAGACAATGTTTATTATGCTGTTGGTGCATATGGGACAATCATTGAGAGAATAAAAGGTGTCTGGCAATCCATAGATATTTCAACAAATTATGATTTGATGGATATATGGGGAACTGGCAATGACAATATTTTCGTTGTCGGGTATTATGGAACAGTATTTCATTTTGATGGCAGCTCTTGGAAAGCAATGAATTCAAATACGCAAGAAGACTTATTTTGTGTGTGGGGATTCTCAGAAAATAATGTATTTGCCGCTGGTATGAATGGCACTATTATTCATTATAATGGCTTGGAATGGAATGTAATGAATAGTAATGTTGAGACACATTTGATGGATATGTGGGGAAGCAGCACCAATAATTTATATGCTGTGGGAACCCGGGGAACCATTCTCCTTTTCGATGGCAGTCAATGGACAAAAACATATTCAGGCACACAAAACGATTTAAGAGGAATTTGGAAGGCTTCAAATCTTTTAACTGTTGGATATAATGGTATAGTTCTTCAGTTTTCCTCACAAATGCCAGAAATTTCTAGTATATTGGATCAAAAAACCAATGTGAATGTACCTATAAAAGTAAAATTTACAGTAGGAAGCACAATGATTTCGCCAGAACGTTTGAAAGTTGAAGCAAGTTCCATCAATGAAAGACTTATCCCTCAAGATGATCTTGAATTACATGGCATGGGAAATCTACGCGAATTAATTATAACACCTGCACGCGATCAATGGGGTGAATCCAAAATTGTTCTGACTGTAACAACCCCTGAAGGACTGACATCATCAACAGAATTTACAATTAATGTCAGCAGCGATCCATTGATTCCAATTTCTGAAAGAGAGGCTCTTCTGGCACTATTTGATCAAACCAATGGTTATCAGTGGCATGTATACGATGGATGGACTGATAAATGGGGAACAGAATGCAATTGGTATGGTATTACCTGCACTAGCAATAGAACACATGTTGAAAAAATTATTTTACCCACAAATGCCTTATCCGGATCGATACCCGCAACATTGGCCAATTTGACATATCTGACAGAGCTGGATTTGCATGGAAATCTTCTGATAGGTGAACTGCCAGGAAGCATCGGTAATGTGAGTACACTCAAAGAAATTGATTTAAGTTATAATCAAATTGATAGCAATTTACCTGAAGAATGGGGGCATTTAGATAAATTATTACACTTAAATCTGGCACATAATAAATTGAAAGGAAATATCCCTTCAACATATGGAAATATTGCTTATTTACAGTCAATACAGCTCAATAGCAATCGGTTAAGCGGAAGTATTCCCAACGAAATAACTGGAATGCATTTTATAAAGGAAAATCAGAGTAATTTTGATTACAATGCACTATATGCCATGAACAAATCTGTATCATCTTTTATGGAGCGGGCTCAAACGGATTGGGATGCCTACCAAACATCAATACCTGAAGCTGTTTCTGTCACCTGGACATCCTATGTGATCACACTGAACTGGCAAGCTGATACCGATCATACCTTTGAAGTTTATTATTCTGAAACACCTGATGACAATTTTTCCAAAATAGGGTCTTTATCTGATTCCTCATGCAAGTTACGCGGTTTAATTCCTGAAACAACCTATTATATTAAAATCCGAAAGATTCGTTCGCAACATGCCTATAATACCAATACAGTTTATGGTGATTTTGCAAAACTATCAGCAACCACAGAGCCAATCAATGTTCAATCATCTTTATGGGAAAATGGTAGTTTTGAACAAGCTGATTTTTATCCCTGGGAGGTTCAGGACATATCAACATCAGTTTTTTTTGATGTTATCCAATCGAAAACATGGACAGAACCAGCCTTTTCTCAATTTTTTGATATTACGCCCTCTGCGAGAAATTATATGGCAGTCCATGCAGGTATGGAATCTTTGGGTACTGTTAAATTGAGTCAGAATATTTATATTCCGGCAGGCGGGGGCAAGGTTTCATTTGATTATCGTATGGGATGGCAAATGTCTCCTAATGCCACATTGGATCGAAATTTCAATGTAACAATAACATTAGAGAATGATTACACGCCAACTGAAATTCAGACAATTGTCAGCACATCCTCCAATAAAGAAATGTTGGATACTGGCTGGAAAAATATGACGATGGATGTGTCATCCTATGCATGTCAAACAGTCAATATTTCATTTGAGCTGGATTATCCAGAAGCCATTGCGAGCCCCATGCTTTTTGTTCTGGATAATGTGCAACTGATTGCCAATTATTCAAATATTCTTCAAATTCTAGTGCCTGAATCGCTTATTGAAGGAAGTGCCATTTTGACTGATGCAGGACAGATTAAGTTACCAAAAGCTCTCAATAAGAATACATCCATACACCTGGTCTCTTCAAACGATCTTGTTATGATTCCTGATCAAGTGATCATTCCCAGTGGTAAAAAAATCGCTACATTCAATATCATTGTGGGAGATGATACGAATATTAATGGTCAACGTCCAATGACTGTTTCTGTTGACAGCCCTGAATGGGCAGCCTGTGATAAACATATTTTGCTTTTGGACAATGATGATCACTGGAAACAAATTGATCACATCAATATTCAAAGCGATCTGAAACACATCTGGGGCCGTGCGGAAAATGATATCTTTGTGTTGAGCGACAGCCAGATTATTCATTTTAATGGTACTTCCCTGGAAGCCCAATATACGCAAATGAATGGATATTTAAATAATATCTGGGGAGACAAAGACAATCTTTTTGTTGTTGGAGATGAAGGAACAATATTGTCTTTTGAAAACAGTCAATGGGTATCTGCATATTCGCCTACTAATGGAAGTCTGACAGGCATTTGGGGAAATGGAGAAACAGTTTTTGCTGCCGGGCCCAATGGCGTGCTTCTGGAAAAGAAAGGCAAGGAATGGATCTCGCAAAATTCGATGATATCAGGAAGCATGCCAGTTTATTTAGGCGGTTATGGCCAAAGCATTTATATGATAAGCGAATCATTTGCTTATCAATATTCAAATAGCGAATGGATCTCATTGTCGATTCCTCACAGTCCATTATTGACAGATATCAATGGCGCAAATCATATTTGTCCGGTTCTTATTGGAGCAGATAACAAAATTTATTACAGAAATGATAAAGACTGGCAGAATTTTCAAATAGATTTACCAACACATTTGAATGCTATCATTGGAAAAAATAATGCACTGTATGTATTGGGTGATAATGGTACAATTTTACGATCTAATACATCGGCTGATACACTGTTTTTTTATCAAATGGCATCAAATACTGAAGAAAAACTAAACGATGTTTGGGCACTATCTGAGAATAATGTCTTTGCTGTTGGTGATAATGGCTCTTTTCTTCGATATAGTGGTCCTGATGTTCTGGGCTTTCATAATGCAAGCAGCTTTGTTCCTGGTGAGATCTTGACAGTACAAAATGTGATTTCCTTTCCAGCAAATGTCAGTGCAATTACTTTAAGCGTTAATCTACCTGAAAGATTAACATATAGAGAATGCTCTGAAAAAATAGATGTTGATTATGAAGATCATACCTTATTTTTTATTTGGACAACACCCCTGGTAAGTCCGATCCAGTTTTCTTACAACTTAAATGTTCCAAAATATATTGAAGATCATATTTCTATTTCAGCTAAAATAACATATATCGTTGATAATGAGACATTGGAAAAAGAAATGTCCCCATCACAATTGTCCCTCGAAAAAAGTACCAAAAAGTATACATTGAATATTGAAGTTTCACCAAAAGCGTTTGGACATGTTAGTGGTCATGAGATAATTTGTCCTGATGTTTGTGGCCAAGAATTCTCATCACAAGAACTTATTCATCTACAAGCATCACCAGAACCGCATTACAACTTTGTCAAATGGACAGATGATTTGAACCGGACACTATCATCTGAAGATTTTTTATCATTAACCATTACCCAGGATCAAATCTTACGTGCTCATTTTTGCCCCAATGAAGCGCCATTGAAACCTGTTGTCAATTATCCCAAAAAATGGAATATTTTTGACACCCAATCCATTTATTTTGAACTGGAGCCATTCAATGATCCAGAAAATGATCTTCACCAGAAAACGCAATGGCTTATACATCGTGCAGATCGACCCCATACGTGTTTGGGGAAATTTTCTTCCAATTGTGTTCAATCATCATCAACACATCTAACACAATATCATCTTTACGACCTTATTCCAGGCATGCAGTATGTCTGGGATGTTGCGTGTAGTGATACAGGAAGTGAAATCATGGTTTATAGTGATCTCCATAGATTTACGATAGGTGAACGCGCAAAAAGCAATCCCATCGCAATTTCACCTGGCCTGGAACAAGATGATTATCAAATGATTAGCATTCCTATGTGGCTGGAGAATGCCGCCGCACCAGTGGCTTTTAAAGATGCCATGCCCACAGGTTATGATACCCGATATTACAAAATTGGCGTATTTGATCCTTCCCTCGGAAAGTATGTTCAATATAATGATTCAATGTTTCTATTACCAGGAATGGCGTTTTGGATATTATCAAGAAATGGTCTGGAAATACCTATGCAAGGTGTACATGTTACAACCTCAGAAGATATTGATATTCCGATTGTCTATAGTGATGAATATAAAAATGGCTGGAATATGATCGGAAGTCCAACAAAAATGCATTACAATTGGAATAAATTATTAGTAATTGTTTATAATGACGAAGGCGAAATAATATCTGAAAGAAGAACCATTGCTCAGTTGGGAAGTGATAATCCATATATCAATACAAACATTTGGCGATGGCACAATGGCACGTATGAAGAAAACGATGCAACAGGAATTATCGAACCATTTCGAGGGTATTGGGTTGAAGCAAAGCAAACAAATGTATGGTTAAGGTTTTCAGTTGATGCCCAGGTTGATATGCGAAAACGATCTATAGATCAATGGCGAATTGCATCTGATAATGTTCCACCGGAGCCCATGGAAGGATTTCAGGAGAGAGGTGATATTTCCAAAGGATGCTTTATTTCTGTTGTAAAGGATTGATGAATAAGTTATTCCAAGTCATCATGAGAAAAATTTAAATCAATGGAAAACATTCGCTCATTTGATTTTGTTTGTTTCTCAATATTGATGGATTTAGGAACATAAAAATCTTCAAGTATTTCATCTCGATAACTCGTTCGATATTTTAACATACTTTTGATATCACTATTTTTACGCTTTAATAAATAGACAGCACCCGATTTAATCGCCTGGCCCATGATATATGCATTATTAAAATCAATTCGTTTCAGTAACTGGCTATCATTTTTTGTTTTAATTGATTGGGCGGCATATGCATTAGATTGAGACATTGTCACAAAAATGATCAAAAATAACATCCCGATAATTGCATGAATCATATTTTTCATTTTGAACCTCCTTATAAACAAACATATTATTTTTTGAGAACAGCAAATTGAAAATTGGGAAAACCTGCCATGCCAGAGGTTTTCACAACCTGATTAATTGTCTTATATGGCAAACGTTGATCACAGAAAATAACAATGGATGAATTTTCCTGATTCTTTTTGGGTTCAAGATTATGACGAATGGTCAACAGGTGCTTATAAAGTTCCGATTTTTCAGGGTGTTGACGATCAAAACCTTGAATAATCCCCTTTTTGACATCTGCAATATGTTGATTGCCAACTTTCAGACTATGTGAGGATAGCGAAACTGTAATATTTTTTTTGCAATCAATCAGGGATGATGATTTCGGTAACATCATTCCTTTTTCAATATGCAATTTTTCAGGATTGTCTGAAAATGAAAACAATAAGAAAATTAAAATAATCGTAAACATATCCATCATTGACGTAATTTGTAATTTAGGTATGACAAAAGACTTTCGTTGATATCTTCGTTGACCGAGTGCCATAATCTGATCTCCTTTAATTAAATCTTATCAGACAATACCACATTTGGAAACAACTGAGTTTGTGTCGCATTTCGCGCAATATCCATTGTCTGAATTATGGTTTCGTATAAAATATCATCATCAGGAATTACCAGAATCGTATCACTTTTTGGGTACTGATTTTTCATATCTTGAAGATATGTCTGGATATCTGTCAATGGAAAATCCATACCCTGTTTTTGAAACGACATATCCCATTTTGAAAGATCTTTTGCTGTTAAATGTTCAGACAGCGCATACAATACAATTTTATTCGCCTGCATCTCAATTACCGGTATAACTGTTTTTTCTTTATTGGCCTGAAGTTTATCCTGAGTTGCATTCGTTTGCTTAACAGGCACAGATGTATGAATTGCATTGATATCGAAAAAACTGGCTGAACTTAATAAAAAGGGAATCAATACCAAAAACATGTTCATAATCGGTACCATATCGATATCTGTATCTGTATCATTTGATTTTTTTTGTCGAACAAATCGTTTCATGCGGCTCCCCTTTCACGTTTCATGATGGTCAATGTGTTATATAGCCCCAATGCTTTTTCTTCCAATTGATCTACAATGTAATCCCCGCGATTGTTCAGCATATAATAACCCGCTATACATGGGATCGCGACAATTAATCCAAAAGCAGTGGTCATCATAGCCATGGAAATTCCTTGTGCTAATATTTCCTGACGCATGGCTTCTGATGCCGATCCGACACCTTTGAAAGCTGTGATCAATCCAAAAATGGTTCCTAACAATCCAAGTAAAGTCGCAATATTTGCAAACATTGTTAAATAATTGATACGTGCACGAACGACAGGTATTTCTTTGAGAATACTTTCTTCCATTGCCAGCTCTATATCTTTATCTTTTTTGTCTGATTTAAGTAAACCCGCTTTGAGAATGCGCCCCAAAGGATGATTTTCAATGCGAACACATTCTTCAATTGCACCACGATAGTTAACTTTTTCCAGATATCGTACAATATTTTGATAAGACTGCTCAATATTGAGTCGTAAACGAAAATACAGGAATGAAGCACGTTCAAAAAATAATGACATAGCAATGACTGAAACAGTTAAAATGACATACATAAAAAAACCACCTTGTTGAATGGTATCTAACATGTTTTCCTCCTTTATGGTTAAATTGTATACTCAATTACGTTGTAATGTAGTATAGCAGTCTGCGTGCCAGAAGGCGTAATATTTTACAATTATTTTATAACTATATGATATTATATTAGAAATTATTCTTTGTTTCACCAATTGAACACCGATTATGATGGGAAAATATGTATACAATTTACATTCGTTTACATAAAAATGTAAAATACTTGCTTGGGCAATTAAAAATCATATATATAATGATAACATTGGGCGTATGAACAAGTTGGGGGAACATAGTGCCCTTCGGGAAATTTTTGATTAGCCTAACTTTTGTGCGTCTTCGTAAAGCCTGTTTGATATTTGTTTTAAGTACAGTCCCGCTTGCTAACGCGCGCGGCTCAGATTAAAAATTGCCGAAATTTTCAGAGCCGCGCGCGTTAGCAAGCGGAATAGAACTTGAACCAATAAAGCAGGATTTTGTTTTTCCGATACATATACATATATATATACATAAAAATTTATGACCGCTTATTTATAGAATCTGGTTTGGATTGTTTGTTGTTTAACATTGATTTTCTAAAGAAATTATAATAAAGATTACGCTGTCACATGATATCAATATTTTAACATGAAAGAATACAGGCCGTGCCTCAACAATATAAAAAGGTTTTTATCAGTTATAGTCATAAAGACATCGATTTTGTTGAAAAACTTTATCAGAAACTTAAGAAAGATGGGGTGACATGCTTTTTTGATAAAGATTCGATTCAATGGGGAGAACATTGGGTTCTTGCCCTGGAAAGAGGGTTGGAAGAGTCGGATATTGTCATTCCTGTTCTCAGTGAGAATTATTTTGAATCTGAATGGGCGAAGGTGGAAAATTTATTTAAGATCAGTGGTGATCCTTTGGGTGAACAACGAAGAATTCGGCCATTAATGTACAAAAAATGTCAGGTATCTGGTTTTTTAAAAAATATTAATTATATTGATGTTCAAACCAATCCATTGTTTAAACATAATTATCCTAAAATTCTAAAAGGACTATCCCTGGCCAGGCCCTCGCCACAATCTCCTCAATTGGATAAATATCTCTATTGTAATCGTGACAGACAGGTCATGGTGTTTAAAGATAGGTTTGAATCATTGTATACAAGCAATCCTGGAAGCCCCCAATTTTATGTTGTTCATGGTCATGCGTGTCAATGTCATAATTTGCTCGTTGAGCGCTTGAGGCTGGAAACCAAATCATTATTCAGTACAAACAATCGATGGAAACATTGTGTCAGCCAGGCCATTATTACACTTTCACTGCCAGATATCGGTTCTCTCGGCACCAGAATCAAATTATTCAAGGAAAAACTGTATCGGAAATTAAGAGATAAAAGATACCTAAAGAATGTACCGCCGCAAACCGCCCAAACCATGTCATCTGTATGCAGGCATATGACCTTCAGCCAAAGTGAAACCCTGTTTTTCCGGTTCATCGTACAAGGAAAAAATTGGAATAAACATCATATTCCACTGATCAACTGGATTATCAGTCAATATTTTTCCCAGGACACATTTGTTCATCAGTTTGTTGTGATTTTTGAAATTAATTATTCCAGCCTGTTTTTTCAGATGTTGTCGTGCTATCCAAAATGGTTCATCCGGCGCAGTTTAAAATACAACTTAATCTCCGAGTCCTGTAAACTGCTTCATGAACTGCGATCTTTCAGGCAGTCTGACATTGATAACTGGTTGATCGATCATCTGGATCAAAATCCGAATTCTATTGATATCTATAAAGATTGTGGCATCAACAGATTTCAGTTCTGTATTCGCTTTCTGCGCATGAAAAAAGCTGAAAGACTGTTAAAAACAATAGAAAAAAAGTATTATGAAACCCCCCAAATAGACTTTATGTAAAGGACATATAAACCCAATGAAAAAAACAAGCATCAATTTAAACTTATATGAAGGCAGAGGCATTCCCATATCCAAAAGAGGTCAACTTTTGCCAGCATGCCAATGGATTTCCGAAAAACCGGAAACCTATCATGCATCAGATGGCCTTCGTAAAGCAGTCAATGTGGCCATCTCATTAGGCCAGCCCCTGTTGCTTACCGGTGAGCCAGGCACCGGTAAAACGCAGCTGGCAAACAGTGTGGCCCATGAATTGGAGCTTTCGCTCTTTAAATTTCATACGCAGACAACATCAGTGGCAAAAGACTTGTTTTATGTGTATGATACCCTGCACCATTTTCAAGATGCACGAACGCAGGATGATCTGATCAAAGAAAAGTATGTTACCTATAATGCCTTTGGACAGGCGATCCTGTTGGCCTGTTCACAAGACTATTGTCAAAAATTTGCGGAAAATGAAAAAGAATACATCCCAAAAGTACTCAAACAACAATCATCACGCTCTGTGGTGCTGATTGATGAAATTGATAAAGCGCCCAGAGATCTGCCCAATGATATTTTAAATGATATTCTCACCATGTCTTTTACAGTCAAGGAAACAGGCAAAACATTTCAAGCTGATGACGCCTTTCGACCCATTATTATTTTAACCAGCAATTCGGAAAAGAATTTGCCAGAGCCTTTCCTGCGTCGATGTGT
>Ga0272440_1001645_pt1 | contig 18087 bp, 21 predicted proteins | sample SSMMMBAug17_FD_192440 | JGI IMG/M metagenome (GOLD analysis project Ga0272440, IMG submission 192440) | Marine sediment archaeal communities from Little Sippewissett salt marsh, Falmouth, MA, United States - SSM-MMB-Aug17 | ecosystem: Environmental > Aquatic > Marine > Wetlands > Sediment ...
CAATTTATCGTGTCTTTTCGGTAAGCATGGGTTATTTTTTTGTTTTTTGCCTATTGGACAGAATCCCGCTTGCTAACGCGCGCGGCTCTGATTCGTCAATATATACTTTTTAACAGAGCCGAAAGCGTTATCAAGCGGTTTGTGATTAATGCCACAAGTATATATGTCAAGGCATGTGTTAATTGGCAAATGAAAAGAGCAAAGTAAAAAAATAAAAAATTGACATAAAGTAAAAAAAATTAAAAAGTTATGAAAAAAAAATTAAAAAATTACAATCCGAGTTTTTTTGGACAAAATATATCAATTTTATACTTTTTTGGCAAATGAAATGAGTAAAGCTATTTGTGATTTTTAATTAAATTAATATATTACTCTGGGGCGTTGTAACACTTATAAATTATATAAGTGTTACTTTTTTATTTGTTAATTATATTTAATAATTTGGGTATCATATAAGCAATTATATAGTTTTATAAGTGTTCAATTTTTGCAAATGAAATGAGAAAAGTTTTTTATGATTTTTAATTAAATTAATATATTATGAAAATAGAAATAAAACTTATATATTTTTTATATAATAATTTCAGTATGATATTTATTTAACAAAATACATATTTTTATGTGTAGTTAGTATTAGTTCTAAAGGTTTTTACATTTTTTTCAAACCCGTTTCTGTTTTTTTTTATAGATAACTAATAAAAATTAGTTATTGTTAGCTAAAATCATTTCCCATAAATATAACCAATATTCATAATAACAGACTATTTTTAAAAAACCTGGTCAATTATTATTTCTTTATCGTCATTTACTGGTTTTGGGATTTTTTCATTTTCAAGATATTTATAAACATCTATAATCATCTTTGCTTTTTCGCAATTTTTTGGTTGATTTTTTTGATTCGAAATTGTCATTTCAATAACTTCAATAGCTTGTCTTAATCTGTTATAATTTAGATAATGGCTTTCGTGTTCTTCTTTATATATATCCCCTTCTTTAAACATACCCCCTTCGCCAAATATTAACCAGTTTGGATTGATTTGAAAAAAAATACAGATGTTTTTTATAAATAAATAATTTGGGTAAGTCGCCCCTCTCTCATAGCTAGCGTATGAGTTTAAACTAATCCCCAGTTTTTTAGCAAAATCCTGTTGTGTAATTTTCCCTCTAATTTTTTTTAAACGTTCTCCGAAATCCATGTTTTTATCCTTAATTCATATGTTCTATTAACCAAAAAAATAGGTATTACATATTTTTTTTTGTTGACATTACCCAGAAATATAGTTAAATGCTTTAATGTTTAAGCATATTAAATAAATTAATAGATAAAATCAATGTCAAAAAAAAAATAAAAATTGCCTTATAAATAAGGAGGGGATTTAGAAATGATGATTTTTAAAAAAACGTTTCAAGTTTTTTCGGCTTGCAATAAAATTCTTTCGCCAGAGTCTATGGGGAAGATTTGGCATGTGGGCGCAAGAAATGTTTACAGGTGGGGGGCAGATCCAGATTACACAGAAGGTTTGTGTAGAAATCCTTTAGACAGACTAATAACGACCTTAGAAAGAGCGCAAGAGATAGGTCGTGAGGATGTAGTTGAGGGAGTCCTGTCATATATCGCCAATTTATTAGGTTATGATGTATCCCCAAAATCTGAATCAGTTAAATCGGATAAACAATCATCTACACTTGAATTAATGGATGTTAATAGTGCTCTTGGGAAAATTGCAAGTCAATTACAAGAATTTTTGGAAGATGAACATCTTGATAGCAAAGAAAAAGAGTCTCTTGTTTCGTCAGCGGCGGTTTTGGTTAGACAAGCAATGGAATTAAAGGATGCTCTTGCTTCTGGTAAAAAATAATAGAACATTAATTTTAATAAGGTGAGACATGACACATAAAAAAAGAAGAAACAAAGCACAAATTAAATACTTGCTTGAGCTGAAAGGTATGACGTTAAGTGATATTGCCAAAAATGCTGGCGTGTCTTTATCATATATAAATCAAGTAATCTCTGGTAGCAGGCCATGCAGTAAAAAAGTAATGGCTGTTTTTGTTGGATTCGGAATATCTCAAAGACTCTTAAGGGGTGGCGATGGAGCTAATTATTAAGCAGATTGGGAAATTTCAAAATTTACCAAGATCAACAGTATATAAAAAATCTATAAATCAAAAATGGAAATATAGAGAAGTGCAGGATGGGTGTGGGAAAAAGACTAAGTATTATGAGTTTTTGAGTTTGCCGGAGAAGGAGCAGGTGTTGGTTGTGCGGGGGTGTGATTATGAGGTTTTTAAAGGGATTCAGGGGTTTCACAAAAGTTTGTCAGAGGGAGTTAAACAGGCTTTGTTGTATAGGGCTTTACATTTTAGTTCGGTGGAGTTTATTAAGAATGATTTGCCGGAGTTTGAAAAAAATGCGGGTTTAAATCAAAACTTGGTATCGGATGATAGGTTGGAGCAGGAGCAGATGCACAAGGCTTTAATTAAGGCGGATTTAATTAAATTATATGACCAGGCTGTGGGTAGATGTAAATATGGCGGGAAATTACAAGCGAAAAAGAATTTTATAAAGGCTTATAATTCTGGGTTGGCTTATAAAGATATTTATAGTGTTATTGGTGAGTGTTCTTGGAAGACTGTTGATAAATGGAGGGCTATTTTAAGGGATAAGGGGGTTTTTGCTCTGGCTGATAATAGAGGGTATGCAAATCGTGGGAGTAGGCAGTTAAGTCAGGCGCAGGAAGAGATTGTTGTTACTTTGATTAAATGGCCAAACAAGTTGAATATTGCGGAGATAATCAGGGCGGCAAGGGCGGTTATGAATGAAAGAGGGATTGAATGTAAAATGGCGGATGATACAATAAGGCGTTGGATTAATGATTGGAAAAATGAACATTATGACGAATGGGTCTATCACAGAGAAGGTGGTAGTCAGGGGTTGAATTTAAAGTGCTTGCCTTATTTAATGCGTGATTGGAGTATGGTCGAGGTTGGGGACGTGTTGGTTGCGGATGGCCATGTTTTGAATTTTGATATTATTAATCCTGCTACTGGTAAACCTAAAAGGATGGTCTGGCTTGTTTGGTATGATATGCGGTCAAACTATCCCGTTGGCTGGGAAATTATGCCTACTGAAAACACGCAGTGTATAGCATCGGCATTAAGGCGGGGATTATTAAGGGTTAAAAAACAGCCTAAAGTTTTATATTTGGATAATGGAAGGGCTTTTAGGGCTAAATTCTTTCAGGGGTGTGATGATTTTAGGCAGTCTGGTCTAACTGGCTTATTTGAAAGAATAGGCGGACAGAAAAAATGCGAGGTTATTTTAGCATGGCCATATCACGGGCAGAGTAAACCTGTGGAGAGATTTTATAAAACTTTTGGGGAGTTAGAGAGGTTGTCACCTACATATGTTGGTAATAATATTAATAATAAACCTCCTCGAATGATGCGGGGCGAAAAAGTACATAAACGGCTTTGGGATAAAATTATTCAGGGGTATATACCTACCATTGAAGATGCGCATATTGCAATTGCTAAGTGGGTTGACGATTATGCGGACAGGGCGCAAAGAAATACACATCTTAAAGGGTTGTCTCCGTTCGAGGTTTTTTCGGCTGGTTGTGGCAGGGGTATTGATGTCGAGGCTTTAAATTTTCTGATGTTATCGGAAAAAGATGTTTTGATTACTCGGAATGGGGTTAAACTTAGAATTGATGGCGAGGATGTGTATTTTTTTAATTCTGCAATGTTCGGGAAAAAGAAAAGGGTGGTTGTAAAATATGATCCTGTTGCGCTCTCGCTATGCGAGACAGACAGTGTTTATGTTTATATGGATGGGCTTTTTTTATGTGAGGCAAAGCGGCTGTCAAAAACGCATCCGGTCGCTAGGGTTATGGGGGGTAAAAACGATGTGGTTGAGCTTGCAGAGCAAATAAAAACAAAGAAAAGTCTTGAAAAGCAAACTGTTAAAAGTGCCAAAGAGTTTGCTGAGTCTGAAATTATTGAAGATATTAAACGAATTAGCGGGTTTCCTGTAAAGCCTTTTAAACATGATGAAATTATTAATAAAAAGGGTTTTACGCATGGAAATAAAAAAACAAATGAGCCTTTATTGGATGAGGGGGAGCTGGAAGAGGAGGTTAATAAAATCTTGGCATATGAAGAGGGATTTGAAGCAAGGCGAAATATAGATAATAAGGCCATTGAAGAGGAATATAAGCAAAGGCTAAAATTTATAGAAGATTATGAAAATGAGAGGTTGGCAAAGTGGACAGACACAGACGGTTATGGACTGGCACAAGGAGAAAAGAGAACGGATATTGAAGATCATGATTCTAAAGTTATTATTGATGGGAAAATTAGCAGAGATGTTGATATAAAGAGGCCTTTATTTTTAAAAAAAACAGAAAGATATAACTGGTTGATAAATCATATTTATAATGGCGGCAAGATAACTTCCGAGGAAGCTGAATTTATTAAAAATCGTGAGGCTTCAACGGGGGTGTCTGTAAATTTTATGAAAGATGAATCCCACTGCAATATGCATGATTTTAAAATTGCAGTAGGATTCTAAAATCGAAAGGATTTTGAATGATGATTAATAAAATTAGATACGAGTTTATTCCTACAACAAATTATCAGAATATGCAAGAACTTTGTGAAAATTTAATAAGTTCGCATATAGGGATTGAGATAGGGCCTGTAATTGGGAGGGCTGGTCGAGGTAAAACTACTGCGGCAATAAGGCTTTTAGTTCATAATTCAGATTATGTATATTGTAGATATGAGGGGGGATGGACTTTAAAAGAAATGTTACAGGATATTGCTTTTAAATTAACTGGGTCGAGGCCGGCGAGGGCGCAAGGTTGTAGGGAGGCGATTAAGGTTGCTCTTAATGAGAGGCGGCGATTAATCATGATGGATGAGGCTGATAGAATGAGTGTTAAAATGTTAAATATTTTGAGAGATATACATGATATTTGTCATGCTCCTATTGTGATTATTGGCGAGGAATTGCTCTGGGATAAGCTTAATCAGGAGAGAAGGTTGATTGATAGAACTGTTGATCCTGTTTATTTTGAACCTGTAAAATTGCCTGATATTTTTATAATTTATAATAAGTTGTTTGGGTGTAAATTAACTCCTGAGCTTGCGAAATTATTATTGGAGTATAGTGGAGGTGGGGAGTTTAGGCTTATTATGAAAGATGCCAGGGCTATTTATGAGGCTATGGCGGTTTCTGGGCTTTCGGTGATTGATGTTGAGGTGGTTAATAATGTTTTAAGGAAGAGGGCTCGGAAGTAATTAAGATTTAAAAAAAAATAAAAGGAAAAAAATGACTAAGTATGCAAAGGTTAGTATTCTAAAAGGCCAGCTTAATATCAGACTATCCCCAATGGGTGAAATTATAGGAACATTGAAAAATAAAGAAATTGTTGAAATATTAAGCAGTCGAGATCATGTTACTGGAAAATGGTTTAAGGTAAAAACTATAAAAGGCCTTACAGGATTTTGTCTGGGTGCCCTTTTAGAGGAAATGAGACTTAAAGAACAGGAGTAATAAATGCGGTGAATATCGCCGCATGTAACTATAAGGGGGAAATATTATGGATGAAAAAGAATTTAAAAGTTGTTTAGATATATTGTTTTGTCATACCCGTGACGTTGCGCATTATATCAATCCGGATGAACGGCAAGAGTTAGTAAAGGCAATGCATTGTGCAATAAATGCTGTTGTGCCGAAAGAAAAAGAGATTCTTTTAGGAGCGATTATTGGTAAAAGGGGGGCAGGATGATACAAACTAAGATTACAGATATTGACTTAATGTCTGGAGAGGTTGCATTTGATGTCTTTTTTAAAGGCAAGATTAAATTAGATACTTTTGAAAACATTGAAAAAGAAATTGTTTTTGGGTTTGGGCAAAAAAGTCTTGAAGGTCTAATTAAAAAATTGGAGGCATGGAATGAAGTCGTTGAAGTTAGGGAAGTTTGATAAAAATCAGATATTAAGATTTTATAAAAAAGGTCTGGCGGTACGAAAAATTGCTAAAATGACTGGCAGGTCTATTTTAGTGGTTGAAAATGTCATTAGCCAAAAAACAAAAAAGCGCTCTGGTACTATTAAAAGCAAAATTATTAAATTTATGTGTTTAAAAGATGTTTTTACTATTTCTGATATTGTTTTATTTACTGGGGCTAGTCAGCAGTTTGCTAATTTAATTGTTCGGGAAATGATTATTAAAGGGTATATTCAATTTATATCTAAAGAAAAATTTCACAAGGTTTATAGGGTTAAAGATAAAGATTTATTATATAAATTGTATCTTGAGTATGAAAATATAGTATAAAGAAAGGTGGAAGTATGACTATTGATATTAATTATGTAGTTGATTGCTCGGATTATTTAAAACGTGCGCTTATTGGGGAATTAAAAGATAAATTTAAAAAGGTGCATGATTATAATAATCCGGTGATTAAGGAAATTGATAATTTTTTTAATTCTGACGATGTGGAGGATAAATTGAAGGATGTTGTTATGTATATGAAATTCCTGATTCAGGAGTCGCGGGATAATGAAGTTGAATTGCCATATTAATTATTCGGAATTTCCATATAAGTAACACTCCGCAGTATCAATGTTGTGTGCTTATGTAAAAAGACGATATTAAATAGGAGGTATAAATGGATATAACAGGCTTTACAGTTAATGAATTAATAAATATGGATTTCCAGCCTTTAAATTGGGTTATTGAGGATATCTTGCCGGAAGGTTTGTTTATTTTAGGCGGGAAACCAAAACAAGGAAAATCCATATTAGCATTAAACATTGGTATTGCTGTCGCTAATGGAGACCCTGTATTTAACAGAAAAACGTGTGAGGGGGCTGTTATATATCTTGCGCTTGAAGATGTTGCAAGACGGCTTCAAGTAAGGCTTTTAAAAATGTTAAATGGAATGCCTGCTCCTGAAAATTTTAAGATTTTTACAAATTGGTCACGATTTGAGGATGGGGGGCTTGATTGTATTGAAGGCGAAATATTAAAGCATGAAAATATAAAGCTAATTATTATTGATACCTTTGCAAAATTTACAGGTAGAGCGGGAAATAATTATAATAATGATTATGAGATAATAAGCACGATTAAAGAGATAGCTGATAAATATGGGGTGACCATTCTTTTAATACATCATATGAGAAAGTCAGGTGCAGATTATATTATGGATACATTTTCGGGCAGTACTGGTATCACTGCGGCGGCTGATGGTGTAATTGCGTTTGTTAGGAATAATAACCTTGTTGATGCTGAATTACATATTTTAGGCCGTGATGTTGAGTTGGCTGAAATTGCCTTAAGATTTAATCCGAATATTGTTACCTGGGAGTGTGTTGGAGATATGATTGATGTAAAAAATACTCCGCAGTATCAATTGTTGTATGATTATGTAAAAGACAATACTAGTAAGGATAATCCATTTCCACCATCTGTAATTGCAGAAAAAACCGGTTTACAGAAATCTTATGTGAAAAAAAAATTAACAGTTATGAAAAAAAAGGGCGAGGTTAAAAAGCCAGGACATGGATTATATTATTTTGCAAAAGAGACTGAAGTGTCAGAAGTACCCGAAGTGCCCAATAACTTAATTACCTAAGTAATGTTTAACTAATAAGGAGTAAATAATGAAAAAAATACAAGCATCAGAAATAAAAATAGGTATGCAATCCCCAGATGGATGTGCTGAAAACTCTTATATTAAATGGGCTTTAGGAGCGATAATATGTAAATATAACGTTCAAATAGTTTTAAATCCTGACGATGAATGTCTTTTCCTTAAAAATGAAGAAGTCGAAGATTGTGATATTCTGGATTTTTTAGCTGAAATTGACTATGAAAGTGTTAAAGAAATATCAATCAATGATGGGGTTATGTGTATTAGCAAGAGGGGGGGGCAGGATGATACAAACTAAGATTACAGATATAAATTTAATGTCTGGGGTGGTTGCATTTTCCTGATAAAAGTTCATAACCAAAAGGAGAAAACATTGAAAATACAAGCATCAGAAATAAAAGTTGGCATGCAAAATCCTGCTGGTTTTATTGTTACAGAAATAACAAAAGAAACCAATGCCTCAATATGGATTAAATGGGGAAATAGCACGCCAAAGATGTATAGGAAATCAACAATGGTTGAAATTGTTGATGAAGAAACAAAAGATGAAAAACAAAATTATGGCTATTAACTCAATTTCCACAAAATGACTCTTTAGTGGTTTTTGGTGATATTAATGAAAAAAATTTTTCAAGAGTGATGGTTAAAGGGAGTAATAATAATAATTTTTAATGGGTATTATCTTTGGGTACTTTGGGTATTTTGGGTACTTTAACACTTTAATTTGAATGAAAGGATTTAAATGAGTTATATATCAAGAAATCAAATTGCTATGATACAAATAGCAAAAAATCAGCTTGGCCTATCAGATAAAGACTATAGAGCGCTACTTGTTAAAGTGGCGGGTGTTAACACTTCAAAAAAAATTCCTAAATATAAATTCACTAAGCTAAAAAAAGAACTGCAAGCGCTTGGGTGGGTTTATATTCCCAAAAAAAAGGGCAAGAGAACTGACACTGATAAAGAATGCCAATATAGGACGCCTTCGGATATTAAGTCGGTTTATATTGCTAAAGTCAGGGGTATTTTAAGGGAGCTTGATAAAACTATCATATATGGGGATGGGGTGATGAAGAATATGTTTGGTGTCGATAGGCTGGAGTTTGGGGATAATGATCAAATTTTTAAGGTCTATCAGGCTCTTTGTGTTTATAAAAATCGTCAAAAAAAAATAAAGGAAAATATTAAAATGGATGTTGAATTGAAATTTTATCAGGAAAAATTGGATAATGAGGAATGTGTGTGTTTTGATAAAAAAAAGAAAGGAAGGCCATTTTGTTATTCTTGTTATGCGAGATTGCCGGATAATTTACAACAGGCGCTTTTTTCTACTTTAACCAATGGGTTTCCACAGGCTTATAAGGATGCTGTTAAATTTCTTGGGTATTAAGGTATAGAAAGTCTGTGCATGATAAGGTGTTGAAATTATTAAGGAGGAAGATTATGCTTTTAAAATGTCCAGCTTGCGGGGGGATTTGTAGTTTAGATGCGTGGGTTAATCAGGCTCAGGTGTCTGAGGTTTTAAAAATTGTTGCTGGATTTCCAGCGGAGGTTGGGGGGGATGTGCTGCGATATGTTGCCTTGTTTAGGTCGGTAGGGAATGAACAGAATAGGGGGTTGAGCTGGAAAAAAGCATTAAAATTATTAACGGAATTAAAAGGGTATATCCAGTCGGGGTATGTTCAAAGAGGGAGTAAGGCGGCGAGGCCATGTCCTGTTGAAGTTTGGTGTGAGGCGTTAAAGGTTGTTATAAATAGTACCAGTATTAAACTTCCATTAAAGGGGCATGGTTATTTACTCGAAGTGGCGTATGTAAATGCTGATAATGCTGATAAAAAAAGAGAAGTAGAGTTAATTAAAGTTGAGCATACTTCGGGCAAGGGGTTGCATACGGAGGATATTAGAAAAAAATACACACCAAGTAAATTGGAATTTGCAATTATGAAAAAATTAATTTCTGGGGTTGGTGGAGGTGGGAAAAGTTCAAATCCTGAAGATGTTAGAAAAGGGGCGGTTATGTTTATTGACGGGCTGATTAAAGATGGATTTAAAGAGGCGGAGGTTATGGATAAATTGCCGGATAAATATAAAGAGGCGATTAAGGGTTTCAGTGTTGAGGAAATTAGAATTGAGATGGTAAAGAAAAGTGCTATTGAATTTATGGATAGTTTAAGAAAAGAAGGCTTTTCTGAGGGTGAAATTATAAAAAAATTACCCGATAAATATAAGAGGGCATTATCGTTAAAAGAGGATTAAGAGATGTATAAGAGATATAATCAAGAAATTAAAAATAAAGCAAAAGATTTATATTTTGCGGGGGCATCAACACGCGAGATAGCTAAGGAAATTGGAATTACACATCAAACTGTAAGTATTTGGATACGGAGATATGGGTGGAAAGAAGATTATAAGAAATTTACAAGAACTAAAACTGGAATAATGCGTCAATTGGAGGCTTTAAGTAAGGGAGAAATTACAGAAGGGAAGGCAAAAAGAATTGCAATGCTTTCAAGGGCTCTGTCGAGGCTCGAAAGCGTTGAAAAGAAAAATTTTAAAGAACATACTAAAAAACCAGAAATAAAAATTAAGTATCAAGGCGATTTAATTGAAAAATTTAAAGATTATGATAAAAAAAAATTAAGAGGGTATCAGAGGCAATTTATAGAAGATGACAGCAGGTTTCGCTGTATGTTGAAGGCTAGACAGATAGGAATGTCGTGGACAATTGCTTATGATATGTTGCGAAATGGCATATTAAGGGAGGTTGATCAAAATCTTGTTTCCACGAGTCTTTATCAGACTGAAAATACAATTAGGTATTGCAGACAGCATATGAAAGAACTAAAAATTGCTGAGTTGGGACACGGGTCTAAGCAGGAGATTATCTTACCCAATGGGAAATTTATAAGAACTTTGCCGGCAAATGCTTTTACAAGTCAGGGGTGGCCAGGCGATGTTTATTATGATGAATTTGCATGGTACAGGCATGCAAAAAAAGTTTGGGAAGCGATAACTCCTACAGTGACAGCGGTTAAGGGTCGGGTTACTATAAATAGTACTCCTTACGAAGCTGGGCCGCATAATTATTTTTGGGTGGTTGCTACAAATGATAATAATGAATTTCCAAATTTTTCAAGACATGAGGTTGATATTGAGGATGCTGTTAAAGGTGGACTTGATATTGATCTTGAGGAGTTGAAAAGTTTGTTTGATACAGATACTTGGGCGAGGTTGTATTTGTGTAAATATTTTACAGATGATGATTCGTTTTTTACCTTAGAGGAATTAAATAGATGCAGGGGGGATTGTTTAGGGCGATGGGCTAAAGTTGGGTCTGACAGGCGTGCTGGTTGGGATATGGCTAAAAATATTGATGCTTCTGAGGTGGTTGCGGTTGAAAAACTTGAAAGTCAGGTTTTTATTCGCGGGGTTGAAACTTGGAGGCGTGTAAAATATGTTGAGCAAAAAGAATTACTTGTTGCGGCTCTTAATAAATGGGGGATTAGGGAAATTAATATTGATTCCACTGGGGTCGGAGTTGCAGTTCGGGAGATAGTAGAACCTGTTATTCCTGCGAATATTTATCAGAATTGGTTTACTTTTACCCAGGATTTTAAGGCGAGGATAGCCCAGAATTTAAAAAAGCTTGTTGAGGAGGAGAGGCTGGTCATACCTTATGACGACAGGGTGCTGGTTAGTCAGTTTCTTAATATTAAAAGGCAGGCAACAAAAACTGGGGTGTCTTATGATATAACTAGAAATACAAGTGGTCATGGTGACCGGTTTTGGGCGCTCGCTCTTGCTTGTAATGGGATTGCATTCGGGGCGAGTGAAATTGATATTGAAATATGGTAAAAAAGGAGGGGTGTTATGTTATGCCCTTTATGCGGTGCAAAGTTGGCTGTATATGGAACAATTAGTGATACCCCAACTTGCATAAAAAGATATAGGAAATGTGTAAAATGCAAAAAAACAGTCACAACATACGAGGAGATTTATATAGAGACACGATATTTGGCGCGCATGCAAGGCAGGCGATTATCGAGCGATTATTAAAAAATAAAGAAAGTTTTAACGATCTATTATTAGAACTAAAAAATGCTTATACACGGGCTTGGGGCGAGCAGGTAAGAAAAGCTATTATTATTTGCCTTGAAAGATTGAAAGATATTATGGAAGATGATTTTAATGAAGATGTTAGAGAAAGTATTTTGAATATATTGCGGGATCGTATAGGCGATGAAGCGATGCAGGCTGTCTTACATAAGCCGGTTATGGATTTAACAGAACCTCTTTTTAAGCTTGGATTTGTGGAAGCAGGAAAGCAGGCGGGGGTTGATGTTGTTTTTGGGAGGGCTGATATGGATAGTCTCGCAGTTCTTGAAAAAGGGAATTTGTTTTGGGTGGGGCAGCATTGGAATTCATTTACTCACGAAAAGTTCCATGATGCATTAAATAGTTATTTTAATAAGGGGTTGACAAGAGAAGATTTGGCATGGCAGATGAAACTTGATTTTGCTGGCATTTCTGATAAGAGTATGCACTATTGGGATTTATTAGCAGATCACACGGCAACAAAAACAAGAGAAATTGGCAGAGTGGCAGGTTATGAGCGTGCTGGAATTAAATATGTTCGTGTAAGGGCGCATCTTGACGGTAGGACTACCGAGATTTGCAGAAAAATGCACGATAAGATAATTTCAATAGATCGGATTAAAACGCAGAAAGAGAATTATCTTAATGCTATAAAACAGATGGATGTAGAGACTGCCAAAACTATTTGGCCTATGATGAATGATAAACAGGCGGGAGGAATTGCGGATGAAAAATTTGAGGATAGAAAGCCGAACAATTTGCCTGATAATGTAGGGATGCCACCTTATCATTTCAGGTGTAGGACAATAACGGTAGTTGAGTTTGATTATGGGGTTAAGGTCAAGCCTAAATTTAATACAGTCAAAACACTAAAAGAATTACAGGAGCTAATTGAGCCGGATATTAAAAGAATTACAAAGTTAAAACAATTAAGGATATATGAATTGCCGAAGCTTAAGGCTTTGATGGGGACAATAAGCGGATCGGGCAGTATATTTGTTTCGCCAAAAAAATTTAAAGACTGTGATAATTTTGAACCGTTAAAAGATTTATTAAGTGCGTTTAATAAGCGTAAAAAATTAAGCTTTAACGAAGAGTATGCATTGGAATGCTTCTGGCATGAAATAATGCATAACAATCAAGAATTGTCTGAAGGCTTGAAACCTTTTAAAGACACTCATTATCGGGGACGTCTAATGGAGACTATTAATCAATGGGTTTCACGGCGGACGTATGTGAAAATGCTTGACGAAATTGGGCATTTTGAACTTTCACACACTGAAAGAATAAAAAAAGAAGGATATGGTTATCAATATAGTGTTGCCAATTTTGATTTAATTATCGACAAATTGGGGTTTAAAGATGATGATGGTTTGAATGATTTTATATTTAATATGCATGCCGAGACACCAAGATATAAGTATTTTGAAGGTTTAACCGAATATTTGGTGTCGAGAAGCGGATATAAAAAGAGTTTTATTAAAAAAGTATTAAAGTCTAGCAGTGAAAAAAAGACAATAGAATATTTTAATAAAGAAACTATAAAAATGAAAGAAACTATAAAAATAAAAGAAGTTGAAACAATTTTTGATTATAATCCGAGTTTTGCCGAACTTGAAGCAATGGGGGATTCTGATAACGAAAAGGAGTGGTTATTAGAATTGTTTAGAGAAGACGAGGACAGTAGGTTGATATCGCTCACAAACCTTTTCGGTTTAAGAGGTGATATTGATAAGGCGGAGCAATATATAGCACAAATGAGCGATCCGATGTTACGTTTCAATATGATGTATTTGCTGTGTGACGACCTGTCGTAGTCGTCAGGCACAGACAAAACTATGCTTTTAATTGTTTTTCTATATAGCGAGATATCTCTTCGCTTGTCTGGTGTTCGAGCCATGCAAAGTCATTTTGCTTCATCTCTGTAATTGCGTTTTTAATAAAAGGTTTGCCTTTGCGTTTTTTTTGGTGGACTTTTTTGGCAAAAATAACTTTACCTCCGATTGTAAATTTTAGGGTTGCTCGATTTGGGTTTTTATGCTTTCGGTATCCTCTTGGAGGGTTTTTGTTTATGTTTGGGGTAATTGTGATTGCTGGTCGGCCATCGTGAACGGCTCTTGCATATGGGAGGTTAGAACCTATTGTTGTCTTGCCTTGTCCTTCATAATGAAGGACAATGCTTTTTCTGAGGTCACCTTTTAGGAAAGGGATATTTCCCTGTCTTGTTGCGATTTCTCTTACTCGCTCGGCTATTAGATAAGAGATTTTATCGGCATTCATGTTTTTTTTCCTTAAAGCATTAAAGCTTTTATTAAGCTTTTATTGTTATTAAACTGGTTATCGTTTTGGTTGTTTATTATATCCTCGATGTCTAAAGGCTCAAAAGTAAGTGGCTTGGTTTCGCCTATTTCTTTAAGTAAAGGGCTTAATTGCTCGCTTAATCTCCGGCGTTTAGGTTTAAGGGTTATTGTTTCAAAAACTGCTAATTGACCGGCTACTTCACCACCACCTCCGAGTTGTCCAGCCTGCATAATTCCTAGCATTCGAGGCGGGACGCCATGTGCTGTTATAATTCTTTCCCTGCCTGCATCCATTAATTTTAAAAAATCAGCGTCTTTTAATTCGGTGGTTAATTTTTTAAATTCTATATCCGCGGTGTTGGCATCAATAAATAATTGCCTGTGTTGATTGGCCAATCCTCTAAATTCATTTTGAAAGTATTCCTTCATGCTATCTTTTGATGTTTTAGGTAGTTTGCCATTTTTGCTGATTATAGCATAATCAGGGATGGCGCTGTTTTGGAAAAAAGCGGCGTTAAATTCTGTAGCTCCTTTAACTAGTTCAATCATTCCATGTGATCCGATCCATGATGGTAGGGAATAATGCAATCCTCCTGGGCAGGGAGATTTTAAGTGGATAATATTGTCTTTTGGGAAATAAATAATTTGAAGGTTGCCGTCAACCTCATATATCCATTGAGCGAAACCATCATCCTTAGTTCTCCACATAGTTCTTGCGGGCAATCTTTTTAAGCCAATTATTGTTTTTCCAGCTTTAATCTTTTCAATAAAAGCATTGCCGTAAACCTCAAGGTCAATTCCAATATCTACACAAAAACTGGCGGGGCCTAGGGTGTCTGGCAGTAATTTTTCAAGCTTAGATGCTCCTGTTGGAATACCATTTCCAAAGGCGGATTCAGGTTTGATATGACAGCATCTTTGATGTTCGGAGCAAAATTGATAAAGAAGAAAGAGCCCGTTTGGGTCAAGTGGCCATGCTATAGCTTTCCCATCTATTGTACTTTCTATAGGTGGCATAGGGGCAATCTCTATTGATTTTAATACTGGGGTATTTTTTTCTGATTTTACTATAATTACTTCATTTTTCATAATATATTCCTTTTTTGTTTTTTCCTTTTTACATAAGAAAAAAAATCAAATCAAAAAAAAAAATTCCATATCTGGTATCGATACCAGATATGGAATTTTTTATATTGAAATTATCTTAATAGAGTGGTTGAATAGCCCTAAAAATGGAGGTTGATTATGTCAACAAAAAAATTAAAACAAATTCGTGTTGAATTTATTTCTTTGGTAAAACGAGGTGCGAACAAAAAAGATATTATGCTTAAAAGTTCGGATATTAAAGAATTTAATTTGGTTAAAACTGATGATGAAATGCAAAGGGTTTATGGTGTGGTTTATGCTCCTGATGAGCTGGATGCACACAACGAATTTACCGATAGGGATGAGATTTTAAAGGCAGCGGACAATTTTATGAAGGATGGGCGTACTAAGAATATTGACTTGTCGCATTCTTTTGTACCTGATGGGGCTTTCGTTGCTGAAAGTTGGATTGTTAGAAAAGATGATCCGATGTTTAAAAATGAAAAAGAAGGTAGTTGGGCAGTTGGGATTCAGGTGGAATCTGACAAGTTATGGGAGGATTTGAAAAAAGGAAAATATCAAGGAATTTCAATGGGCGGAACTGCTACAAAGGAAAGTACTGAGCCTAGTTGGCTTAATAAAATTATATCAAAGATAGGAGATAATAAAATGAGTAAAGAATTAGAACAAATAATCAAAGAGTTTAAAGATAATCTTACAGAGTTTAAAAGACAAACTACTGAAGAGTTCAAGGGGCTTAAAGATGAAGCCATTGAAGTGTTTAAGCAGATAAAAGATGGAGTTGATGATAAAAAAATGGGCGATATTATAAAAAAATTTGTTGGGGAAGAGATATCCAAGGCAAAGGCTGAAAATATGGAGGGGTTGATTAAAGTATTGGCCGAGGCGCTTGCGAATGGCAGGTCTGAGACTATAGATAAGAAAAAAAATATTTATGATGAAATGGTTTAAATGTAGTGGAATAAGGGCTTGATTATGGATGAAGATTATATATTGATTTTATTTTTAGCGATTGCGGTCATTGTTACGTGTTATTATCATATTATCAACATTGTGTGGGGGTTATAAATAGCGTGGCGTCTGTATATATTATTTGTTGGCAATTTGTGAGTATAACAATTTTATAACTTGATATAAAATCTTGTATTTTAGAATAGTTATCAAATTGGCGTAAAATTTTGATATAGTGCAAAATAAGAGCTTGATTATAGATGAAGATGAAGATCGTATATTGATTTTATTTTAGTTATTGTTACGTGTTATTATCATATTATCAACATTGTGTAGGGGTTATAAATAGCGTGGCGTCTGTATATATTATTTGTTGGCAATTTGTGAGTATAACAATTTTATAACTTGATATAAAATCTTGTATTTTAGAATAGTTATCAAATTGGCGTAAAATTTTGATATAAAAATTTTATAAGGAGATTTAAAAATGAGTGAAAAAGATATAGTGCAAAAAGAGCTTGAAAAGTTAGAAAAAACGCAGATAGGGGCTTTGAGTTTAGGAATTGATAATATACTTACTCCTGCGGCTTCAAGGCAATATTTTAATAATGTGGTTGATGTAAGTTCTTTTTTAGGGAGTGTTTCTAGCGTGCAGGTGGATGCTATAGAGCAAGATTTGGACTTATTTGCTTTGAATGATAGAAGTCTTGTAAGGATTCCTGAAGGAAGCGAGCCTACAGATGGACAAAAAGCTGGAGCAAGCAACTTAGGAAAAAGGTGGTATTTGAAACCAGTTCAATTGTTTGTTGATGTTAATTTTTCAACTATAATTAACAGAAAAAAACAAGGGGATATTGAATCTTATCTTGCAAGTCTTTTTTCAAAGGCGTTTCAAAATGATTTATTACTATTAGGACTTGAAGGGGATGAAAATGCTGCTGATGATTTTAAGAAGTTGAATGATGGGTGGATTCAGCTTGCGTCAGCATCTTTGAATGGGACAGATAGAAAGATTACAAATATTAAGGATAATAGGACAGTTATTTATCACGGGGCTACTGATACAAGAGCCTTTGAACCTGCTGAGGCTGTTAGTGGTGTAACTTCTGGATTTAATGCGGTGGTTTCTGTTGTGGGTAATGGGTATATAGAAGTGGTTGCGCTGACTGGCACGCCAGAAAATGGAGAACAAATTGAAGGGACTAATGGGGCTACACCTCCGAAGGCTATTATTACAATGACTGAACAGAAAGATATCCAAAGAAGAGTAACAATGAACCAGATGTTAAAGGTTATGCCTGATAAATATAAAAATACTGATAAGCTTGCTTTTATTATGTCTGTTTCTGATTCTGAGGCTTGGGGCGAGGAAATGGGACTTTTCCAAGGTTTGAATCCTTATCTTGTTTCTGGCGCTCCACCTAAACATAAGGGGTATAGAGTTATTGGTGTGCCCGGATGTCCTGTTGGAAAATTTCTATTAACAGATCCAAAAAATCTAGCCTTTGGGATGAGTAGGGTTATTAAAAGAGACAGGAATTTGCATTCACGGCGTAGATGCGTGGAGTACACTTGGGATTTGTATTCTGATTACCTGATTGTGAATGATGAGGCTGTTGTTTATTCAGAATAGACATTAATACTGTAAATTTATAAAAAATAGGGGATAAAAATATGCCTGAGTTTTCAAAAAAATCAAAGGAGAATCTTTTGTCTTGCAGGGCTGAGATTCAAGATGTGTTCACTGAGGTTATTAAGCATTTTGATTGTTCGGTGATAGAGGGGCATAGGGATAAAGAACGTCAAGATAAAATGGCGCGTGAAAAAAGAAGTAAGGTTATGTATCCACAGAGTAAGCATAATTCATTTCCGTCAAAGGCGTGCGATGCTGTGCCTTATCCCGTTGATTGGAATGATAAGAATAGATTTTATTATTTTGCTGGCTTTGTTATGGGGGTGGCAAAGG
>Ga0272440_1001646_pt1 | contig 18083 bp, 16 predicted proteins | sample SSMMMBAug17_FD_192440 | JGI IMG/M metagenome (GOLD analysis project Ga0272440, IMG submission 192440) | Marine sediment archaeal communities from Little Sippewissett salt marsh, Falmouth, MA, United States - SSM-MMB-Aug17 | ecosystem: Environmental > Aquatic > Marine > Wetlands > Sediment ...
GATGCATTGAAAATTATAGAACAATTGCTATCTGATACGCATGATTTAATTCATAAAGCTATCGGATGGATGCTTCGTGAAATTGGCAAACGTGACCTGAAAACTGAAGAATCTTTTTTACAAAAGCATTATTCAGATATCCCGAGAACATCTCTCAGGTATGCGATTGAAAAATTTCCATCCAAGTTAAGAAAACAGTATTTAACAGGGGAAATAATATAAGAATGATTTGAGTGTAGGCCAAGTAGGAAAGCTCTAAAATTAAATTTCCATTTGCATCAGCCAGACAAGTCGGACTGGTCATTTATGTCCGACTTATCGGATTGAGGGCATTATTATTCAAGCATGCCTTAATTTATATCACTCCAGCCAGGTTCTGATTCAAGCCCGATTATTGTTTCAGAAAACCCGCTAAATCACATTTAGTTTTTTCAACAGCTTTTCAATTTCAGAATACTCATGGCACACAGGAAATTCAGGGTATTCTTCAATCACATTATCCGGCGGTCGAAATAAAAATCCGGCATCAGCCTGTTTAAGCATTGAAATATCGTTATATGAATCACCCATGGCATACACATTGAAATTCAAACTTTTTAACGCAATTGCAACATGTTTTTTTCCATCATGTTGTCGCAGTCGATAATCAACAATCTTGTTGTTATCAACCACAAGTGTATTGCAAAATAATGTCGGACGTCCTAATTTTTCCATTAATGGACCTGCAAATTGATCAAATGTATCAGATACAATGATAACCTGCGTTTTTTCTCTCAATTGATTCAAAAAATCCGCTGCACCAGGCAGTGGAGACATTTGCGCAATGACAGCCTGAATATCAGGCAACTTGAGTTTATTTTGTTCTAGAATGGCCAGACGCTTTTTCATTAAAACGTCATAATCGGAAATATCCCTTGTAGTGAGCCTAAGGTCACTAATTCCTGTTTTTTCTGCAACATTGATCCATATTTCTGGAACAAAGACGCCTTCAAGGTCACAACATACAATATTCATAAAAAACTCCTGACTTGTTAATGTGCATCTTCTATACGAATGAGGATCGGAGATTCCCAAACCACATCCAGGGCCTGTATTTCAGATAAGGCCTTGCGAACATCAGATTCTTTCGCATGATGGGTTAGCATGACGATTGGTACTGCCTGCTTCGATTTACGACCTTTTTGGTGTACACAGTCAATGCTGATATTGTGTTTTCCCAATACACCAGCAATCTTGGACAGCACACCGGGTGTATCCACAGCAGTAAAGCGAAAGTAAAATCGACAATGAATTTCTTCAATCGGTAAAATCTCTATTTGTCGAATATGACGAGATTCATACGCGAGTACTGGAATACGCGCTTTTGCAGAAGTTTTAATATTTCGAGCAATATCGACAATATCACTGACCACAGCACTCGCAGTAGGCATCATCCCTGCACCATAGCCATATAAAACCATCTCTCCAACAGCATCGCCAACGATTGAAATCGCATTATACGAATCATTTACATTGGAAAGCATATTACTGTATGGAATCATTGTGGGATGAACACGGGCTTCAACCGCATTTTTGGACGCAACCATTTTTGTAATTGCCAACAATTTTATGCAATATCCAAACTGATGAGCAAATTGAATATCCATTGGCGTGATCTGCGTTATACCTTCTGTATAAATATCATCAAGTTGAATGTACATTCCATACGCCAATGCTGTGATAATTGCCAGTTTATGTGCGGTATCATCTCCATTGACATCGAGTGCCGGATCTGCTTCTGCATAGCCTTTATCTTTGGCTTCAGCAAGGGCATCATCATAAGAAATTCCTTCATTGGATATTTTTGAAAGGATATAATTGCATGTACCATTCAAAATACCATTGATCCCCAATATTTTATTACCAGCAAGGCTTTCACGCAGGGTTTTAATAATGGGCATGCAACCGCCAACACTTGCTTCAAAAGCCAGTTCTACTGATTTATCTGTTGCCTTTTCGAGAATAGAGTTGCCATGTTTTGCCAATAATGCTTTATTGGCAGTAACAACATGCTTCCCATTTTCCATTGCGGCAATGATTATTTCTTTTGCAATGGTTTCTCCACCAATCGTTTCAACAATAATATCGATTTCTGGATCATTGATCAAGGCGTATACATCAGTTGTTAACATGTTGTCGGGAAGTTCAATGCCTCGATCTGTCTGAATATCAATATCTGCAATTTTTTTGATTTGAAGTTTTACGTTCAGTCTTTCTGACAAAAGCGCCTGATTGTTCTTGAGGAGACGCACAACGCCTGAGCCAACAGTTCCAAAACCTGATATACCAATATTTATTTGATTCATCATTTTATGATTCCTGTAATGCTTTTTTTATTCCGCGTGCCGCCTGATTGATTCTCATTTGATTTTCAATCAGTGCAAATCGAACGAATTCATCACCATATTCACCAAAACCTAATCCAGGTGAAACAGCAACTTGGGCTTTATGGATCAACATTTTAGAGAATTCAACAGATCCCATTGATCGGAATGCTTCTGGAATATGTGCCCACACAAACATTGTTCCTTTTGGTTTGGGGACTTCCCACCCTGCCCGAGAAAGTCCACGAATAAGCGTATCTCTGCGAATTCTATAAATATCACAAATTTCTTTCACACATTCCTGTGGGCCATTCAAAGCAATAATTGCTGCAATTTGAACGGGTTGAAATATACCATAATCCAGATAACTTTTAATTCGTCTAAGTGCTGAAATAACTTCAGAATTACCCACGCAAAAGCCCACTCGCCATCCAGCCATATTATAACTTTTTGACATGGAATAGAATTCTACGCCCACATCTTTTGCGCCTTTGGCCTGAAGGAAACTTGGCGCCTTATAATTATCAAAAACAATATCTGCATACGCAAGGTCATGAATGACAAGGATATCGTGTTCTTTGGCATAATCCACAATTTTTTCAAAAAATTCCAGATTAACAACTTCAGTAGTGGGGTTGTGGGGATAACAAATAATTAATAATTTGGGTTTTGGCCAGGTCTGTCGAGTTGCTGAGATAAGATTTTCAAAAAAGTCTTCTCCTGGGCCTAGTGGAATTCCGCGAACATCTCCTCCTGCTATGATTGCAGAAAAGGGATGAATTGGATAAGTTGGATTGGGCGTAAAAATAACGTCACCAGGACGTATGGTAACCAAAACCAAATGAGACATTCCTTCCTTTACACCAATCGTAGCGATGGCTTCATTTTCTGGATCGATATCAACATCATAGCGATTTTTATACCAATCGGATATTGCCATACGCAGCTTTCGAATACCACGTGATGCTGAGTATCGATGATTATGTGCTTTTTGTGAAGCCTCTACGAGCTTGTCTACAATGTGTTTTGGCGTTCCCTGATCCGGATTACCCATTCCCAGATCAATTATATCTTCTCCTCGTCTCCTGGCCGCCATTTTAAGTTGATCCACTGTGGCAAACACATATGGCGGAAGTCGATCCAGGCGTGCAAATGTTTTCATGTTATCCTCGTATTTATGTGTATATCAAGCAGGGTATACTAAATGAATACTTAGGAAATCTCTGAAAATAAGTTCCCCATTTAATATATTGAATTCCTATTTTTGAACCATGATTACACTGAAGAAGATGAATAAGATGAATTAAAAGTGTTTTTTTTCATCTTATTCATCTTCTTCAGCGTAATCCAGGTTCAAAATGAATAGAATTGACTCTTTCAGAAATGAGGAACTTATTATTTAAGCATTCCTTACCCTCAAAAAAAAGATTAATATGTCAAACACTTCTTATCATTTCAGCGATAAGAAATATTTATTATTTTTTCGCTCGAAGACGCACAGGTTAATTTTGCCAGCTTTAGCCGATTTGCGCCCAATCAATTTCAGAATGAATACGACTCACTGAAAGGTCAATTTATTGCCTGACAAACCCAACGTCAATGAATCATATATACTTATCAGTATATCACATATGTGGCAATCAAAAAAAATATGTCAGGATTCTGACACAATATTGTGCCTGTAATGATATTATTGTAAATTTGTATTTTTAATAAATTCTTTGCGCTATTAAAGTACATTGTTGTATCAATAATTTAAAATAGTACATTATTGTGCCGCTTGATTTTGATGAAAGAAATAAATTTTAATTAATAATCAAGATGTTATCAATTATAACTGACAGCCCAAGAATAATGGCACCAATTGTGCAAAGTTTGTGAAAAATTTAATAAATAAAATTAATAGGCGCATATTCAATGTATGCTACAAAATTGTTAATTTAAACCTGGTTTTACTGCAAACCATTGCAAATGAAAAGCGGTAACCAAAAATTTTGGATAAGAAGAAAACTTATCTCAGAGAAAAAGGAGAAATAATCTTGAATTTACATCAACCAAATGCAAACGAGTCTACCCGAACAAAAAATCGATCACGCAATGTCGCCCCCCAATCCGGTATATGCAGCCGGTGTGTGGATGGGTGTAAAGGAAACTGTGATCTTTTCAAATCTACATTTCGCGGCAGAGAATTATTGTACCCATCACCTTTTGGTGAAATAACTGCTGGCGCTGATAAAGATTATCCAGTAGATTATTCACACTTAAATATTATGGGTTATGCGATGGGTGCTGAAGGAACAGAAGCAGATCCCGATCATGCAACATTTCCAAAAGTGAACACAGAAACCTGGTTTGGTGCGACTGAAAAAGTAAAAATGAAAATACCCATGTTTACTGGCGCTCTTGGTTCAACTGAAATTGCGAGAAAGAATTGGGAGCATTTTGCAATTGGTGCTGCAATTTCAGGAATCAGCCTGGTTTGTGGTGAAAATGTTTGTGGTATTGATCCCGCACTTGAAGTTGATGCCAATGGCAAAGTGACAGAAGCGCCGGATATGAGAAGACGAATTGAATCATATCGAAAATTTCATGAGGGATATGGTGATATTCTGGTTCAAATGAATGTTGAAGATACCCGCCTGGGAGTAGCAGAATATGTTATTGAACAATTGGGTGTGGAAACTATTGAGTTGAAATGGGGTCAGGGCGCCAAATGTATTGGTGGAGAAATCAAAGTTAATGATCTTGATCGCGCAATTGAATTGGCTCGAAGGGGTTATATTGTTACACCTGATCCAACCAAAGAAATTAACCAAAAAGCATTTCGTGATGGCGCAATCAAAGAATTTGAAAGACATTCCCGATTGGGTTTCATTGATCAAGATGGCTTTATGAAAGAAGTTGATCGTGTTCGTAAACTGGGCGCAAAGCGTGTTACATTGAAAACCGGTGCTTATCCAATGCGTGAATTGGCAATGGCAATCAAATGGTCTTCTGACGCCAGAATTGATTTGTTAACGATTGATGGCGCTCCTGGTGGAACTGGTATGAGCCCCTGGCGGATGATGTGTGAATGGGGTATTCCTTCGATTTATCTTCATGCAATGGCTTATGAATTGTGTCTTCGATTGGCAAAACGTGGTGCATGGGTTCCAGATATCGCTTTTGCAGGTGGATTCTCTTCTGAAGATCATATTTTTAAAGCGTTGGCTTTGGGCGCACCTTTCTGTAAAGCTGTTTGTATGGGACGTGCATTGATGATTCCGGGTATGGTTGGCAAAAATATCGATCGATGGTTGAAAGGTGAAGATGGCGGACTCCCATCAACTGTATCAAAGTATGGATCAACCAAAGAAGAAATATTTGTAAGCTATGAAAAACTTCGAAACAAATATGGTGAAGAAGTTAACAATTTTCCATTAGGTGCTGTGGGTATATTCAGCGCATCAGAAAAAATCCAGGTGGGGTTGCAACAGTTGATGGCTGGTGCAAGAAAATGGCGCACTCATTTGATTACGCGAAATGATCTTGTCTCATTGACAGAGGAATGTGCAAAAATTACTGAGATTCCTTATGTCATGGATGCCTATCGTGATGAAGCGCTTGCTGTTATTGATTCATAATTTCTCATTTTTTGGCTGAATCGGACCTTTGTATCCAGGCTGATTCAGCCTTTGTTTTTTTTTGTTTTTTTTTCTGATGCCTCTGCTCTTATTTTTCAAATCTTTGCTGTCTTTATTTTTTTTTCTAAACCAATAATCACAAATGGTTTGAAACCCCAATTGATGATACATATGTATGGCCGCATGATTCTCTATAGAGACATGCAATTGGGCAGAGTTGGCGCCATTATGGACAGCATGTTTACAAATCGACTGAATTAAAATGCTTGCATATCCCTGTCTTTGAAACTCTTTTTTTGTACGCACATCAAATATGCCTAGATATCTATTCACCTGAATACCCAATCCACAAGAAACAGGATATTGATCGACAAATAATACCATTGGATATGTTTGCAAATTGATTGCCTCATAGAATTTCATATAAATTGACGATTCTAGTTCTGAATAACCAGCAATTTCTCGACGATTTTCACTCCAGTTTTTTGATAGTTTAACAACACAGTTTTGTTGTTTTTTTGTATATTCTGTCAACGTATTCAAATTTATTGCCATCCAGCGGGTTGTTAATGTTTTTTGATAACCCGATGCATGCAGCAAGAGATCCAAGGTCCCATCCTGGGGCATTATTTGAAAAAGATATTTATAATTCATTTGTTGATATATTGATGCACATTGTTGAATTTTAGACGCAATTTCTATTGCTCCTTTTTTTAAAGGATAAATGCAGTTACAACGATAGGTATAGGGATTGAGAAATCGCAAAACCCATCCATCAAAAACACAGTGTTTTTTTGCCGGCCACATATGGATGGCTGAAGTTCTTTGATTAACAGATGCTGTGTTAATATCTCTCGGATTATATTGAATAATTCGGTGTATATTTTGCATAAATGAATGGCTGAGGAATCCGCTGAAAATAACTTCCCCTTTATTGATATTGTTCGTTTTGAGGTAAATGGAATGTAAAGACTCGCATGCTATGTCTCTACACGACCTTAATTTTTGGACGACCCAAAAAAACAAGCTTGTTATTTTCAGAGATTTCCAAATTATCTTTTTTTGTTTTTTAGAACTAAAAATTCCTTGTGTTACTCCACAAGTTCGAATAACCTATATTTTTTTATAATAAAAATCAAGCAACGAATACTAAAGCGGTATTAACCGCTCATTTTACATGAAAGGAGAACCTATATGGCTGAACACGACGAACAAAATGAACTCCCTTTATACAAAGGAGATATTTTATTTTCTGAAAAAGATGATACAGATTTTGCATATCTCATCAAACGAGGTAAGATTACTTTATACCGAATGATTGAAGGGTCTGAAGTGACTGAAAAAACGCTACAATCCGGTGATTTATTGGGTGCAGTTGAAATTATTCAACAATGTCCGCGAATTTTTTCAGCCAGGGCTGAAGAGTTTTCAACACTGGTAAAAATTAATCCAAATGTGCTCAAAGTCATTTATAAAGATAGCTTGCCAATTGTAAAAACGATGTTAACTCAGATGGCTTTTCGAATACAGGAGTTAGAAAATAGTATTATTCCATTAAAAAAGAAAGGGAAACTGGCAGATCATTTTATCGCTTCAAAATCAGATACCACCAATACAGGCTATAATTTTTTGAAAAAAGAATTTCGCAAAGGAGAATTTATTTACCAGAAAGGAGAGGACAGTAACTGTGCCTATCGGATAAAAAATGGCTTTGTTGAAATAATCCGAGATGATGATCAAGATGAAAAAAAAATTGAAACTCTCAAAGCAGGCGATTTGTTTGGTGAACTTGGGGTTATCAGTGACGAAGTACGTGATCATACCGCTAAAGCAGGTGGTGATATTTGTGAGTTGGAAAGAATCGACCGCATTACACTCAATAATATGATTCGTGATACCCATCCGGTGATCAAGGGGGTGATGGATAAAATCATTGATCGGATACAAGATGTGGAACAAAAGGTTTCTCAATTTCGTATGTTTGACAATATCTTTTTGATTTTTACTACATTTTTGTTTCGACAGGCAACTGAAAATGATGAATCACTTCAAAAACCAGAACCGAAATACAATATTAAAGGGATGTCATCACAACGACGCAAAAAAATTGACAAAACAATTACACTCGGTGAAATAACAAAACGAGTAAAAGATATTTTGCTGCAATTAAGGGCCATGCATTTAATTGAAATAGATGAGCCTGATGATCCAAAATACCGAAGTTCAACCAAAATAACAGTCAAAGATGTGAGACTTTTTTTAAAAAAGACTCAACAGGCATATGATAAATATTTGAAAGAAAAAAACAAATAATCAGGGAAGATAAATTATGCAAATAACCTGTCAGGAATGTCAGGGAAAATTTCGTATTGCTGACGAAAAAATACCTGAAAAAAAATCGGTGAATATTACCTGTCCGAAATGTAAGAAAAAAATTCGTGTACAGGGTAAAATATCCGAACAAAAAAATGAAACAAATAAAAAAACAACCGGAACTTTACCATTTGAAGTATTGGGTGATGAACAAACAGGAATGCTGTGTTGTGATCCGGAAAATACAGGAATTGCAATCCAGAAAACCCTGACTGAACTGGGTTACAAAACTGTTTTTGCAAAGAATAGTCAAGATGCAATTAAGATGGCTCGGTTTCACCCTTTTGATATTGCAGTGATTGATGATTCTTTTGATTCCAGTACTGAATCATCAGAGCATATCATCAGTCATTTAAAAGCATCACCAATGGCATCCAGAAGAAATTTATTTGTGACTTATATTTCAGACGCCTATCGCACCAATGACCGCATGGGGGCATATTGCCACAGTGTAAACCTGGTTGTAAACCGCAAACAAATAAATGAATGCAAAACTGTTTTGAATCAGGCAGTCAAAGAAAATGAAGCGTATTATTCGGTGTATCATGAAATGATGAAAAAGTATGCCTAGAGGCGGTTGCATGCTTCGCCTCCAGGTTTCTGGTAAGGAAAAATGAATGACCTTGAGCATCCTTTCGGCCATTTCGCTTGCTCTAAATCTGAATTAAATTTAACAAGATTATATCGGATTTTGGGAAGCCAAAAATGTTCAATTATGACGAGACCTTTGTAGGGCGAACCTTATGTTCGCCCTTAAACGATAATCGAAATCGACCCTATTCTTGTAAACAAAGTAGGCCGAACCAGCATTTTTCGAAAATTTGGTTCGTTTCTGGTTATTGTTCGAGGGCGAACACAAGGTTCGCCCCTACAATGATCTCGTCATGATTGAACAATACCTAACTATTTGAATTTATTGCTCCCCAAAATTCGTTATAATCAGGTTTTTTTCAGAGCTTTTCTAAGCACGCTGAATCACTTCAGTAACAAGTTTTTCAATGCCAATGGCAACATCTTTAATCCCTGGGCCAAGCATATACGCAGGTGTTGTAATAATATTATTGGTTTCATCAATACAAATATTATCTACCGAACATTGTGTGTGTTTTGCCCCTGTTTTTTCTATCGCCTGTGCAGTTCCTGGATCGTTACCAATTGTAACATTGACTTGATACGATGCCAATGCCTTAGCAACAGTAGCAGGCGCAATACAAATGGCACCAATTGGTTTTTTGCTTGCAATCATTTCATTCAGGATGCGTTGGATTTCAGGATGAACTGATGCATCAGGTCCTTTGATTGCAAAGTCACTGAGGTTTTTAGCAGCACCAAAACCGCCGGGAAAGATCAATGCATCAATGTCGTGTGCATTTACATCCTTTGCATTTAAAATATTACCGCGTGCAATTCTTGCAGACTCATTCAGAACATTTCGTTGTTTTCCAGTGGGTTGTTTTGTCAGATGATCGACCTCATCAAATGTCATGTCAGGCGCCATACAAACGGCCTGTGCGCCTTGTTGATCTAATGATAATAATGTTAAGGTCGCTTCATGTATTTCAGCACCATCAAAAACGCCACATCCTGATAACATGACCCCAATTTTTTTCATGTTGGTTCCTTTCGTTTTGTTTATTTTATCGTATTCCAAGACAAAAAAAGACGAAAAATCGGCATCCTTCATCTGCAGAAACACTCGGCAATGTGTCTGTGCAGGTTTATAATCAATCATGATTTCGGTGAAAGTGCTAACAACTTTTCACCCACTATGAAGCATGCCGAAATATCTGGTACACGTTAAAGCAATTTCCTCAATACATATGGTAAAATACCACCATGTCGATAATAATCAACTTCAACAGCAGCGTCTAAACGAACAATTACCTGAAAGGAAATATCGGGCATATTTTGCGAACTTGCAATGACAGTCAATTTTTTTCCAGGTGTTAAACGATCATGAATCCCCTTGATTGTATATTTTTCCTCACCGCTCAGACCAAGACTTTCACAACTGTCTTGATTGGAAAACTGAAGCGGCAAAACGCCCATTCCAACCAGGTTACTCCGATGAATCCTTTCGAAACTTTCTGCAATAACAGCTCGAATTCCCAATAAAGCAGTGCCTTTAGCGGCCCAATCTCTAGAACTGCCAGTACCATATTCTTTACCCGCAAGAACAATTAAAGGGATATTGGATGCTTTGTATTTCATGGCCGCTTCGTATATGCTGCTTTGGGTTTCATCTGGAAAATGAATGGTATAGCCGCCTTCTTGTCCCGGAACGAGTTGATTTCGTAATCGGACATTGGCAAATGTGCCCCGCATCATGACTTCATGATTGCCACGACGAGAGCCATACGAGTTGAAGTCTTTACTTGCAACTTGTATCGAATCTAAGTATTGCGCAGCAGGACTATTTTCGGGGATAACACTAGCCGGAGAAATATGATCTGTTGTTACTGAATTCTCAAGCTTAACCAATACGTGCGCGTTAACAATGTCTTCAGGCTCTGAAACGTCAAGTGTCATATTTTCGAAAAATGGAGGCTCTTTGATATATGTTGATGGTTGAGACCAGTCATAAAGTTCGCTTTGTGTTGAGCTTAAGGTTTGCCAAATTTCATCACCCTCAAAAACATTATTGTATTCTTTTTTATACATTGAAGCTTTTGCCAATGGTAATATTTCATTAATTTCATCCCGACTCGGCCAGATATCAGAAAGCATGATTGGATTTCCATTGGTGTCATATCCCAAAGGATCTGAACGAAAATCAATATTGACAGTTCCAGCGATTGCATACGCAACGACCAGCATGGGGGAAGTTAAATAATTGGCTTTCGTATAAGGTGAAATACGACCTTCAAAATTGCGATTTCCACTGATCACCGATGTGACGATCAAATCTTTTTCCTTGATTTCTTTGATAATATCTTCTGACAGGGGGCCACTATTGCCAATACAGGTTGTACATCCATATGCAGATACATGAAAATTCAATTGTTCAAAATCACTCAATAGACCGGCAGTTTCAAGATATGCAGTTACAACTTTTGAGCCTGGTGCAAGGCTGGTCTTTACAAATTTCGCAACTTTTAAGCCTTTTTCCACTGCTTTTTTTGAAAGTAATCCTGCTCCCATTAAAACATAAGGATTTGAAGTGTTGGTACAACTCGTAATTGATGCGATAACAACGTCTCCATCTTTTAAGGTGTGATCAGATGATGATCTGGGATGAAAGGTTTGCTCAAAGTTACTTTTCATATCATCAAGGATAATGCATTCTTGAGGTCGCTTGGGACCTGCCAGACAACGCTTGACTGTAGACAGATCTATTTCGATGGTTTCTGAATAAATGGGCGTATCATTTTGATGAGGATTAAACAATCCTTGCGCTTTACAGTATTTTTCTACCAGTTGAACCTGTGTTTCCGAGCGACCGGTCAATCTTAAATAGTCAATGGTGATTTCATCAACTGGAAAAAATCCCATTGTTGCGCCATATTCTGGAGACATATTGGCAATTGTTGCGCGATCAGCCAGTGTCAGATGTGGTACCGCTGGACCAAAAAACTCAACAAATTTTCCAACAACACCATGCTTTCTGAGGATACTTGTTATGGTTAGAACAAGATCTGACGCACTGCATATATGGGGCAATTCTCCAACCAATTTAACACCTACGACTTTGGGCATAAGCATGTAATATGGCCTTCCCAACATAACCGCCTCTGCTTCAATACCTCCGACTCCCCATCCCATTACACCAATCCCATTAATCATGGTTGTATGTGAATCTAATCCGACCAATGTATCAGGGAATGCTGTGCGCACATTGTTTTCATCTTTTCGATCAAATACGACGCGAGCCAGATATTCCAGGTTGACCTGATGACAGATACCTGTTGCTGGCGGCACAACCTTAAAATTATCAAAACTCTGCTGCCCCCATCGAAGAAAATTATATCGTTCTCTGTTTCGCTCATATTCTTTTTGACGATTAATTATGGGGGCATCTTTTGAAGCATGGGCGTCAATTTGAACAGAATGATCCACAATCAATTCAACTGGAATTTGTGGGTTGATTTTTTTGGGATCTCCGCCCATCTTTTTGACTGCATTTCGCATGGCAGCCAGATCAACAATTGCAGGAACACCTGTAAAATCTTGCATGAGAACCCGAGAAGGCATGAATGGTATTTCACAATCACTGTCCTGTTGTGATCCCCAATTGCACAATTTTTCAATATGTGTTTCTGTCACAGCTTTACCATCAAAATTACGAATCAAGTTTTCCAGTAGAATCCGAATACTTACCGGAAGTTGACTCAAATGGCATTGACCATCATTTTCAAGCTGTTTCAGACTATAATAAGTCAGAGAATCGCCTTCAAGCGATAATTGTTTTTGAGTGCGAGTCTTCAATGTTTCATTAGCGGCCATTAAATGCGGCTCCTTGATTATAGTTTAAGATTTCAGGTGGTTATTTGAATCACCTGTCAATCGAATAAAGTCAATTATGACTCTGTTCGTGTATCCTCAACCACAAATGGCGTACACCTGACAGCAATACTTGATTTTTTTACCCAGATTCGCGCCATGGTGATTGTTTCCCCATCAATCGTAACCACATTGGGTAATTCTTCAACATAAATAATATCTCTGGTTTTAAACTCAGAATAAAAGGTGTTTGGACTGTATGGATCAGACACCAGAATTATACGTGAAGAATCATATGGATGTTTTTGAGGGGACCCAGAAAAAGGGATGTGTGTTTTTGCTATTGTTTTAATATCTTTTGGCTTTTGAAAAGCTTTTATCTCCAATCGACTGGATTTTTGAAGCGATTTCAAAGACATGTTGATCTCTCCTTTTATGTTTCAGAGCATAATTTTTTCCGGAGGTCGACTCTCCGGAACAAAAACATGTGGAATGGCATCTTCATTCCATTCTTTAGAGACATAAAGGTTACAGTAGCAACTACCATACTTGCTGACATCTTGCTCTCGATAGGTACAGGGACAAATCATATCGGCATCGTTGGTTTTATCACCTGATGCCAACCGGCATGGACATGCCATGTATCCATATCGCTCTTTGTTTATCAATAAATTTTCCAGTAATTCATTGACACGATCTCTGTCTGAATTAAAGAAATAACCTTTCGGCTCTTGGACCTTCTTTAACTGTTCATAAAGTTGTTTTGTATCCATTTATATTCCTAAAGCCTCCTTTATTTCTTGTTCTTTGTGGCCAATTATTATCGTTTCGCCAATGACAATCGTTGGAAACGAACATCTGGGATTGACTTTTTTAATATCCTGAATCGTGTTTTTTCGTTCATCACCAGTCAGCAAATCAACATCTGTAAATTGAAACTGAATGTTGCATTCTTTTAAAAGCGATTTTGTTGATCTGCAATGACTGCATGTGCTTAGTGAATATAATTTGACTTTGTTTGACATTTTGTCTCCTTTTATTAGTCTGACCATTCAGGTCTGAATTTTTTTAAAACGTATCAGAATTTGTGGATCAGGCATTCCTGACCCACATTCTGTCATGTCGATAGAACGACATGATTGATTGCCTTGATCAATGTTTCGGCCATTTTTCTTTCTCTTGCTCTTAATCCAAAATTAAATTGAGAAAAAGCAAGAGAATACCATGTGGCCGCAACGATGATTAAGGCGCTACATTATTGAAGCGTTCAATACAAGATGGACAAGAATACTGGCAGCATACCCCAACATAATGACAAACGACCATTTTAAATGCGCGCTAAATGTATAAATATCGCGTGCAGTACCCATCAAAGCAACACCTGCTGCAGAACCTATTGACAGTAAACTTCCACCAACTCCAGCAGTCAACGTTACAAGGAGCCATTGACCGAGTGACATATGTGGTTCCATTGTCAAAACAGCAAACATGACTGGGATATTATCCACGATCGCTGACAAGAATCCTACCATCACATTAGCAAAGGTTGGACCCATTCCTGTATACATGTAATCTGAAGCCATTGCGAGATAACCAAATTGCGCCAGGCCACCCACACAAAGAATTACGCCATAGAAAAAAAGCAATGTATCCCATTCTGCCCTGGCAATTCGTTTGAACAGATCAAATAATTCGATCACGTTTTCGCCTTCACAGATACCCAAAGGGGAATCATAGTCACATAATCGATGTTCCACCCGTTTGATATAAAATGAGAAAAAACCCAGATAGCCTAATCCTAACATCATCCCGCTGGCTGGCGGCAGATGTAAAAAATTATGAAAAGAAACCGCTGTGACAATGGTTGCTAAAAATAACAGGATAATTCTTTTGGCGCCCATTTTCATTGTTATTTCTTCATCAAGCGGTTCGGGCTGCTCTTTGCTGATTGCAAAATGCATAATGCTTGCAGGAACGATCCAGTTAAATACAGATGGAATAAAAATCATAAAAAACTGAGAGAATTCTACCTGACCCTTTTGCCAGACCATTAAGGTCGTAATGTCACCAAATGGTGAAAAGGCACCTCCTGCATTGGCTGCCACGACAATATTGATACAAGCAAGTGCAATAAATTTTGTATTATCTCGTCCAATGGCCATAACAACTGCACCCATTAAGAGAGCTGTTGTCAGATTGTCGGCAATTGGAGAGATAAAAAACGACAGCAGTCCGGTCACCCAAAAAACAACTCGTAATGAGAACCCCCGGGTAACGAGCCAGGCTCGCAATGACTGAAATACATTTCTCTCTTCCATTGAATTGATATAAGTCATTGCAACCAGCAAAAACAAAAACAATTCTGCATACTCTACAAAATTATGCTTGATTGCATGATGAGCATGCTCCATTTCTCCAATGGAGATATAGGCCAACGCAACAAGAATCCATATAATTCCTGCTGCTAATACAACTGGCTTACTTTTTCTCAGATGAATTTTTTCTTCAAAAATGACCACTGTGTAAGCCACAATAAAAAGTCCAAGGGCTATATAACCATATATCGAATGGACAAATTCCATGTGAATCGATTGACCACCTCCGCTTGCAAATGCTAAAGCAGGGATCAACTGAACGAATACCGCACTTAAAATTTTTAACATTATTACATCCTTCAAAAAGTATTGGATAAGTATACAATTATCTTATCCCAAATAGTTAAGGAACATTCAGAAAATAAAATGCTCATTTCTTGATCGAACAAAAATAATAAGAGTGTGTAGAGTCGGAGCACGCTACGTCTCTACAGTACAATTACCTCAAAATGAACAATATCAATAATGGGGAAGTTATTTTCAGAGCATTCCTAAGTGTTGGAATTGTAGTTCATACAATTCGTGAATTATTTGTTTTTACGAAAGAATTTTTTAATACGTTTTCCTTCGATTTTGTTAATAAAAGCCTGGATCAGCTCAAAATAAACCTTTCCACCCATCATAATGATATTATTATGATCCGCATTGGGAACCATTTGAAATTGTTTGGATTTTGCTCCACAGTGCATCTGAAGTTTTTCAGCATCCTCAATCGGGATGATCAAATCATGTTGTGCATGAATAATTAGCGTATGTTTCATAAAGTATGAAATTTTTTGCAAATTATTAAACCCTTGCTGTTCCTGTATGCCCATTTGAGTGGCCGGAATTCCAAGTCTAGTTAACAATTTTACAGTGCTTGCAAAACCGCTTTCAATGATCAAGCCGCCGATTTCTTCACTAAAGTTGGCCGCAATTTCCAGGGCCGGTGCACTTCCTAAGGACCGACCCATGATTACAATTGTCCCCTTATAACTGTTTTTATTGAGCCAATCCACAACATACTGAAAAACAGTATGCGCATCTTTAAGCATGGTCGATGCAGTGGGACTTCCCGAGCTTTTACCATAGCCCCGATAATCCGAGACAATAAAATTGATTCCATGTTGATGATAAATTGGTGCCAAATCATCATAATCACTTACGATTTCGCCATTTCCATGAAAAAAAAGAATGCTTGGTGCATCAATTTCTTTCATATGAAATCGGACATTTACATTCACATTTGGTTCAACCGGTACCAGGCAATCTAAAGCCTCAAGGGCGGGTTGTTCCATATCCGGACGCGGATGAAACAACATGTGAGTCACCCCTGGTTGATCTAATATTGAAAGGTCTTCTTGCATTCGCTAGGTCCTTTTTCGTTAAACAAACCTTTGACATTCTGACCTTGATCACTGTTTCGGCCATTTCTTTATGACGGCTGGTGGTGTCCAAAATTTTAGATGTGAGCGTGATGTCCAAACCTAAAAACCAGGACTCAAGTCGTTAAAAAGAGCTAGTTTTAAGAAAATGGCCGAAACCATGATCCAGGCGAATGTACAATAAAAAAATATTAATAAATTTAAAGGTCTTGTTTATATTTCTAATCATATTTAATTGATTCTTTTATTGACACAAAGAAAGATATACATATAAAAAAGCGATCATTATCATTAATATGAAATTCATTCAATGACAAATTAATAAAATTGAAAATTTTCTTGTTTCATGATAAGCATTGCGAAAAATTAAAATAAAAACGAATTCATTGTCTGATGATAATATTCATGAACAAAAATAAGGAACAAGGATACAATAATGGCCACAATCAACGATGTTGTTTTAATTTATTTTGAAGACAATCCAGTTGCATTTGCACGGATTGAGGATATTACTGCAGATTATAAACCGGATTGGTACCATGTTACACTGCTAATGCTTCAATTGCCACTGCAGACGGTCACATGGATATTGCGTGATGTATATATTGAAGGTGAGTCTTTTACGATGGGGGGCAAAAAGATGCGCATTGAAAAAGTAACCGCCCCACCACCTCAAACGGCCCAAAATGGAGAAGATGATGATGGACAACAATCATCAAAGAGCAAACGAACTGATGCAAGTGAACCAAAAAAGCGGTCTGAGATAAAAAAATCAAACAAAAGTACAAACAAAGTTGTTTCATTACAAGATCGTATGAAACGTTAGGATTTTATTTTGTTATATTCCATTATTCTGGAAAAACTGAGTGAGCCCATTTATTTAGAAAAAAAACATCGCAATTTTTTAAGCCAGACATTTGGTGTAGACTCCAATGATGATATCCAACAATTTATATGCACTGATTCTCAGGATATCATGACGTTTTATGATTGGTTGCTTTTTCCAACTATGGCATTTCAAAAGAAAATAGAATCTGTTTTACAAGGAAGGAACATATCAACAGCCGATCATACTGATTTGATCCATCGTTTGATAAAAAACAATATTCAATCAAAAATCCAATTGGACGCAAATACATATCAAGTGATCACCATTGAACCAATGATCATTTCACCTTTTGTTAACCGATTGAACTTAAAACGCCGAATTCCTGATAAATTAATCGGTATTCATTATCAAGATGAAAATCTAAAGAATGGTGTTTTCGTTTATATAAGAAATGAAGCCATTGAGTGGACTGAAGCGCGATGTAAATTTATATTTGAGATTATACAATCTTTCCTGGATAATCATCAGGAATTATATGAAATCTTGCCTCAGATGTTATTGTTTTGTGGGCAATATCAACAGAATTTTTCTCAAGAACTCGCAAAAAGAAAACAACACCTATCGCAAAATTTGGAAAGATTCAAAAATTTTCAATCTTTACAGCAAAAACATAGTATTGAGTACCTGGTTTCTTCAGGCATACGTTCAATTCATGT
>Ga0272440_1001647_pt1 | contig 18083 bp, 2 predicted proteins | sample SSMMMBAug17_FD_192440 | JGI IMG/M metagenome (GOLD analysis project Ga0272440, IMG submission 192440) | Marine sediment archaeal communities from Little Sippewissett salt marsh, Falmouth, MA, United States - SSM-MMB-Aug17 | ecosystem: Environmental > Aquatic > Marine > Wetlands > Sediment ...
CAGCAAATGAATGTAAACAAGCTGTCATTGTAAAAAATAGAATAACAGTAAACCAACATAAATTTTTCATTACACATCCTCCTTAATGGGTTAAAAGTTAAATTTAGTGTTAATTTCTATAGTTTTATAAATTTCTGGTGTTTCTATTAATGTAATGGTTGATAGTTGAGTTTCAGGAACTTTCAAAACTGTTGTCATTATATTTTCAAAATGATCCAACATATTCATCATTGTCTCACGTTTAAAGAGACTTGTCCCATAAGTCAGTCGAAGTTCTATGGTGTTCTTTTTTTCTACAAATAAAAATGCAAGATCATATTCACTGACAAAAGCCTGACGGTCCGATACAGTCATTTTCAAATCATCAACCAAACGATCATCAATCTGTTCATCATCCTGAAAGTCAATTACAACATCAAATATGGGAAACCTGCTTTTATCTTTAGCCAGGTTTAGTTCCGTAACCAATCGATCAAAGGGATAGGTTTGATGCTCAAACACCTCAAGAATTGTTTGCTTTTCTTGTTTTAGCACGTCATCAAAAGTATCATCACCATTTATTGGATTTCTTAACGGCAATAGATTAACATAAAAACCAATTTGATCTTCCAAATCAGCATGATCGCGACAGGCAAGAGCAGTACCAATAATAAAATCTTCCTGAGCAGTATATCGGTAAAGCAATGTTCTTACTAAGGCACTCAAAACCATGTAAAAACTGATATTTTTATCTTTACAGAACTGTTTGAGTTCAAGATACAAATCACTATTTAAAGTAAAAGAAACCAAATCGCTGTCATAAGTTTTGACAGGCGGACGTGGAAAATCAATGGGCAAGTTTAATATTGGCGGTTCAGGTCTCATTTTTGTGTGCCAGTATTCTTTCAGCTTATCACCAGTAGAACCTGTTAATAATTGATTGTGCCACTCAGAATAGTCTTTATATTGTATTTTCAAAGGTGGTAAGTCATCATTCTGATTGTTTTTATAAGCATTATAAAGCTTGAATAGTTCATTAACCAGTATATCCAATGACCAGCCATCACTGATAATATGATGCATCATAAATAGAAGAGAGTACTCGTTATCTTTTATTTTTATTAAACTGATTCTTATTAATGGCCCTTTGGATAAATCAAATGGAAGCGACAGTTCTTTTTTGATAATACTTTCTGCTAAAACTTCCTTGTCATCTTTATGGCTAAAATCAAATTGTTTGATTTTAAACCCTATGTCTTCACATACTTTCTGGCGGGGTTGATTATCAATGGTGATAAAAACAGTTCTTAAGGATTCATGACGATGAATCAGTGTTTCAAAAGCTTTGCTAAAAGCTGAAATATTTAATGATCCTTCAATCTTTACAATATCATATATCATATACATAAGAGAATTATTAACAAGCTGATCCATAAGCCACAATCGTTTCTGTGCATGTGAAAGGGCATAATGATTGTTTTCAGGTATGCGTTCAATATGACTCGTCATGGTTGATAAATCTTGTTGTTGTAGCATTTGTGACATACCTGCAATTGTTGGTGAATTGAAAATTTCGCGTATACTGATATCTTTTTTCATGATCTTGTGTATTCGAGATGCAAGCTGTGTTGCCTTAATGCTATGTCCGCCTAATTCAAAAAAATTATCATGAATTCCAATATGCTGATATTCCAAAATGGCTTCCCAGATCGCTTTTAATTGCTTTTCAATTTTATTTCCTGGAGGAATATATTCTGTATCAATACCGTATCTTTTAACATCTGGATCAGGTAACGCTTTTTTATCTATTTTACCGCTGGCTGTTATTGGCAGACTCTCTATTTGTAAAAAAAAGGCGGGAATCATGTAGTCTGGAAAAAATTTATTTAAATAACTACGTATATCGTTGATATTCAATTCATTTGATGCTTTTAAATATGCGATCACTTCCAGTGTGTCGCCAATTTTTTTGGCGACGACAACGGATTCTGAAATTTGTGGATATTTAAGCAGCCTGTTTTCAATTTCTCCTAATTCAACTCGATACCCCCGGATCTTAACTTGATCATCAACACGTCCGAGAAAATCAATATTACCATCAGATAACCATCGCCCAATATCACCTGTGAAATAGAGACGTTCTCCATTATGAACGATAAATTTTTTATTGGTTAATTCATCATTATTGATATACCCTCGTGCCAAAGGCGTTCCTGCCAGGTAAATATTTCCAGAAATGCCGATAGGAACAGGGTTTAAAGCATCATCAAGAATAAAGACCTTTGCATTTGGCATCGGTTTACCAATGGGAATTGTCGCCAGATTTGGTTTATAATTATGGTCTGCATAAAAAATCGTATTTTCAACACATGCCTCAGTAGGGCCATACGTATTGGCAATTGTAATATGTTTACAGTTCTCATGTTGATAAAACGATTCAATGATATGAGACGGAATAATTTCTCCACCAACCAGAATACGTTGCATTGAAGGTGGTAATTTCTTTTCAAATTCATGTTCCATCAACATTTTCCAAAAAACAGGGATAATATCAATAATATTAATATTATGCTCTCGCACGTAATCAATCATCAGCACCGGATCACGTCGTACAGTATCTGAAAGAATATAAAGGGTACTGCCATGCAAAAGGCAGCCAAAAACCTGTTTTAGCGACATATCAAACACAAATGAGACTTGAAGGAGTTCTTTAACCGGTGTTTTAAAATGACTGTACAGCGTATCTGTTAAACTAAAAACAAGATTGGAAACAGAATGATGTTCAATTGCGACTCCTTTTGGCATACCTGTTGAACCAGAAGTATAGATGACATAAGCCAGATCATTGGGTGAAATAGCATTTGAATGATTCTTAATATTGTCATAGTCGATCTCTTTGATTGATGAATCATTTTTTAATAATGCTTCTAAATCTGACTGTTGTAATGTTGCCTTGCAACCACTATTACTTATAATATGGCTTATCCGTTCTTTTGGAAAACCCGAATCTATTGGAATAAAAGCAGCGCCTGTCTTCAAGACACCCAGCATTCCTACAATCATTTTTTCCGAACGATTTAAAAGCAAACCAATACGATCATCAGGTTCAATGGTATAATTCTTCAATAAATAATCTGCTATTATATTGGCCTGATGATTTAACTCCTCATAACTCAAAGAAATATCTTCAAAAACGACTGCAAGGGTATCAGGCGTCTTTTGTACCTGTTCCTCAAAAATGGATACAATGGATTGATCAGGATATGCGATATCCGTTTCATTAAATTCTGAAAGTCGTTGAAGCTCTTCTGCTGTGCACAAGTTCAGTTCTGAAATTTTAACATCAGGATATTGTATGGCGCTTTCGATAAGTTTATTGAAATTATTAGAAAATCGCTTGACACTCTCTTTTCTGAATGAAGATGGTTTGTATTGAATCTTATAGCTGATGACGGAATCATTTTTATTGAATAGAAAACTAATATCATGATCAATATCGACGATAGCATTTTGATCATGAATATTTTCCAGTAAACAAATAATTTGCGGTAGTCTTTTTTTAGCGACTTTTAAATCTGGTATTTTTAAAATATCTGAAAAAGGATAATTTTGATTTTCATATGCCTTTAATATATGGTTTCTGACTTGTAGAAGAATGGTCTTAAATGTCAGCTCATCCGGCAATGAGGTGCGAATCAGTACAATCTGATTTCTTGTATTTTTTTCGTCTATCCCCTGGTATAAGGGTGAGCCGATAATCATATCATTTTGATTGGTATATCTGTAGATCAGACATTTTAATGCTGTATGAAGCAGTACATATAAAGAAAGATCAGAATTTTTACTGATTTTTATAATTTTTGACGTAATTGTTTCAGGTATAAAAAATTTAATTTCTTCTTTTTCAGTCTGGCCTGTCTTTGATTGATAGAAATCAACAGGCAGGTTTGTTTCAGATAAATCTCCTGATAAGGTTTTCCGCCAATACGATTCTTCTTCAACAGATCGTTGAACATCAAAAAAAGAAAAAGTATTATTTGGGTTATCCGACATGATTTGATACTCCTTACTAAAAATCAAATTATTTTTTTATCGTTTTTCAGGAACCTTAAAATTCAAACTCAACAATCATTTGATCTTTTACGTCATTAAATTTTTCTTTACTTTCTTTCATTTCAATTTTTTCTTCGTCAGATAAGATTTCAATATCAGATAATGGTATTCCATTGTTCATGCTGGCAGCGATTCTACGAATATGTGCTTGCACTTTCATCAGATAATCTTTTGTATAAATATTACCATTATAAATGAATAAAAATTGAATTTCGGTTCCGGCCATAACAGAAATTGTCAGGTCATAATGTGCGTAATCAAATTTTTCCAAACTTTCAATTCCAAGTCCGTTTGATAATTTTTTCACGGTTTCTTTTAAATCCTCATCAAAAGGGACGTTGTTAAATTCCAAAATATGGTCAAATAAAGAGGATTTGTGAGGACTAAGGGCTTGAATATCTGCCAACGGATAATAATGATAGTTTGTACTGAATAAATTATTTTTTTGAACCGTTTTTAAAAGCGTTTCAGTGGATTGTTTGGGATTCATTTGAATACGGACAGGAACGGTATTAATGAAAAGACCTACCATCCGATCAATTCCCTTTACTTCCTGAGCTCGTCCTGAAACAACAGAACCAAAGAGCACATCATCGCTTTGATTATATTTTCCTAAAAGTATTCCCCAAATTGCATGTATGACAGTACTTAAAGTCACTTGATTTTTTATTGCCAAAAGAATTAATCGTTCACTTAAATTCTTATCTAAATTAAAGGAATATTCCTTTGGGAGAAAAGCGTGTTCATCGTTTTTGATAAAGTGAGGCAACGTAACGGGCTGACGATACTCTTTTAAATAATTGTTCCAATAATTTTTTGCTTTCTCTTTGTCCTGAGTCATCAGCCATTGAATATAATTTTTGTATGAAGGAACTGTTGATAATTCAGGTGTTTTATTGGCCAATCGTGCAAAATATAGTGTAAAAAAGTCTTTAAATATAATGCCGATACTCCAACCATCAGTGATAATATGGTGACAGCTAAAAATTAATTGAAACGAAGCTTTTTCCAATTGAATCAGAGCAATTCTTAGTAAAACATCTTTGCTTAAATCAAATGAATGTTCTTTATCTTTGTTTTGATAATTGTTGATGTAGATTTTCTGTTTTGACCTTTCCATCCCTCTGATATCTTCAAAGTAAAAATCAATCTTCTGGCGTTTCAGTATAATCTGCATGGATTCTTTCACGTTTTTGGTTATAAAAACGGCTCTTAAATTATCGTATCGCACTAATACTTCATTCCAGCTATCTTCAAAAATACGAACATTGATTTCTTCTAAGAGGGGGAAAGTAAATTGATTAAAATATGCAAGAGAATCTTCATCGTACAAAGCCTGAAACAGCATTCCCTGCTGCATGGGAGTGAGCGGATAGATATCTTTTATATTTTCTTTATTGATGACAGCCTGATTGATCGCTTGATTGTCCTTAAGCGTTTCCCAAAAACTGGTTTGAATGTCCGTTAGGGGAACGATGTCTGTCACAGTCTTTTGGTCTATACTGAAAATATCTTCTGTAACATGCTCTGCAAGGTCTGAAATAACAGGATACTGAAAAATATCCCGTACCTGTATTTTTAAATTTTCCTTACTTAGAAATGCCACAACTTGAATCGCTTTAATGGAATCACCGCCAAGTTCAAAATAATTGTCGTTAATCCCAATTTTTTTTCTACCCAAAGCCTTTTCAAAGGCCAATACCAGCCTTTCTTCAATTCTATTGAGCGGTCTTTCATCGTTGGATTTTGTCGTTAAAACTACTTTATCAGGAAGTGGCAGTCCTTTTTTATCTATTTTACCATTAGGTGTAAGGGGTAATTTTTCTAAGCTGACAAAAAAAGATGGAATCATATAGTTCGGAAGCACAGATGTTAAATGCTTTTTCAAGGAAGAAATTTCCAGTTGCGCGTGAGTAACGATATAAGCCGTTAATTCCTTTATGTTTTCCGTGTTTTCTCTTGCAACGAGAACCGCTTCTTTTACAGAAGGATAGTCTTTAATTTTCTTTTCAATTTCCCCTAATTCAACGCGAAACCCTTTGATCTTGACTTGATCGTCCATGCGTCCCCAAATTTCAATATTGCCATCAGAAAGCCATCGGCCAAGATCTCCTGTACAGTACATTTTTTCGTTGGGTCGATATGGATTTTTTACAAATTTTTCATCAGTAAGTTCTGCTTTGTTAAGATAACCCCGCGCAAGCCCCCGACCGGATATACAAATTTCGCCAATAACACCAATGGGGCACAGGTGCTTATCAGAATCAAGAATATACACAAAATTATTGGAGATGGGTTTTCCGATAAGGACGTGGTGATTATCGGGTGGAAACTCAAAAATAGTTGTAATGACTGTATTTTCTGTTGGTCCATATTCATTGAAAAGTTTTACATTTTTGAGTTTTTCAAAGTGAAGAGAAACCAGTTCACTTCCACTCTTTTCACCGGCCAGGGTTACAAAACGTAATTTTTTCAATTTATCATGAATGTTCTTCAGAAGTGTTTTGTAAAAAACAGGGGTTGCAAGAAAATGGGTAATGTTTTTGGATTCAACTAAATTACCAAAGTATTCCAAATCAAGCTTTTTTTCCCGTGGAATTAATACCAATGATGATCCGCTGATCAGTGCTGTAAATATATCCTCAACTGAACAGTCAAAGGCATAAGATGGTAGCTGAAGTATTCGATCATTGACGTCATAAGCAAAATAGTTCGATCTCCATAATACTGTATTGATAATAGACTGATGCTCTATTATTACCCCCTTTGGGTTACCGGTAGAACCTGAGGTATACATGACATATGCCGGATTGTCAGCACCTGCATTCTTAGAAGGGTTTTGGTCGTCAGGATGCTGGATAGTATTGATATCAACAAAAATGAATTTGTCTGTTTGATTTAAGTTCTTTTCTGTCAATATCAGCTTACAATTACTATCCTGAAGAATATAAGAAATTCTATCAGGCGGATATGCATTGTCAACAGGAACATAAGCGCCTCCGGCTTTTAGAATTCCCAATATCCCAATAATCAAATTTGGCGAAGGCTCAAGATAAAGACCAACAAAATTTTCAGGTACGATATGATATTCTTTTTTTAAAAAGTGAGCGATCTTATTTGCGCGTTTATTTAAATCACTGTAGGTTAAAACGTCATCCTGAAAAATGACTGCGATCTGTTCTGGTGTATTATTTACCTGAGCTTCAAAAAGATCAACCAGCGTTTTATCGGTTGGATAATCTGTTTTGGTATGATTAAATTCAAATAGAATTTTATTTTCTTCTTCAGTGGAAATGATATTAAATTCAGAGATAGGCTGATGAGGATGTTTAATGATTTCATCTATGATATTGTTGAAATAGTTACCCCATCTTTTGATGGTCTCATGTTTGAAAAGTTCGGTGCTGTATTCAAATCTGAGACTGGCCTCATTGTTTTGTTCAATTATTTCGAGAATTAGATCATATGCAGCCAGTTCTTTTTTGTTAGGGTAGGGGATAACTGATAAATCTTTTAAATGAAATGTCCTGTCATCAGCACTTTCATAAACAAGCAACGTATCGATAAGTGCATTTCTGCTTAAATCGTTTTCAAGGTTCAGGTTGTTTACAATAAGATCAAATGGATAATTCTGATGTTCGTAATCTTTGATGGCATTTTGTTTGACGTTTTCAATAAAGTCTGAAAAGGATAATTCTTTTTTGGGTTGATTTCTCAAAGGCAACGTATTTACAAACATTCCCACAACATTATCAAAGTCATGAGGTGGTCTGCTGTCAACAGGAATTCCAACGACTATATCTTCCTGTCCGGTGAGCTTGTGAAGAAAAAGATTATATGCTGCTAAAAAAACCATGGTAATGGTCGAACTTGTTTTTCCGGCCAATGTTTTTAACCTGTCCATTTTTTCTTTTGAAATAGAAAAATAGAGAATTCCGCCTCTTGATGAACGTTGTGATGGTCTGGAAAAATCAGCCGGCAAATTCAACTGAGGAATCTCAACTGAAAATTTTTCCTTCCAATAAGCGGCACCCTGTTTCATTTGTTCTGTTTCGAGCTGTTCCTGCTGCCAGAACACATAATCAATATATTTATTGCGCAAAAAGGAGAGGCTTTTATTTTCATACAAACGGCAGAAATCTTGAACAATAATATTCCAGGAAAGGCCATCAATGATCATGTGGTGGGTAATGGTGATCATTAAATACCGATTCATGGATAGCTGTACAAGTCCAATTTTAAGAACAGGGGCTTTTGATAAATCCAACGGCTTACAAAAATTGCTGACAAGATCATCAATTTGTTTTTCGGCACCTTTGCTGTAATCCACTTTAAAATCAACATGTTCATGAATGATCTGAATCAGTTCACCATCTTGAATGCCAAAGCTTGTGCGAAGAATATCATGTCTTTTGATAATTTCAATAAAACAATCTTCAAAGTGTTGAACGTCCAATTTTCCTTCAATAATAGCAACTTGTGCTATCTGATAGGGATCCAGGGAACTTTCAATTTCACTCAGAACAAATAAACGCTTTTGAGGTGATGACATGGGATAATGATGAGAATTATTTACAGGAGGTATTGGCTTTTTTTCCGAAGCTTCAAGAAGGAAACCCGCTTTTCGTAATTCCCAGATACTTTCTTTGACATGTTCAATGATACATTCAATATCTTCATCAGTGTGTGCAATTGAAAAAAAGCAAATTCGACGTTCCCAGGTATATACTCCCTTTTCAAGAAGAAAATAAAACAGCAATTCCATTTCAATAGGAAGTAATGCAAGACTGTATCTCCCAAAGGATTCAAAACGAAATACAGAACCAAAATATTCGATTTTAATGGCAACGTTTTCTGTTGTAAAAAATTCGTTAAGTGTTTTGGCAAAATAAGCTGTCTTGCGGTTAACCTTTTCCTGAAGTGCTTCACCGTTTTCTTTCATATACAAAAGCGCTGCTTTTGCAGCAGCCATTACGAGTGGATGTTTACAAAAAGTTCCTGCAAAAACAGTTGGTTTAACAAAGGGATAAGAGTCATCTCCAAATTGCCATTTTCCGCCATCCAAAGCATCAAGAAAAGCAGATTTTCCGGCAACAACGCCAATAGGCATACCACCACTGACTATTTTCCCATAGGTAACAATATCTGCCTGAATATTAAACCATGCCTGGCAGCCTCCGGGATGAATCCGAAAACCAGTGAGTACTTCATCAAAAATTAAAGCGGTGTGTGTTTGTTCTGTAATTTGTCTTAACTGATTTAAAAATTCTTTTGGTTGGAATCCTGGTCGTCTGCTTTGCACAGGTTCAACCAGCACAGCAGCAAGCTCCTGAGCGTCGGCAAATGTTTGAATGGCTTTTAAAGAAGCATCTGTGCCATAATCCAATACAATAACATCTTTTACCATTGACGGTGGATTGCCTGGTGCAGTTGGAAAAGTATGACCATTTTCATCTGCATCAGCCATAACAGCATCAGATGTTCCATGAAATGATCCTGAAAATAAAACAATCTTCCTTTTTTGGGTCACTTTTCTGGCAATTCGAAGTGCAACCATTACAGCCTCAGAACCGGTATTACAGAACGTTACACGCTCCACACCGGTGAGTTCAGCAATAAGCTGTGCAACTTCACCTGCTAAATCAGATTGAGGGCCTAATTCAAAGCCTTTATCCATTTGTTGGGAAATGGCATGTGTAATAAAATCGGGTTTGTTACCCAAAAAACTGACACCATATCCCATTGCCATATCAATATATTCATTACCATCAATATCCCATATTTTTGCACCTTCTGAACGATCATGAACAACTGGATAATTAATCTCTTTCATAGAGACTCGAAAATTCAGGGAATTAATCCAATCACATAAAACCGGCCGATATTGATCCGCATACTGTTTTGATTGTTGATGTTTTTGACTATATCGTTTGATGAATTCCTGAATGAATATTTTCTGTCTTGGCGTCAAATGATCCGGTTCCAATTTCATGGCTCTGAAATTGCCCTGTTTTCTTTCAAGGGTTTCATTATCCATCTCTTGAGATTGTTCAGGGCAACATTCTGAGTTTTCTATAGGCTTTTTGGTTTGTTGCATGCCTAAAAATTCAAGTTGTTTTGCCATCAGGTCAAGTTGCTGAGAGACAATGCTTTCATAACTGGAAATAGTTGCTTTTCCAGGCTCCAAATCGTTTGTTTTAAAAGGATTAGATTCTAATACTTGATTCTGTACATTTGCTGTTTGTTTATTGTCATGAGTTTCTATAGGAATCTGCGTTTCAATAAAATTTGAAATTTCATTTATCGTTTGGGTATGTGTAAAGAAACTGCTGATATGCATTTCAATATCAAAAGTTTGCAGAATTGTGCGTTGCAGTCGTGAAATCATTAAAGAATCAAAACCAAGGCTCAGTAAACTGTTATTATATTGATCTTCAGATGGTTTTATTTCCGAAACCTGATAAATGAGTGACAGTAAGGTTGAAAGTGTTTTTTCATGATGATTGCCAATGGATTTTATTTGATTTTTCTCTGAAATTTTAGATTCAATGGTATCCTCAACTTTAGAAGTCGGCACACTATTTTGAGAATTTTCTTTCATATCTAAAACATCTTCTTTTCTATAAACCGGTGGTACCCAGTATTTTTGCCGCTGAAAGGGATAATTGGGGAGCACAACGATCTTATTTTGTTTAAACTGATTTCCAAAAAAGGCAGTCCAATCTATATCAATACCATGAATATATAATTGCCCAAGACTTTGAAGCATTGGTTTCCAATCATTATAATCTTTGGTACGTCCCGGTCGAATATTAAACATGGCATTATTGACACCAAGAGATTGAAGCCATATACCTTTATTGCGAGGAATACATTGCATCCCCAGGCTGCTCAAGGTTGACGTGCTTCCAATTTCCAAAAATATCTCATATTCCCCTTTATCAAGTGTCAGCATGGATTCAAAGAAACGTACTTCCTGTCTGATATGCCGCACCCAATAATCTGGCGTTGATATGTCGTCACCAGCATTTTTACCACTGACATTGGAAATAATTGGGATTAAAGGTTTTGAAAATTGTATTTTAGAAGCAACATCATAAAAAGCATCCTGAATAGGTTCCATCAGCAGTGAATGAATGGCATGAGAAATCTGCATCAATCTGGCAGGAATATCTTTATCTGCAAAAATTTCTATAACTTCTTCAATGGCTGTTCGTTGTCCTGAAATTAATATATTTTCCGGTGCATTGACTGCTGCGATTGAGATACGATTTTTGTAATTATCGATGATATCAATGACCTTCTGCTTATCTGCAATAACTGTCGCCATTGCTCCATTATCAGGTAACGAACTGATTAAACGTCCACGCTCGGTTACTAATCTCAGTCCATCATTTAAGCTGAAAACACCTGCAATACATGCGGCTGCGTACTCACCTATACTATGCCCCATAACAACAGAGGGGCGTATTCCCCAGGATTCCCACAGTTTTGCCAGTGCATATTCAATCGAAAAAATAGCCGGTTGAGTATAAAATGCCTCATGAATTCGTGTGTCAGAATCACTGCTGTTATACAAAATATCAATCAGTGATGTTTTCAAATAAGGTTTTAACCATTCACTGCATTGATTTAAAGTTTCTCTGAATACAGGTTGTGTTTCATAAAGATCCCATCCCATTTTCGGATATTGAGATCCCTGACCTGTAAACATAAACACTATTTTCGGGTTAAAACTTTGAGGAGATTTACTTAATTTGTCATCCATCAATTGATTACTGATCTCTTGTTTAGAGCATCCAATGACATAAGAACGATGGTCAAAATGACTTCTTCCTTTACTGGCGGAATAACATATATCGCCAATACGAATGTTGGCATCAGTTTCTGTTGATTCAATATATTTTTTGTACTGTGAAATCAGTATATCAAGTGCTGAGTCTGTCTTTGCAGATATAGGCAGGAGATATAATTGTCCTTTTGTTTCTAAATCATCCGAAGTATTAGAATCAGAAGTATTCAAATCCGGGGCCTGTTCAATCATTATATGAGAATTTGTTCCACCAAAGCCAAAGGCACTGATACCTGCAATTTTTATTTTATCTGTCCAGGGTGTCAGTTTCGTTGGAATTTTAACAGAAAAATCATTCCATGCAATTTCAGGATTGGGTTCATTAAAATGCAGCTGAGGAGGAATTTTTTGATTGTTCATTGCCAGTACTGTTTTAATAATACTTGCAATACCGGCAGCAGATTCAAGATGGCCCATGTTTGCTTTAACTGATCCTACAAACAGGGAATTTCCTGAATTTCTATTTTTTCCATAAATACTGCCAATGGCATTCATTTCGATTGGATCTCCAAGTGGAGTACCTGAACCGTGGGCTTCAATGTAGCTGACAGCATCAGATTTAATTCCAGCGTGACTCAACGCACTTTGAATAACTCTTCTTTGTGCCATTCCATTCGGTGCGGCCAACCCGTTACTTTTTCCATCCTGATTAACAGCACTTCCTTTAATAATGGCTAGAATGGGATCTCCATTTTTTTTCGCATCTGAAAGCCGTTTTAAAACAATGATGCCACAACCTTCACCTCTTGAAAGACCATCAGCAGAAGCATCAAAGGATTTACATCGTCCATCAGGCGAAAGCGCTTTCATTTTGCAAAATCCAATATGGACTTCAGGTGTAAGAATAAGGTTTACTCCGCCAGCAACAGCCATATCGCATTCATGATTTTTTAAACTTTGACATGCGACATGCACGGAAACAAGAGAGGATGAACAGGCGGTATCTATCGCAATATTAGGCCCTTGTAATCCATAAAAATAGGAGATACGACCGCTTGCCGTACTAAAAGACATTCCAGTAACAGAATAAGCGTCTATTTTATTAAAATCCATAGAAAATAAGTGAGACCTGGAGTAATCGGTATTCAGTATACCAATAAATACACCGGTATTACTACCGTTTAAGGTTGTAATATCAATACCTGAATTTTCAAATGCCTGCCAGCTTGTTTCCAAAAGCAGGCGCTGCTGTGGGTCCAGACTTCGCAGTTCTTTAGGCGAAATTCCGAAAAACCTGGCATCAAAATTTTCAATGCCATCAATAAATCCACCCATTTTGGTGTACATTTTTCCAGGAGCTTCGGGGTCAGCATCATAATATGCATCAGCATCCCAGCGATTTTGTGGAACTTCCCTGATCGCATCAACGCGATTTTCAATTAATGTCCAATAGTCTTCCGGCGTATTGACATTTCCTGGAAAACGGCATGCCATTCCAATAATGGCAATGGGTTCTCTGTTTTTTAGGACTTCAATTTCAGAAAGTAATGTTTTTATATGATCAGAAGCCTTTTTTAGCGTTTGCTTGTAGTTTTGTTCAGAGTGATTCATGTTACCTCAATACTTACATTTATATATTCTGCAAAATCAGGAATATTTACTGCTGCATCCATTGGTTCAGTGTATTTGAACTGCATCATTGGCTGCTTTTTCTATATTTTCCGTTCAACAAATGCAGTAATTAAGTTGATGGTATTAAAATTTTTAATATCAAGATCTTCATTTTTTACTTTGATTTTATTACCCCCCCTCAAGGAGGGAACTCGGACTCGGCAAAGTGTTAACTACTTTTCAGCAATTAAGTAAGCGATCATAAATTTTCGGGTAGATCGTAGTCAATTATAATATACTTTATACTTTGGGTAGACCATTTCTTAGCCCTGAAAGGGCGTTAAATACCAGCCCAGGGCAACGCCCTGGGTAATGGTGCATAAAGTTTTTTAGCCCTGAAAGGGCGTCACTTCTATGTTTTATGTGTCGCCCTTTCAGGGCTAAGATTCTAATCAATCTTTAACCCAGGGCGTTGCCCTGGGCTGATATTTAACGCCCTTTCAGGGCTAAGAAGTCAGTCTCCCAAAGCATGCTAAATAATTAACTACGATATACCCGAAAATTTATGATCGCTTACTTATGAAGGATGCCAAATTTGATAACTTGTAAGTTTGCTATCACGAGCACGAGCACGGACACGTGCACGAGCAATATCGTTAACTAAATTAACCCCTCTATCTCCTCCAAAAAATCAGCCGCAGCCTGCACATCTACTATTGTTTCACTATAATTGGGATCAGAACCAAGCGATTTTTTCAGCTGTAAGATATCAATTAATAAATAATCTACAACCATCTCCAATGATGGATAATCAAAAAAGATTGAGACAGGCAGACTTTTATCAATTTTTTTATTTAAACTATTTCGCAATTCAACAGCCATCAAAGAATCAAAATCTTGTTCCATTAATGGCTGATCAACACTAATTTCATATCCCGCTACCTCATTAGCTAAATCTTGAAGTAATGAAAGCAGAATACTGCTTCGTTGTTCAGGTAACGCATTCTTTAATTGATCAAGTAATCCATTTTTCTCCTTTGATTTAACCTGCTCTTTTGAATGAACAAAATGAGAAAAAAATCCAACTTTTTCAATGGGATACCTGTTTAGAAAGACATTCAAATCGAAGTTCATAATGCCAGTCTGTACCCTGTTTTCCCAAATTACCTGATTCAATGCTTCGAGCCCCATTTCAGGCTGAATCAACTGGAATCCCTGGCTAAAAATTTTGTTTTTAACTTTTTGATCAACAGCAGCCATTCCGGCATCCCATGGACCCCAGTTTATACTGGTTGCAGGAAGACCTTTGCTCCTTCTATAATATGCAAGACCATCCATAAATGCATTGGCTGCCGCATAATTAACCTGGCCTTTATTACCTGTTAATGATGCTGCAGATGAAAACATGACAAAAAAATCAAGAGATATGTTTTGGGTAAGTTGATGAATATTCCACGACCCAGATACCTTTGCACTCATAACTTTTTTAAAACGTGACCAATTTTGCTGAATAAGAATGCCATCGTCCAAAGTTCCCACGGCATGAATAATTCCTTTAAGCGGTGGCATATCCTTTTGAATTTTATAAAAAAGTGTTGAAAGTGATTCTTTATCCGACACATCAATCTGTTCTTCTAAAATCTGGATGCCCTGTTTTTTTAATGCGTTAATTTGATTTTTTGCATCAGGTTTTTTATTGTTTCTTCCAATTAAAACAAGATTTTTGCATCCTGAGCTGACAAGCCATTTTGCTGATAGTAAACCAAGGGCACCCAATCCGCCTGTAATTAAATACGTTGCATTGGTTTTTATAATCGTTTCTTTTTTACTTGCATTAAAATTATAATGTTTCAGACGTGGTACATAACAGGTTCCATTTTTAGCTAAAGAAATCTGGTCATCCTTTGATTGGATTATTGTTTCATTTAAAAGCGCATCCATACAAGCTGTTGAAATAGGTTCTTCAAGATCAAAACAACCTCCCCATAATTCAGGATGTTCCAATGCGATTACACGACTCATACCCAATAATACTCTTTGAGACGCATTTATTGGCGTACCTGGATATATTCTTTCACAGGCATTCCTGGTTAAAATCCATAACGTTGGAATATGTTCCCATTTATAATTGATGATGGATTGCGTCAGATGAAGTAAACTTCCACAGCTATATTCCAGATCTTTTTCAATACATAAGTCAGTCGTATTCTCTGATAATTTAGTGTCTAATCCCCATAGAAACAAAATATTGAAAAATTTATTCTGGAAAATTGTGTCAAATAAGCAGGTAAAATCCTCAGAAGATGAGGGGTTTACAATAAATTCATGTGCGTTTTTTTGATGAAATGCGCTTCCCTTAAAAACTTGAATACAATTAATATGCTTGTTTGTTAAGTCATCTGCCAGTTGAGTTCCTGTTCCACTGTTATCGGAAAAAATAAGATAAGCCGGAAAATCATGGTCAATATCTTGTTTTTTTATGGCTTGTTTTTCTTCCCATTCAACACAATACAATAATTGATCAAGATTGCTTTTCTGTTTAAACAAAGTATCTTTGTCAGTTTCTTTAAGAACAAAATGCTTTATTTCAAACAAAAGCGTTCCATCGTTATTCCAGCCGATAATATCGGATTCTAAATAATCTTTATGAGGTCTTGATTTTGCGTAAGTGATTATAATATTAGTAAAATTGCTGCTAAATAATTTAAAATGGTGTACATTCAAAGGAATTAAAATGTTATGGTTTGTGACAATTTTATCTAATTTTTCAATTGAGGTAAGCATTGCGGATTGAAAGATGGAATCTATCAGACCTGGATGAATGTCATCAGGTTTGAATTCATCTGTCTCAGGGAATATTTTTAGCTCGCATATTGCTTCGTTATCTCCACACCATGCCTGTTCAATGCACTGAAAATGTTTTCCTAACTGATAACCTGCACTGGCAAATTTTTTATGAAACTCAATTCCGCTGATAGATCGTTGACATCTTTGTTTAAGAATATCAGGTGACAAGTCAATATAGTCAACATTGGAAGACAAATTCTGATCAGTAATGACGTTACCTTCGCAATGTATAATCCATTCATTATCAGAATGTTCACTACTGACAATTTTAAACGGCATATTGTGATGGATAGTGTTTTCAAAAATAAGCTGAACATTTCGTTTTTGATTTTTACCAATCATTAGCGGATTGATAAAATCAATATTATCAATACAGCATTGATTTGTATCAAAATGAAAATTGACAGCAGAGAGAACCATTGCAATATGAGCGGCAGCAGGAGATATTGTTTGATTAAAAATGATATGTTCTTTTAAAAACTCCGGTTGATCATCAGTGAATAATGAATCAAAAATAATGGTATCTTTTAGTGCCGGAGAAACAACTTTTCTTCCTATTAATTGATGATCGTTGAAAGATAATTGTGGCCTGGGGTGTGATAAAACAGATTTTATTTCATATCTTTTTCGCTGAAAGGGATAATTGGGGAGAACAACCTTACGTTTCTGGTATAGAGAATCAGAAACTTGCCATTTTATTTCTTGGAGCTTTTTGATAACAATAGTTTTATTTTTTAGATGATTCGAAAGTTTTTCTTTGATATCCTTTTTTGATTTACCATGAACACTCAAACAGTAGTCAAAATGAGTTCTTCCTGCATCAGCCGTATAACATATACTTTCAATATCTTCTTTCGTTGTTTCAAGAAACTTTTCATAACGCTCTGTCAATGCATAAAGAGCCTTTTCAGTCTGGGCTGAAATCATAAGGGTATAACTTTGTTGTTCAACTTCTGATTTATTTATTTTTAATTGCGGTGCTTCTTCGATTATTATATGGGCATTGGTTCCACTGAATCCAAATGAACTTATTCCAGCTAATCGAGGTTTACTGGTTCTTGGCCAATGAATGTTTTCTGTTGGTATCTTAATGGGAAATTCGTTCCAGGAAATATAGGGATTAGGCTCATTGAAACTAATTTGTTTTGGAATGTATTCATTATTCAGACATAAAATAGTTTTGATAAGACTGGATATACCTGCTGCTCCTTCAAGATGACCGATATTCGCTTTTACCGACCCAATGATTAGAGGATTATCCTTATCATGGCCATTGGAATAAACTTCACCCGTTGCATTCACTTCAATGGGGTCACCCAGCGAGGTTCCTGTTCCATGCGCTTCAACATAGCTTATTTCTTGAGGTAAGACATTGGCATTATTCAAGGCATCGCGTATGACCTGTTGCTGGGCAATTCCATTTGGCGCCGTAAAACTACTGCTTGCGCCGTCATGATTAACAGCTGTTCCTCTAATCACTGCAAGGATATTATCACCATCTGATAAGGCATCGGATAATCTTTTTAAAATAACAGCTCCGCAGCCCTCGCCTCTTGCATAACCATTTGCTGAGGCATCAAACGTCTTACATATGCCATCAGGGGACAATGCACCCAATTTGGTGAAATAGTAAAATAAATGTGGCGTAAGTAAGAGATTGACACCGGCAACTAATGCAATTTCTGCCTTGTTATTATTAATCGCTTGGCATGCAAGGTCAATCGCCACTAAAGATGAAGAG
>Ga0272440_1001648_pt1 | contig 18080 bp, 14 predicted proteins | sample SSMMMBAug17_FD_192440 | JGI IMG/M metagenome (GOLD analysis project Ga0272440, IMG submission 192440) | Marine sediment archaeal communities from Little Sippewissett salt marsh, Falmouth, MA, United States - SSM-MMB-Aug17 | ecosystem: Environmental > Aquatic > Marine > Wetlands > Sediment ...
ATAGGAGCAGTATTTACACTGTTTTGTGCTAAAAGAGAGGTTATGTAATAGTCTGCAGAGAGTGAATCATCTTTAACACCAGTACTTGCAAAGAGTGTTCGACATCCCGGAACTTGCATCGACTCTATTTGTGAGTAAATCTTTGCACTATTATAAACTCCAGCCAAAGCAGGTCTTACACCTGCAGTAATTAACTTTGCATCTATAGCACGATCAACACGACTAACAAAAACACTAATAACAGTATCTACTTTAGAACCGAACTTTGCTACTCCACGAGAAAATGATTCTGCACACGCTTTTGCCTGAGACTCCTTAAAAATGAGCGTAGCATTTACAGCTATTCCCTCAGCTGTAAGTGCTTCCATAGCCTCGTATCCTGCCTTTGTAGCAGGAACTTTTATCATTACATTTGGTCTATCAATTGCTGCATAAAGACGTTTTCCTTCTGCAATAGTTGCTGCAGCATCATCACACAAATATGGATCTACTTCAATGCTTACGTAACCATCATCACCTGCATCATACAGTGGACGTAAAATATCTGCAGCCTTTGCAATATCATAGATCGCGACAGCTTCATATTTCTCTTTAGCACTGAGTCCATCCAAAGAAGCAAGTTGCGTTTTATATGCAGGAGAGTTTAAAATAGCATTTTTAAATATCGCCGGATTTGAAGTAGCACCATTTATGACGCCCTCTGCTATTAAAGTTTTAAACTCATTGTCAAGGTAATCTCTTTCAATGAAGTCCGCCCAAAGTGAAAACTGTAAACTCTCTATGTACATACTATCTCGCTTAGTGTAAATTTTTGGGAACTATTATAGCAAAGCTAGAGCCTTTTGGTGAACTACGCAGTGTAATTTCAGTTCCAAACTGTTTTTGCATAATCATCTGAGACATATAAAGACCAAGACCTGTGCCATTTTTTCCTTTTGTACTAAAGTATGGCTCAAAGAGTCTACTTATGTGTTCCTCTGCTATGCCTCCTGCATTGTCATTTACATAAATGTAAACCTGCTTCTCTTGAGCTTTTGCAATGAGTTCGAGTTTTGCATTAACAGGTTTGGTCTCTATAAGTGCATCTATAGCATTGTTAAGCAAGTTCAATATCACCTGAAGAAGTTCATTTGGATAAGTTTGGAGGGTAATGTCACTCTTAGTTTGAACTACAAACTCAATAGCTTCATCTTTTAGCCTTGGCTCTACAAACTTTGCTGCCTTGTGTAAGAGCTCTCCTACTCCAAGCTCTTCTAGAGTTCTATTTGGATTAAAAAAAGTTTGAAAATCATCTATTGTATTTGAGAGGTAGACAATAGTACGGCTTATATCCTCTAGTGTTTTCTCTACCTCTACCATATTTTGCTCTTTGCCTAACATCTTTTGAATTTGAAAGTTTGAGATATTGAGTGTTATAGTCGAGAGCGGCTGACGCCATTGGTGGGCTATCATACTAATCATTTCACCCATAATAGCATGTTTAGACTGCAGAGCCATAATCTTCTCTTGTGAACGAATAACCTCTTTGGCCTCGTCCATATTTTTTTGATACAAGTAGATAATAATGCTAATAACACCCATTACAAAAGAGATGTATGTAACCTGAAAAAGGGAGTACTGCACTGACAAAAAGGGTTGTAAAGGGGCAAGAATAAGCATTGATATCATAAATAAAACCCAGTATATAGCACTCTTTTGGTTTTGCAAGTAGAGCAAAATCATCGGATAGGTAAAGAGCCATATATGTTTGAGTTCTTCAGGAGCACTTACATAAATAAGAAAAAGAAAAAAAAGCGTAAATTGAATAGTTTCAACCATCGCTACATAATAAAAGGACTCTTTAGAGCGTCGAAGTAGAAAAAATAAAAAAATATTCATACCAATGAGTAAAAACTCTACTGCTACAAGACCATTTACATCTCGAACGATATTTCCTATTGCACCATAAAGTAGTGAAAAGCTTGAGAGAATAATGGCAATATTTACCATCTGAAACTTCCCTTTTAACTCACTCTCTTCAGCAGTAAAGTCCCAGTTACTCACAAATAAGCCAATACTCATCTATACTCCTTATGGTATGTAGACTTTGTCCTTATACTCTTGATACTCTAAAGTAGCACTACTATCAAGAGTGATTCCTCCACCACTTTTATAGATGAAACCATCTTCACTCTTTTGCAAAAAACGTATCATTACAGCGCTTTCAAAAGAGTCTCCATCAAAAATACCAAAAACACCTGAAAAATAGCCTCTATTATACCCCTCTATATCTTTAATGATATTTACTGTACTTCTCTTAGGTGCACCGGTTATACTTCCTGCTGGGAGTAATACCTTTAAAATATCTCCTAGTTTATTCTCCCACTCTGGTTCCAAAACTCCACTAATATGTGAACTCACTTGTAAAAGCTCTTTTTCTCCTGCTGCAATTTTCTCTATGTAACGAAAAGACTCTACTCTCACATCTGTAGCAACAATTGAAAGATCATTACGTAAGAGATCAACTATCATTACATGCTCCGCCATCTCCTTTACATCACTTAATATCTTCTCTTTGGCATTTTCTATAGAGGCATCAATGGTCCCTTTCATCGGAAAGGTGTGAATTTTATCTGCCTCTATTCTCACAAAAGTTTCAGGAGAGAAACAGACAAACTCATCTTTATAACGAAGTTTATACTTTGCACAAGCTCTTGTGTAAATCTCTTGTAAAGAGAGATTTGTATTCACTTTCGTTGGTTGTGTGAGGTTTAAAATATAGGTTTCACCAGCTTTTATTTTCTCAATCACTTGGTCAAACTTCTGTTTGTAATCTGTAAAAGAGATAGGTTCAGATCTAAGAGGATTTTTTTGAGAAGTGATGCCATCCGTTTGATTTATAGCGAACTCAATATCGAAGTCTTGCAACTTATCAAGAGGAATAACCTCCACCCTGTTGAGCTCATAATCACATATAAACAAAAAAGGCGTACGCTTTTTGCCTAAAATATTGAGCTGTGAAAAACTCATCTATGAAGATGCTATAAGTTTTTTGAGGATTGCCATACGGATATTTACACCATTACTTACCTGCTCTAACACTTTACAGCGTGGATCACTCAATAGTGCATCTGTAATATCTATATTTCTATGAACGGGTCCAGGGTGTAAAAGAATAATGTCTCGATCTCCTAAAAGCTCTTCAGTAATGCAAAAGTCACTCGCATAATCTTTCAAAGAGGCATAACTCTGTGACGAGTGTCTCTCTGTTTGTGTGCGAAGACTCATAATAGCGTCCACTTCATCAATTATCTCTTTTAAAAAGTGTGTGGAACGGAGTTTTGTCTTTGGTAAGAAATGAGGAGGTGCAACAAGTATTACCTCCATTCCAAAGCGAGTTAAAAGCTCAATGTTGGAGTTTGCAACACGAGAATTCTTGATATCCCCAACTATAGCAATCTTTTTTCCCTGTAAATCCCCAAAGTGTTCTTTGAGTGTGTAGAGATCTAAAAGTGCCTGAGAGGGGTGAGCATGGGCACCATCACCAGCATTGACAATACTTGCTTTTGTATGGTTTGAAAGTATTTTTGGTACACCAGCATTTTGATGACGTACTATTATTGCATGAGGACCCATAGCATCAAGATTCATTGCCGTATCTACAAGAGTCTCGCCTTTTTGTGTTGAACTCTTAGCAACGTCAAGATGTACCATTTCAGCTCCAAGACGCTTTGCTGCAATCTCAAAAGAGCTACGAGTTCGTGTGGAGTTTTCAAAAAAGAGTGTAATGATTATCTTATCTTGTAGCACTCGTTCAAAACGACCATCACTAAATCTTTTAGCATCAGCTAAAATAGCTTCTACTTCCTCAGTTGTAAAGTCATCTGTACGAATTAAATGTGCCATCTATACTTCCATTGAAAAATTTACAAATTATACAAGAGTTCACATATTGTGTCAATGTCCCTGCTCACTTTAAATACATCATATTTATTATGTAGAAAAAACGGTTCACTAATGCGTGAAAAATCACTATCTTCTGCTCTACAGTTAAAAGCGAAAACGTGTGCCAAGCCCTTATTTTTGAGTGTTTGTAGACTTAAAAGTGTATCATTAATACACCCAAGAGAGCAGTGTGTGACAAGAAGTGTACTTGCTTGAAAATAGGAGATTAAATCTACTATCATAAAAGTTCCATCTACGGGCACATAAAGACCACCAGCACCCTCAATAATAAGCACATCACACAAAGCTTCAAGTTTTGCCATAGCTGCATCAACCTTGACAAAATCAAAAGGAGTTCCTTGTGAAGCTATGTATGGAGCTGCTGGGAGTTCATAAGATATTGGCACAATATCTTCTATTGTCAAATCTGCGCACTCGGGATTGAGCTCCTTGATGGTGTGCAAAAGCATGGCACCATCAAGATAAACACCATCTACGACACCTGTCTCAACTGGCTTAATAGCTGCTACACGAAGCCCTTGAGATGCATACTCTTTGAGCATCTTTACAGTTGTATATGTTTTACCAATATCTGTATTAGTTGCAGTAACAAAGATACGTTTTGCCATATATAATGCTCCAAACTTTTTGTGAAATTATAGCTACCTAACTCTAATCAAAGATAAAGAGATGCAAAAAGTTCAAAAAGCGAAAGAATTGGAGAAATACAAAGAATATTGTCTAATTTTACAAAAGAGCTAAGAAATGCAAGAGTGATGAAGATGTGAGGCACACTTAGGCGAAGCATACTCTAGTATGTGAGCCTAAGTGTAACGAAGCAGATTCGTTGCTATTTCTGGCACTAAATGCCGATACCCCTGTCGTTAAAGCGTAAATGGGGTATTAGTTCTTAGTAGTGTCTACGATTTTGTTTGCTGATATCCACGGCATCATCGCACGTAGTTTGTTACCAGTTACAGTAATAAGTTTTGTTTTATCATTGTTTCTCTCAGCATTCATTCTTGGATAACCTGCTTGTCCTTCAAGGATGAAGTCTTTTGCAAATCTACCATCTTGGATCTCTTTTAAGATCTCTTTCATTGCAGCTTTAGACTCGTCATTGATAACACGTTTACCAGAAACATAATCACCATACTCAGCTGTATTTGAGATAGAGTATCTCATCTCAGCGATTCCACCTTGGAACATCAAGTCTACTATGAGTTTTAACTCATGAAGACACTCAAAATATGCAAGCTCTGGAGCGTATCCAGCCTCTACAAGTGTGTCAAATCCAGCTTGAACAAGTGAAGCTGCTCCACCACAAAGTACTGCTTGCTCACCAAAAAGGTCAGTCTCAGTTTCATCTTTAAATGTAGTCTCGATAATTGCAGTTCTACCACCACCAATAGCAGATGCATATGAAAGTGCCAGCTCTTTTGTTGTTCCTGAAGGGTTTTGACCAACAGCGATAAGGTCAGGAATACCACCACCACGTACGAATTCAGATCTCACAGTGTGACCTGGAGCTTTTGGAGCAATCATAGTAACGTTAATGTCAGCTCTTGGAGTGATACGACCATAGTGAATGTTAAAACCGTGACCAAAAGCGATAGTAGCACCCTCTTTAAGGTTTGGCTCAATTTCATTTTTGTAAATTTCTGCTTGGTTTTCATCTGGTAAAAGAATCATTACAACATCAGCTTTTGCAGATGCTTCAGCTACAGAGAGTACTTCAAAGTTTTTTGCTTCAGCTTTTGCCCAGCTGCTTCCACCCTTACGAAGACCAACAACAACATTAACTCCACTATCTCTTAAGTTTTCTGCGTGTGCGTGCCCTTGAGAACCAAAACCGATCATCGCAACTGTTTTGCTTTTGATTAGGTCTAAACTAGTGTCTTTGTCATAATAAACATTTAATGCCATCGTATATTTCCTTGAATGAGTTGTAAAGCTTAAGGCACAGCCTCAAGTCTTTGAAAAATTTGCCGCATTATACTTAAATAAAGCAAAAACTTTTATAATGTGAGATATTAATCTTATAAAACATGCAAATAAATTTCAAAAAAGGTCATTATGAACAATCAAAAAGTTTCTATTGAACATAAGTATAGGGGGAGTATAGAACTTCCAGACAATCCATACGCTAAAGATGTTTTTTTTAGAGTCAAACAAGCCTATGCCAACCATGAAAAAATGGGTGTGCATCTTATCTTTCCTCCAAATAAACTCAAACAATTAAGCTCATACCAAAAAGGCTCTGCTCAAAGCGAACTTGAAAATCTTGATCTCTATATTACACTTGGTGAAGTTCTTAACTTTAATACCGATGATGCCAAAAAACTCAAAAACTCTATTTTATGTATCAATGACAATGCTCATGCTAATTTTAATGTATCAAAGCGAATCAAACTTGTCAACAAAAAACGAAGAAGTAAAGCAGATAAACGTTTTATATTTTGGGATATTGAGAATTTTTCTAGCATTAGTGCTGTATTTTCACATCTTATTGAGCCATATGATATAGATGATGAAAATATTATTATGGCAGCAAATCCTGACTCACTCTACTTGAAAAAAAACGAATGGGAAGCCAATTTTTATGACTATGGAAAGACGCTTAACTCATTTCGCTTTATAAAATGCGATCATGGAAAAAATGTTGCGGATGATATACTTCTTGAGGAGTTTAAAAAACTCAAACTCAAAAATGCAGATGTCTATATGCTTACTTTTGACAGAGAGCTCAAAGAGCGTTTCATAGAAGCTACAGACAAGAGTAACAACCTTTACGTAATGGGTAAAATCTAAGCCTTACGTAAGAGAAACCACTCAAGTATAATTTTTGCGGCAAGAGAGTCAATGCGTCCATCTCGAACCTGCTTCATACTCCCTTTCATTAAAGCTTCAGCTTCTTTTGAACTTCCCGCTTCATCTTGAAAAAAAACCTCACCATTAAAATCAACTAAAGACATAAAGTGCGTAATTCGTCTTCGCATCTCATCTTCACTGCTGCCACCAAGTGGAATGCCAACAACTACCGCATCTGCTTGCCACTCTTCTAAAACAGCTTTCACTTCTGCTGCAGCCTGATTTCTATTCTTACGCAGTACAGCTGGAAGTGGTGTGACTATATCTTTATGCGCAGAATATGCCAGACCAATGCGCTTAAGCCCCAAATCAATTGCAATGTATTTCACAGACTACTTTCCAAGACAAAACGAGCCAAACATCTTGTCAAGCATCTCTTCATTATCAAAAGGTCGAGTAATGTTAGATATCTCTTTTACTGCCTGATTCAGGTGAAATGAAAATATCTCTAACTCTTGGGTACTGAGTGGTTCATATGCATCTTCAATGTTTGCTATGGTTGCCTCAACTGCACTAATCTGTCTTTGTGAGATAAGCATCACTTCATCAGAAGCGTTATTTTCATTCATGATTGCTTCAAGTTTTTCTAATAGTGGTGAGACATCGGCTTTAGAGTTGAGTGCTAAGTGAAATTCCAGAGAGTCCAAAACAAAATTCTCTTCTAAATCAATTTTATTTTTCACAACAATTATATGTTTTTTCTCTTCATACTGATGCAGTAATTTTGCAATCTGCATATCTTCACCATCACACTCGCGAGAAGAGTCAAAAAGAGCAATGACTATATCAGCAGACTCAATAGCCTCTAAGCTTCGCTCTATACCTATACGCTCTATCTCATCAGTAGCATCACGAATCCCAGCTGTGTCAATAATTCGAATAAGATGTGTTCCAATTTTGACCTGCTCTTCTATTGTATCACGAGTCGTTCCGGCAATATCGCTTACAATAGCTCTTTCTAGATTTAAAAGCCTATTTAAGAGAGAACTTTTTCCAACATTTGGTTTTCCAACAATGGCCACTTTAAAGCCCTGCATAAGTCCTTCTCTGCTTTTTGAAGCTTGTAGAGTACGGCTAAGCAGTTCAGAGAGCTCTGTTAGTTTTGCTTGAATGTTTTCAACTAAGTCCTCTGGCAGATCCTCTTCAGCATAATCAATACTTACCTCAGAGTATGCAAGTATGTGGATTATTTCGTCTCTTACGCCTTCGATAAACTCTTTTAAAGAGCCCTTCATCTGCTGTGCTAGAATCTTAGCCGCGTCTTCACTCTTTGCTTCAATGAGTTGTGATATAGCTTCTGCTTCACTCAGATCAATACGTCCATTAAAAAAAGCACGTTTAGAGAATTCTCCAGGTGTTGCCAATCTTGCACCTAAAGTGAGTGCACTTTTTAAAACACTCTGTGCAACAATGTAACCCCCATGACACTGAATCTCTACAACATCTTCGCCCGTAAATGAAAAAGGTGCTTGAAAATAGATGACTAATGACTCATCAATGAGCGTGTTATCGGTATCGTAAATATTACAAAGTGTTACGTAACGTGGAGTAAAACTCTCTTTGTGTGAGAGTTTTTTTGCTATTTCTAAAGCTTTATCACCGCTTATGCGGATAATAGCGATAGAGCCTATACCATTAGCGGTAGCAATGGCGGCTATTGTATGTGAGTCCATATTAGCTATGATAGTCGTTTACAATGATGTACTTGAGTCCATCTTTTGTTGAGCGGATTACTACATACTTCTCAGGATAACGCTCACGAAGCTCTTTGAGCGCAATTTGTACTAAAACACCATCAAGAATTTTCGTCTGCGCACGCCCATCTCTGTCAATATTTTCATATACGCTTGTGAGATAGCGTCCAACAGCCTCTTCTTGATTTTTTAAAAACTCTGCTATCTCTAGACGCAGTTGTACATCATATTTTGCATTAAACCAGTTAAATAGCATATAAGAGAGTGCTTTATATCTATACCCCTCTTTTCCAATGAGCAGTGCTGCATCTTCACCGCTAAACTCAACGAGTAGCGTCTCCTCATCATAAATACTCACGGCAATTTTGTCTATATTAAAACAAGTTGTGGCAAAAAGTTTGTTTATCTCTACATCTACCTCTTGGGCAATCGCATCCATATCACGACCAGAAGACTCTTCTTCATACTCTTCATCGTAAGAGTCATCATAATCAGCTGTAAAAGCAAGACCACTTTTGAGCTCTTCATCCTCATCTTCATCTTGGTCACTTACAAAAGATTGCGGCATAATCGTATCATTTAAAATACGTTGCTCTAGAGTAAAACTCTCTTCTTTCTCTTTAACTCTCTCTTTTGGAGCGATAGTCTCATCTGCTTTTAAAGAAGGTGCTACTTGTTCGTGAGTTTGATTTGAACTATTTTTTACAGCTGCTACAATAATGGCGCTCTTTTTAAACATACCAAAGAGTCCACCTCTTGGAACCTGTACAATTTCTACACTGAGTTCAGACACAGAACACTTTAGACTCTTAGCAGCATCCGTGTATGCTTGCTCTAAAGTGGTTGCCTCTATCTTTACCATGACTACTTCTCACTCTTTTTGTCTAAAGCTGCTTTGGCATCTTTAGCATTTGCGAATTGTTGATTCACTATAAACTGCTGTGCAATAGAGAAAAGATTGTTCACAAACCAGTAAAGGACAAGCCCTGATGGGAAAGTCACAAAGAAAAATGTAAAAATCACTGGCAAATACTTAAATATCTTCTCTTGCAGAGGATCTGTAAAGTTGTTTGGTGTCATTCTCTGTTGCAGATACATTGAAGCACCCATAAGTATCGGTAAAATGTAGTAAGGGTCCATACGTGAAAGGTCATTTATCCAGAACATCCATGGTGCGCCTTGAAGCTCTGGTGCATTGAGTAAAACACGATAAATCGCAAAGAATACTGGAATTTGCAAAAGCATAGGTAGACATCCGCCAAGTGGATTAGCTCCATGTTTTTTATACATATCCATAGTCGCTGCATTCATTCGTTGTGGATCTTTTCCATACTTCTCTTTAATCTCTTTAAGTTGTGGTGCTAGCTCTTTAATTTTTTGCATAGAGACCATACCCTTGTGTGTTAAAGGATAAAGAACTACTCTAATAATAAAAGTAAGACCAATAATAGCCCAACCCCAGTTTCCAAAAATGCCATGAAGCCAAAGAAGAAGCGCAAAAAGTGGCTGTGCAGCAAATGTAAACCAACCGTACTCAATCGCATTAGTAAGCATTGGATTGATTGCATCAAGAACTTTATAATCTTTTTGTCCTATGTAGCCACTAAAGCTTATATTTTGCATTCCTTCAAAAGATACATTTGGATTGTACTTTAAATCTCCATCACTGTCTTTCTCACTACTTGGTTGCACAATAATATTTGTGTCTTTAGCAAAACCATACATTATTGTTGCATTATATTGATCAAAAGCAGAAATAAGCTCAACACCGCTGAATGTTTTTCTTCCCTGTGCATCACCATCTTCTATGATGGTTACTAAATCATCATCAGTGTAGACCATTGCTCCCACAACAGTCATCATTTGCTCATTTTCATTAATTTTTGGGCGCTGTCCTAAGTAGACATAATATTTTTTATCTTCTGAGAGTTTAATGTCAACATCGTAATGCCCATCCTCGTAAAATGTGATTTTTTTTGTCACAAGCATATCGCTCAGCTTTTGTGTAAGTGTTACACTTTGTGGTGCACCATCTACATTCAGTTCTCCAACAGAGGCTCTGTAGTGAGTTGCTGCAGCCTCTTTGTTTAATTCTGCATCGCTAAAACGTAAGTAAAGTGGCTTTGCTCCAAAACTTGGAATAAGCTGTGCGTGCTTATTGTTGTCTCCACGAAACTTTGCATCAAGCAACTCTTTAGAAGCTATTCGTCCAAGTGAGTCTATTTTTACAATAAAATTTTTACTTTTAACAACACTGATTGTATTTGTTTCACTGTTTGCAGCGCTATCTTTTTGAACTTGTGCATCCCCTGATATTGCGTTTACGTCTTTTAGAGATGGACTCTGTGCAACTGTTTGTTCTGTTACTGTTTTAGCTTTTTTTTGCTCTTGCAACTCTGGTTGAACCGGTGGAAACATTGCCGTGTAGGCTGTGAAAAAGAGAATTGAAAGTACAACGGCTATAATCAATCTCTGGTTTGGTGACATTTTGTCTAACACAAATTACCCTTTATATGAAAAATTTTTTATGATGTAATGCTGGCCTTTTTTATCAGGAACCAACCAATATTTTATAGAATCAACTTTTAGTTTTTGTGGCTTAAGCCTAAGTCTTTGTAGACGTGGATACTCTATACCACCTTCAAAAAACTGATTGCAACGTAGTATTCTAATCAAAGAGTGGTAAAATGCACTTGAAATGGAGTTATTTTCAAACTGAAGTCGTGCATACTCGCTGCAGCTGGGATAGTAACGGCATGATCCATAGCCTAAAAGTGTAAAAAACTTCTGATAAATCCAGAGAAGCTTAAGTAAAACTCTTCGCATTTCTTAACACTTTTTTAAAATCTTTCTGCATTGCCTCATAAGAGCTTTCAAAGAGACCGACTTTTGCTACGAAAACATATGAACCGTTTTTAAGGAGTTGAGAGTGTTCACAAAAGAGTGCTCGCATTCGTCTTTTCGCACGATTGCGCTTTACTGCATTACCTAACTTTTTCGTAGCAGTAAACCCTACTTTGCTCACTCCGTTTTGGGGAAGGAAGAAGAGTACAACACTTTTTGAGTGTTGATTTATTCCTTTATTGTAAACATACTGAAACTCTTTATGGAGTTTTAGTGTGCTAAATCCGCCTAAACTGTCAATCTTTTACGACCTTTAGCTCTACGGCGGTTAATAATTCTACGACCATTTTTAGTAGCCATACGTGCTCTAAAACCGTGAGTTCTTTTTCTCGGTGTATTATGGGGTTGGTATGTTCTTTTCATAATGACATATCCTTGTGTAATTTAAGAGCGAAATTTTATAAAAACTTTACTTAAATCGTGGTTAAGGGTAGTTTTTCTATTCTGCTGAACATTCTTTTAATAAATCTATAATCTACTTGCAATATAATATGTCCCCTTTTTTTACCTTACAAAAAAAGAGAAGTACTTAAAATTTATCTTCTTAAATATGGTACTGATTCAAAAGAACTAATTGTCCCTGGAGTCTAATATGCCATTACGTAAGAGAATAAAATGATGACAAACTTTCTCAACAGCATCTATGTTGCCTTTATAGTCAGTTTTATTCTCCTGCTCTCATCCATAACGCTCAGCTACAATAATATTCAAAAAAGCAATGAAATACTCCAAGACTTAAGTAAAGAGCAGATTAAACTTAATTACCATACAAACAGGCTCAATTACGAGATCAAAAAAAATCAAGCAGATATATTAGAGAGTGCCCTACTTAAAAAAGAGTTTTCTTCGTCACAAAAGCAGAATGCTTACGTAAGAACTCAAGACAGTATACATAGCCTTGAAGAGTTTTTATCTCACAACCCTTCACTCCCTCCAGAGTTCTCACAAACTCTAGCAATTATAGAGAAGAGAACACTTGGCTTTAAGCTTATACAAGAGTCGCTTATAGATGCTATACAACGTAATGACAGCCAAGATATTGAAGACGCTACTATAAGTTTTAATTCTGCCTCAAAAGAGTTTGATAAAGATTGTGAGACACTGATTAATCTTGCCAATACAGAGCTTTATACCAATGCCCTAAATTTAACTCATAATAATAACAAAAGCTCTGAATCACTCTTATTCTCTTTTGCTATTGCTGTCATACTTATAGGCTTTTCTGCTTATAAGTTTTCAACCTTACATAATCGCTTACGCAAGGAACTACAACGGGCTCAACGAGCTGAAGACAATCTCCAAAAGATGCAAAAACAGTTGCTACTTTATAATGACGACCTTGAAGCTGAAATTAAAAAAAAGAGTGATGAACTTCACAATAAAATCTACACAAACTCCCTAAGTCAGTTGCCAAATAGAAATAAACTACTTGAAGATATTGCTGCGTATGATTTCTCACATATGGCAATTTTAAACATTGATAAGTTTCAATCATTTAATGATCTCTACGGTGAAGAACTCGGAAATGTTGCGCTCCGTTTAAGTGCAGAGTATCTCAAAGAGTCTATTAAAGAGACTCCATTTTTTCTTTATCATCTTAGCGGGGATGAGTTTGTTATCGTATGTATTGAGAATCTTGCTATAACGCATCAAGTTTTTACCAATGAAATTGAGAAGATTCTAAAATCTTTTAAAGCACAGCAGTTTGTTTACGAAGAGAAAAGTTTTCACTTTATTATGAGTGCGGGAGTTGCATTTGGCGGTAAAAATAAAATTCTCTCACATGCTGACATGGCACTTAAAGATGCTAAAAAAAGAAATCTTCACTTGAGTATTTTTAGTGATGAAAATGAACTAGAGAAGAGTCATAAAGAGAATATGGAGTGCAGACAAAAACTACTTTATGCACTTGAAAACGAGACGATTTTCTCTTACTTTCAACCAATAGTTCCAATACAAAGCCCAAATAATCCAATTAAATATGAATCACTAGTAAGACTTCGTGACCAAGAAGATAAAATAATCCCTCCGTTTAATTTTCTTAATGTAGCAAAGGCAATTCGCGTTTATCATAAAATTACTCGTTTTGTTATAGACAACACTTTAGCAACCATAGAGCAACATGGAGTCTCATGCTCACTAAACCTCTCATTAAATGACATTGAAAATGAAAAAACTATGCGCTATTTTTATGAGTGTTTAGAGAGTTTTGAACAAAGCGAACTACTCACAGTTGAGTTATTAGAGACTGAAGACTTTAAAAACTACAACATGGTTTATGAGTTTTGTATCAAAGTGCGTTCCTATGGAGTAAAAGTTGCACTTGATGATTTTGGGAGCGGATACTCAAACTTCTCGCACATTTTACAACTTCCTGTCGATTATATTAAAATAGATGCTTCGCTTATTTCCAATATTGATAGAGACCTCAGCTCCCAAATTATGGTTGAAACTATTGTAGAGCTTGCACATAAACTCAATATAGCAACGATAGCCGAGTTTGTCTCATCCGAAGAGATATTTACTGTGATTAAGGATCTTGGAGTTGATTATGCGCAAGGCTACCACTTTGGTAAGCCTGCGGAAATTACGGAACATATTGAGTACTTTGAAAAGTTACTCTCATGATTCTTTTAAGAGAGCTCTACTTCTATCTCTCCATCAACAAGCTCAAATTTTACGCTCGTACCCTCAACTACTCTGCCCTCTAAAATCAAATCAGCAAGTCTATCTTCAACTATTTCATAAAGTGCACGCTTAAGTGGTCTTGCACCATATACAGGGTCAAATCCAGCCTCGGCGATGTATGCTTTTGCTGCCTCACTCAAGCTGAGTGTAATATCACGCTCAGCTACTTTTGCAACTATTTCACTAAAGAAAATATCTACTATCCCTTGAATCTGCTCTTGACCTAAAGCATTAAATATAACAATATCATCAAGTCTATTTAAGAACTCTGGCTTAAATGCCTGTTTTAAATCTTGCATTACTAAAGATTCTAACTCATCACTTGCTGGATTATTAATAATTTTATCACTTGCAATGTTGGAAGTTAAGATAATAATCGTGTTTGAGAAGTCAACTGTTACACCTTTGTTATCAGTCAAGCGTCCATCATCTAAAACTTGCAACAACATGTTAAAAACATCTGGATGCGCTTTTTCTACCTCATCAAAAAGTACTACTGAGTATGGTTTTCTTCTCACCGCTTCTGTAAGCTGTCCACCCTCTTCATAGCCTACATACCCAGGTGCAGCACCCACTAAACGAGAAACTGCATGTTTCTCCATGTACTCACTCATATCTATACGAATAAGTGCCTCCTCAGAGTCAAAAAGAAACTTCGCCAAAGTCTTAGCAGTCTGTGTTTTACCAACACCTGTTGGCCCTAGAAATAAAAAACTACCGATTGGAGAATTTGCACTACTAAGCCCTGCTTTGTTACGCTTGATAGCACGTGCAACTGCATGGGTGGCTTTGCTTTGACCTACAACAGTTTTGTTTAGCTCTTCTTCAACATGCAGAATTTTCGCCTGCTCCTCTTGAAGCATTTTACTCACTGGAATATTTGTCCAACGAGAAACAATTGAAGCGATAGAAGCCTCATCAACACTGTTTTTAAGTAGTGTTCCCTCTGCTTGCATCTGCTCCCACTGCAGATTAAGCGCTTTTTCTTCCTCTATGAGTTTTGGAATGGCTCCGTACTCTATCTCAGCCGCTTTGTTAAAGTCAGAGTGAGACTTAGCAACTTCAGCTTCTCTACGCTTAGCATCAATGTCACCCTTGATACTTGAAATTTTTTCAAAAACTTCACGCTCTGTTTGAAACTGCGACTCTAACGATCGAACCTCCTCTTCAACATCTGCAAGCTCTTTTTCTATCTCACCAAGACGCTTCTCATTTGCAGGAGTCTTCTCCATCTTAAGCGCTTCTTTTTCGACCATTAGGTCTGATTTTTTACGTTTAGAAGCGCTCAGTTTATTTGGCTCAGACTCTATTTGCATCTTTAGCTCTGCTGCAGCTTCATCAATTAAGTCAATCGCTTTATCTGGTAAAAATCTATCTGCAATGTATCTGTCTGAGAGTTTAGCAGCAGCAACAAGAGCACTATCTACAATAGTTACATTATGATGCGCTTCAAGTCGCTCTTTAATACCTCTTAATATCTGTAGTGCCTGATTTACAGTTGGCTCATCAAGATTGATCGGTAAAAAACGTCTCTGCAGTGCTGCATCTTTTTCAAAATACTTTCTATACTCTTTGAGCGTTGTCGCACCTATAGTATGAAGCTCACCACGTGCAAGTGCCGGTTTTAAGATATTTGCAGCATCCATACTTCCCTCACTTGCTCCAGCACCAACAATTGTGTGAATCTCATCAATAAACAAAATCACATTACCACTCTGTTTTACCTCATCGACAACAGCTTTGAGTCTATCTTCAAACTCACCTCTATACTTTGCACCTGCGATAAGTGCACTCATATCAAGCGCTATAACTTTTTTATTTTGTAGTGAAGTTGGAACATCCCCACTTTGAATTCTCTGTGCTAAACCTTCAACAAGTGCTGTTTTACCTACACCTGGTTCACCTAAAAGCATTGGGTTGTTTTTTGTTTTACGGATGAGAATCTGCATCATACGAGTTATCTCTTCATCACGTCCAATGACAGGAGAGAGGTTTCCCTCGGCTGCTTCTTTTGTTAAGTCAACACCATATTTTGCCAAAGAGTCAAGCGTCTCATCTGCACTTTGGGAGTCTATCTTTGCTCCTCCACGGGCTGCTTCAATATTTTTTGTCAGCTCCATCGTATCTATATACTTTGCCAATATAGAAGCAAATGGTTCGTTTTTCATATTTGCAAGTAGATATGTATCTACAGCAAGATATGCATCTCCGTTTTTTGTCATAAGCCCAATACCACTTTCAAGTGTCTGCACTAATGACTTAGATATACGCATACTCTCTTTAGAGATATTTGAAGCTGTTGGTAGTTTTTCTATTTTACTTTTTATATCAAGCTCCATAGCAACTTTATCTACGTTCATCTTACGTAACATCTGATTAAGTAGCGAATCGCTGTTTGTAAGTAGTGCCCAGAGCATATGCTCTGGTTGTACCTCTTGGTTTTTTGAGTGTAACGCTAGTGAGAGCGCACTCTCAATGAGTTGTGTCATATTGTGTGTTAGTTTTTCAAATATATTATTCATAAAATACTCCTTTTTTTGTATTAGAAACATTATATCAACTTGAGTCACTTAATGTCAAGTTATTTGCAAAATATTATTTAACTATTCTTTTAAGATTTTCTTATTTGCTTATAGTGTATAATTTCATAAATATTTTTTCAGGACAATTGAATGCCAACAGTTATAGAAGCTTTAGAGAAGCGATCTTCAAAAAGAGCCTACACGGGTGAAAAAATTCCAAAAGAGACCTTAATAAAGATACTTGAAGCAGCAGGAAAAACGCCAAGTGGTGCAAATATGCAACCATGGGTTACTTATGCTATTTCAGATAAAGCCACACTCGATAAAATCGGAAATGCGATTATAGATACTATGAACTCTGGTGTTGAAAATGATCAGTTTATTCAGTATTACCCTCTTAATTGGGTGAGTCCGTACAAAAAACGTCGTATTACTACAGGTGCGGGTCTTTATAAGCTTATGGGTGTTGACAGAAAAGATAATGACACAAGACTTAAAATGTGGCACGATAACTTTAGATGGTTTGGTGCAAGTAATGTAATATTTGTATTTACTGATATTAACAATATAGATGGCGCTCAAGGTGCGCTCATAGATTGTGGTGCCTATATGCAAAGCATTATGCTTGCAGCACAAGAGTTTGGTATTGACAGCTGCCCACAAGGTTCAACAACTGAGTTTGGAAAAGTAGTTGCAAAAGTACTTGAAGTTCCAGACAATTTAGCACTTCTTTATAGTGTTGTTCTTGGCTATGAAGATAAAGAGGCTATCATAAACTCTTATCAACCTGAAAAAGTTACACTCGAAGAGTCTGTAACATTCATAGACTAATACTCCCTTACGTAAGAGTAGCTTCTCTTACGTAAGCTTTAAAAAAAACTACTTTTTAGCAAGCTCTTGCTTGGCAATATAGTAATCCTCATAAATCGATACAAACTTTTCAATATTATTTAAAAATATATCTGTCAGCCTAGGATCAAAGTGCTTACCTTTTTGCTCTTTAAAATGGTTGAGTATATCTTCATTTGTCCAATTTTTTTTATAAACAGACTCTCTGTAGAGTGCATCGAAAACATCTAAAATAGCTACAATACGGCCACTCAAAGGAATGTCTTCACCCTTAAGCCCCCTAGGATATCCACTTCCATCATATTTTTCATGATGAGATCCGGCAATCTCTGATGCTATCTGTAATAGTGGCTTTTGAGATCCACCTAAAATATCTTCACCAATGAGTGTATGGCGCTTCACTTGCTCATACTCCTCTTTGGTCAATCTTGATGGCTTATTAAAAATAGTATCTTCAATGCCAATATTACCTAAGTCATGTAAGGGAGCAGCACGTTCATAAATTTCTATTTCTTCAGGAGGCAAATCTGCAAGCTCTGCAAAAGTTTTTACATATTGTGCCATTCTTTGGGCTTCTCCATTGTCTTTTGAACGATAACTACCAACTGTACAAAGTCTTTGAAGTATT
>Ga0272440_1001649_pt1 | contig 18066 bp, 6 predicted proteins | sample SSMMMBAug17_FD_192440 | JGI IMG/M metagenome (GOLD analysis project Ga0272440, IMG submission 192440) | Marine sediment archaeal communities from Little Sippewissett salt marsh, Falmouth, MA, United States - SSM-MMB-Aug17 | ecosystem: Environmental > Aquatic > Marine > Wetlands > Sediment ...
CAAACAAAATGACCTGAAATTCACCTGGAATCGGTCTTGTTCCTGTATTGATAATGTCCACATAGACAACGCCCGATACAATCAGTGTTTCCGGATCGGTTTCAATCTGGCTGAGATCAATTTTTCCTGGCTTTAAATCAACTGATGCATTGGCAATGATATCCAACGTATCTGGATCGCTATCCATTTCGCCATCATTTACAATCAGTTGGATCTCATAAAGACCTGGAACGTCTGGAATAAACACAGGATTAATTTTATTGACACTTGAAAGCTGTGCTGTGCTACCATTGGGCTTCTCATTAACTGACCATTTATAAGTCAGTGATGACCCATCCGCATCCATTGACTGACTGCCATCCAATTGAACTGTTTCCCCTTCAAAAACAGTGACATCTTCCCCAGCTTTGGCAATGGGTTTCGAATTTTTGGTATTGACAATGAGTGTATAAATGTCGCTGTTTTCATGCCCATCGTTGACAACCAATTGCACAACATATTTACCAGGAAGATCTGCAAGAAAATTGGATTTGGAACCATTTGTATTGGATAAACTCGCATTACTGTTTAAAGGTTTGAATGATAAATTCCATTCATAGGTTAATGGGTCATTGTCCAGATCTGAAGACGGGGTCGCATCAAGTTCGACTGTTTGATTCACAAAAATGGGGCGATTGTAGTCGCATCGTGCAAGAGGTTTGGAGTTCTGTGTTTTGTATTCCAATATAAAAGGTGAACTGCTGCTGATACCATCATTAACGATCAGTTGGATAACATATGTTCCTGGTTTATCTGCAAGAAATGTTGGTTTTGCAGATGTTGGATCAGAAAGACTTGCGTTGCTTCCTGAAGGCTTTTGCTTGAGTGTCCATAGAAAGGTTAAATTGCCACCGCCAACACTGGGTCGAGATCCGCTGCCATCAAGTTGAACAATTTGTCGTACAGGTAGTTGCTGTTCAACACTTGCTTTAGCAGAGGGATTGTCATGGACGTTAATATACAAGACAAAGGGTTCACTATCAATTTGACCATCGTTGACAATAACTTGTACAATATATTTTCCCTTTCTGTCTGCTACAAATGTGGGTGAAATCGCGTTGACATCTGATAGCACTGCAGAGCTGTCTTGAGGATGATAAATCATTTTCCACCGACATGACAGGGGGTCATTATCTACATCATCAGACTGTGCCGCGCTCAGAATTACTGTTTCGTTAATTCGAATCGGATCATTATAGCTGGCACGAGCGACAGGACGTGTATTCAATGGGGTAAACGCGATAATAGCGGGCGGGCTTTCATTTAAGCCATCGTTAACAATAAGTTGTATTTCATACAATTCTTTTATATCGGGATAGAAGTAAGGATTCGCCTTATCTGAATTGTAAAGTATGGCCTTACTGCCTATGGGTTTTTTGTTAAATTTCCAGGAAAAAGTCAAGGTCGAGGCATTTGTTCCAGGTGTTGATTTACTGCCATCCATCTCCATTTTTTCATTGAGTTTAACTGGTCTTACAATTTCGACTTTTGCGACAGGTTTGACATGAATATCGTTAATATTCAAATCAAATGGTTCACTGTCAATTTTACCATCGTTAACAACCAGTCGAACAAGGTATTCGCCTTGTCTATCTGCAATAAATGAGGGGCTTATCGCACTGGCATCTGATAACTGGGCAGAACTTCCATTGGGTCGATCCATTATTATCCATTTAAATGTCAGTGGATCATTATCCAGGTCCGAGGAATTGCTGGCATCAAGGACAACAGGTTGATTGACATAAATGGGACGATTGAAGTCAAATTGTGCAACGGGTTTGGAGTTAAGTGTTTTGTATTCCAGAATAAAAGGCGAACTGCTGCTAACGCCATCATTGACGATCAACTGGATAACATATGTTCCTGGCTTGTCAGCGAAAAAAGTTGGTTTTTCAGATGTGGGATCAGAAAGTATCGCGCTACTTCCTGAAGGCTTTTGCTTGAGTGTCCATTGAAAGGTTAATTTGCCACCACCCGCACTGGGTCGAGATTCGCTGCCATCAAGTTGAACGACTTGTTGAATGGGGAGTTGCTGTTCAATGGTTACTTTTGCTGCGGGATTGTCATGAACGTTAATATACAAGACAAAGGGTTCACTATCAATTTGACCATCGTTGACAACAACCTGTAAAATATATTTTCCCATTCTGTCTGCCAAAAATGAAGGTGTAATCGCGTTGACATCTGAAAGGGTGGCAGAACTGGTTTGTGGACGATAAATCATTTTCCACCGGCAGGTAAGGGGGTCATTGTCCACATCATCAGATTGTGTCGCAGTCAGGAAAACTGTTTCGTTAATTCGAATGGGATCATTATAGCTGGCATTCGCTATAGGACGACTATTCAATGGGGTAAAGACGATAATAGCGGGGCGGCTTTCACTGAAACCATCATGAACAATTAATTGTATTTCATAGACATCTTTAATATCAGGATAAAAGTATGGTTTTGCTTTATCAGAATCGTACAATATGGCGTTACTTCCTTTTGGCTTTTGATTAAATTTCCAGGAAAAAGTCAAGGTTGCGACATTCGATCCAGTTGTTGATTTACTGCCATCCAACTCCAATTTTTCTTTGAGTTTAACCGGTCTGACAATTTCGATTTTTGCGACAGGTTTGACATTATCATTTACATTTATATTCAAATCAAAAGGGTCACTGTTCATTTTGCCATCGTTAACAACAAGTTGGACAGTATATCTTCCTGCTCTATCTGCAATAAATGAGGGGTTTATTCCGCTGGCATTTGATAGATTGGCAGAACTGCCATTGGGACGATTCGTTATTTTCCATTGATATGTCAGCGGATCATTATCCAGATCTGAGGATTTGCTTGCATCAAGTTCAACCACTCGATTGACATAAATGGGCAGATTGACCTCGCAGTTTGCAATGGGTTTGGAGTTAAGTGTATTGTATTCTAACATAAAAGGCGGACTGGTGCTTAGATCATCAGTGACGATCAGCTTGAAAATATATTTTCCAGGTTTGTCCGCTAAAAATGATGGCTTAACAGATGTTGGATCAGATAGCGTTGCAGAACTTCCAGAAGGCTTTTGTTCGAGTGTCCATAGAAAGGTTAACTGACCACCGCCAATACATGGTCTAGACGCGCTTCCATCAAGTTGAACGACTTGCTGGACAGGTCGTTGCTCTAGGAAGATGGCTTTTGCGGTTGGGTTGTCATACACTTGAACACCCAGTTCAAAGGGGTCGCTATTCATTTGACCATCATTGACAATGAGTTGTATTGTATATTGTCCCGGACTGTCTGCTGTAAATGATGGTGTCATCGAATTGGCATTCGAAATTTGGGCCGAACTCCCACCGGGACGATTTGTTATTCTCCATTTATACGTCAACGGGTCATTATCCAAATCTGAAGATTTGCTCGCATCAAGTCTGGCAAATTGATTCACTTGAATGGGTGAGCTGCATTCGAATTTTGCAATGGGCATGGAGTTAAGCGGTTCGTATTCCAAAATAAAAGGATTGCTGCTGCTTATGTTATCGTTGACTATCAGTTGGATGATATATTTTCCTGCTTTGTCCGCAAAAAATACAGGCCGATCAGACGTTGGTTCAGACAAACTGGCAGTGCTGCCATCTGGTTTTTGTTTGAGTATCCATTGAAAAAATAAATCAATACCATCATCACCCGGGCTGGATTGGCTGCCATCAAGCTGAACAACTTGTTGTACAGGTAATTGTTGTTCATAGGTTGCTTTTGCAATTGGATTGTCATGAACTTGAATGGCCATATCAAGAGGTTCGCTATCAATTTGACCATCATTGACAATGAGCTGGACAACAAATTCTCCAGAGCGATCTGCTATGAAAGATGGTGTAATCGCCTCGGTATCTGATAGATTGGCAGAACTGTTCTTGGGGCGATGCATTATTTTCCATTTATAAGTTAATGGATCCTTATCAAAATCGTCCGAATCTGTTGCATCAAGTAATACTGTGTCAGAAACTCTAACCGAATTGTTATCATAACAGGTCTTACAGACAACACGGGCATCCGGCACTGTATTCAAAGGGGTAAACTCGACAGTAGCAGGTTCGCTGTCATAGTTTTCATCATTCACTATCAGTTGAATTTCATACAGGTCTTTTATGTCTGGATAAAAGTATGGCGTATCTGTATCTGAATTAAAAAGTTTGGCATTGCTTCCATCCGGCTTTTTTGAAAACGTCCATCGAAAAGATAATATTCTCGCATCAAATCCAGGCGTAGATTCACTGCCATCCAATTCCAGTTTTTCATTGAGCCTCACAGGTTTTACAATTTTTGGTATTGCCACTGGTCGTTCGTCCAAGGTTTGAATATTGACAATACAGGGTTTGCTAGTCGTAACCCCATCATTTACAATGAGTTGAACGCAATAAACACCTGGTTTATCGGGTGTAATATTGGCAACGGGTTTATCTGGATCAATTATCTGTGCATTACTCTCTTCAGGTTTTGATAACAGTATCCAGTTATAAAATAAGTCGCCGCCATTAAGTCCTGGCATTGAATCAGTGCCATCCAATTCCACTTTAGATGTGCTACTGCGAGGACGTTGGACTTTTTTTATTTTCGCGACAGAAGAGCAATCTTTGCAGGTTATATCCTGATCATCTCCACCGCAGGCGACCAGAACTAAACAACCCGCTAACACGAGAAAACGTGTTAAAAATAATGTAAAACATTTCATAAGAAATCCTTTCTGTATAAATAAAATCTTTTGTTATATTTCCATCATTCTATATACAACAATTTTTGTATGTTTAACAAATATAAAGAGTTCTGTCAATTAAAAATTACTGCAACATCCACCAGGGTACCCAGGCCAGGATTCCGCAAACAACAAAATGGCTTTCCACGAAAAAATGTAATCGCATATTGGATACAAGATGCTTTTTTTCATAATACCGCAAAAGGTAGTAAAACAATATGGCAGAACAACTGACAAAAACAGTTGTAATCTTTGCAACGCCACACAAATAAAAAATGAACCCCCAGAGAAATAGACAAATGCTTAAGAAGCGAAGCATTCCCATGGTGTAGCGCTCACCGAGTACACCAGGAAGTGTTTCCTGTCCAACAATGCGATTCCCCTGAATGTCGAGTAAATCAAAAAAAGCACATCTGGCAAAAACCAGGCCGGTAGACCACATAAACACGACCAGTGTTTCAAATGTCATATTTCCATTTGTTGACATGGCTGGAAGGATTGATGTCACCGCCCCCCATGCAATGGCAATAAGAATGGTTTTTGAACCAGGAATGTCTTGAATTTTTTGAATTTTATAGGATGTCACCCCCAATGGAAAAATTGTCATTTTATAGGCCATTCCCAGCACACTCATAGTCAGAAGGATAGAAAAGGCGATAATACCTTGAAAATATGCTAAAATCAAACCTGAAATTCCAGCAGTAAAGGCCATAAACAGCAGGGGAATCCGATATTGTTCATAAAATGCGGCACGATATGGATAATTATATCGTTCGGCTTTTCGACTGGTATAATTATTCAATGTATGCATGGATAATACATACAAAAAAGCCATCATGACCTGTTCAAATACCGGTGATATGCCTAACATACACATACTGGCAAAAGCCAGACAACCCGCACCAAATGCAACAAAAATATTTGTAAATAACAGCGCCTGTTGTATCGCCTGCCAGGATTTTAAGAAATTACCCGACTGTGTTGATAACATCGTTTCCAGACAATGGCACACCCGATTGATTATCCAATTGGGCGTTGAAGCGCCTGCTGTTATACCCACACGTTGATAGTCTCTAAACGCTATTTCGTTCAATTCTTCTTCAGTTTCTATATGATATGATGGAATATTTTGTTGGCTTACAATTTGAGCCAGTCGTTTCGTATTCCCGCTGTTTTTTCCGCCAACGACTACCACAGCATCTGAATGCTTTGCTATCTCTTTGACTTCAGCCTGTCGTTTTGATGTGGAATCACAGATCGTATTGAAAACGAGATAATGCGGATGATGAGATTCAATATAATCAGCCACTTGAGAAAACAAATCATGGTTTTGAGTTGTCTGCGCAACCAGTATGGCCTTTGGAAATTCAGTCAGTTTTTTTAGATCTTCAACGCTTTGAATAACATGTCCATTTCCTTTCGTATATCCCATGAGTCCTTTGACTTCAGAATGATCCAGATCTCCTAAAATCAGCGTATTAAAGCCAGATTTTGCGTATTTATGAATAATTGTCTGGACTTTTATCACTCTTGGACAGGTCGCATCAATCACATGAAATCCAGCCTGTTCAAGGGTCACTTTATCCTGTGGCGGTACCCCATGCGCACGTATCAAAACTGTCCCCTGTCCATTTTCAGGGATTTGATCCAGAATGAATATGCCTTTATTTTTTAATATTTCAAGAACCTGAGAGTTATGAATCAGCGGGCCATATGTACAAACCAATCCATCAGAGCGATTTGAAGCATCCAGCACCATATCCACCGCCCGACGAACCCCCATACAAAAGCCCGCTGTTTTCGCAAGTGTCAGTTTCATGTTGGTTTTAAGATGACCTGATGATCCACAAGGGATAATGAATAAATCATGGCTTTCAGAAATTTTTGATCACCAAAGATATTGGTCAATTTGATACCATCATCAACAGGCTCTACTGTATCAACGGCCTCCATGATCAATTCTTTGTGTGCATCATTATCATTGATTAGATATGCACTGGCTTCACACATGGTAAGACTCCTTAACTTACTTGATTATGTTGATAGATCTGAGATAAATAATCATTGATTAATAATTCCACCAGTCGTGGAAGTGGAATTGCCGGCGCACCAACGATATGAACATTTTCTTGTGAAATGGGAATGATAATTTTTGTGGCCGGACTCTTTGCAATGGCTTCAGTCATCATGGGGGTCATTTCGCCCATCATGGCGTGTGCAAGGACAATGGCAATCGTTCCAATGATGACATCTGCACGGGCAACCGTCTGTACAATGGCATTTTCGCCGGATGCTCCCCGATTGGCGCGCGCTTTTAACATTTGAGCAGTTGCAATGGCATTGGTTCCCAGCGCAATTATTTCAATATTTTCACTGTATTGTTCTTTAATTTTTTTGATAATCGTGGCACCAATTCCACCACCCTGACCATCAATGACGCATATTTTCATTATTGATCTCTCTTTTTGCAATTATTTATATCTGCATGTAATTAATTTTTATAATATAATCTCATTGTTTCATTAATGCAAGATTTTTCATCTTGCATTTTGGATATATCAAAACTATAATACATCAAAAATTAAATCATATGCCGTGCGGCAACGAAACTGAATACAACAAAACAAAGTTAATTGAACAATGACAAATACTTCTTCTTTCCGACAATCAAGACATTCGGATCGATTTGCCTACATTGGTCGATGGGCGATTTATTTTATTGCTATTGGCTTGATTGCAGGTCTTGGCTCGATCATTTTTCATTTATTATGCCAGCTGGGCGTCCATTTTTTTATGGATATGTTTGCAGGATATCGTCCGCCCACACCAGCCGGTGAACATCATTTAATTCTTCCCACAGATACCCCATTAAACAAATGGCTGCTTTTGATTTTACCCGCTTTGGGCGGTCTTGTCAGTGGCTGGCTGGTTTATACCTTTGCGCCTGAAGCAGAAGGGCATGGCACAGATGCTGCGATTGATGCCTATCATCGCAAAGGGGGATATATTCGGGGTCGCGTTCCATTGATCAAAACAATTGCCTCTGCAATTACTTTGACAACTGGCGGCTCAGGCGGACGTGAAGGACCCATTGCCCAGATTGGTGCGGGGTTTGGTTCGTTTCTGGCCACTCATTTGAAATTATCCAGTCGTGACAGGCGTATCATGATGGCCGCTGGCATTGGCGCCGGTGTTGGCAGTATTTTTCGTGCCCCATTAGCCGGGGCTTTGTTTGCGGCTGAGGTACTCTATCGCGATCCGGAATTTGAATCTGAAGTTATTCTTCCCGCGGGATTGTCATCAGTCGTTGCTTACTGTCTTTTTTGCCTGACGTTTGGCTGGGGATCATTATTTGAAGCACCCGCTTTTATTTTTCAGAACCCGCTTGAATTGGGGCCATATTTAGTACTGGCGCTGGTTTTGGTTGGGATGGGCATTTTATATATTAAATCATTTTATGGCATAACCGCGCTGTTTAAAAAAATGAAGATGCCCAATCATCTAAAACCAGCGTTAGGAGGACTATGCACTGGCATTATTGGATTTTTTCTCCCCTGCACATTGGCTTTTGGTTATGGTTATGCGCAACGCGCTTTATATTGTGACTTAAGCATCTTTTTCCTGTTATCCCTTGCATTTGGCAAAATTCTCACAACCTCATTTTCTATTGGATCAGGCGGAAGCGGTGGTGTATTTGGCCCCTCTGTGGTCATCGGAGGTGCTGCCGGCGGTGCAGTGGGGATGATGTTTCATTCAATCATGCCAAATGTTGTGACTCAACCTGGCGCATTTGTCATTGTTGGCATGGCTGGTTTTTTCACTGCGGTTTCCAACACACCCATATCCACAATTATTTTTGTTAGCGAAATGACCAATTCCTATCATTTATTGTTACCTAGCTTACTGGTCTGTTCAGTGGCGCATCTGGCCTCAAAAAGGTGGACAATCTATGAAAAGCAGGTTCAAAATATCATGCATTCTCCAGCGCATGCAGGAATGTTTTTTGTCGACGTATTACAGGAAATCCATGTGTCGGATCTCAAAGATCGCTTTAAACAGGTAAAATGTATTCCGGAAGAAATGTTATTTGTGGACTTTAAAAAGTTTTTTTCCACAACCAAACAACATTATTTTCCGGTTATTGATCGAAATAATCGTCTGAAAGGCATCTTTTCCAGTACAGACATTCGTTCTGTTCTCTTTGAGCCGGACATTGAAAATCTTGTTGTGATGAAAGACATTGCCCATACAGACATTATCACCACTTGCCCGACCGACAACCTCAATTCTGTGATGCGAAAATTGACCATCAGTAACATTGACAGCTTGCCAGTAGTTGATGAAGTAGATAAGACAAAACTTTTAGGAATGTTGAATCGCAGGGAGGTTATTTCTTTTTATAATCAAAAAGTTGAAGAAATGAAAGCACTTCAAAAATAATCCGAAATTTGTATTTAATATCAAAGGACTGCTTTTTGCATAACAGAATTATTATGTACGAGGTTTATCAGTTTTTAACATTAATTTAATTATTTATAGAGTGGGACAATCATGCACGAAATACCCGGTTTTGAAATACGAGACAAAATTTTTGAAAGTAACCACACAATCATTTACAAAGCGATTCGCAAGGGTGATGATTTACCGGTGGTTTTAAAAATACTGAATGGTGATTACCCATCACCAGAAGAAATCAATCGCTTTCAGCATGAATTCAATATTAAAAAGAAATTGGAAGAAATCAGAGGTGTGATTGGTGCGCACCATCTTGAGAAATATCAAAACACGCTTGTGATGGTTCTTGAAGACTTTCATGCCACATCTCTGGAGCAATATATTAAAAAGCAGCGCCTGCCTTTTGAGGACGCCCTGAATTTTTCAATTCATATTTCAGGCACCATTGATGACATTCATAAAAAAAATATTATTCATGCGAACATCTATCCGGCAAACATCTTGATTAATGCGTCAACAGATCAAATTAAAATAATTGATTTTGGTTCTGCGGCTGAAATATCTCGCAAGCATCCCGTACTTTCAAATGTTGATTTGAAAAGGATTCATTTGGCCTATGCATCACCAGAATTGACAGGACGAATGAATCGTTCGGTGGATTATCGAACCGATTTTTACTCATTTGGCATTACCCTTTACGAGCTTTTATCCGGCAAAAAGCCTTTTTTCAGTGAAGATCCGCTGGAATTGATTCATTCTCAAATTGCCAAACAACCCACGCCTTTGCATCAGATAGATCCACAAATCCCCCGCCCCCTTTCCGACATTGTGATGAAATTATTGTCCAAAACAGCTGAAAATCGGTATCAGAGCGCAAGTGGGATTCAGTCAGATTTAAAAGAATGCCTGGTGCGTTATCGGTCTACGCAAACCATTTTGCCTTTTGAAATTGCTAAAAATGATGTGCGCAATGTTTTTACGCTTCCACAAAAACTATATGGACGAGAAATTGAAGTTAAAGAATTGCTTCAGGCCTTTGAACGTATTTCAACAACTGAATCTGGTATGAAAAATACCAGTGAAATGATCATGGTATGTGGCTATTCGGGTATTGGTAAGACCTCTCTGGTCAATGAAATGCAAAGTTCCATTATCCGAAAACATGGTTATTTTATTTCTGGTAAATTTGATCAGCTTCAAAGAAATATACCTTATAGTGCGGTGGCAGGCGCATTTTCTGAACTTATGCGGCAGATTCTGACTGAAAGTGAGGGGAACCTTACCCTCTGGCGGAAAAGATTATTACAAACATTGGGTAATAATGCGCAGGTGATCATTGATGTCATTCCTGAATTGGAACTTGTTGTGGGAAAGCAACCATCAGTTGCAGAATTATCGCCTGCTGAGGCGCAAAATCGATTTAATATTTGGTTCAAAAAATTTATCAATGTATTTGCCCGGCCAGAACATCCGCTGGTTATTTTTATGGATGACCTTCAATGGGCGGATGCTGCATCATTACAATTGATTCATGTGATGATGACCTCACAGGAGCATTCTTTATTATTTATTGGAGCCTATCGGGACAATGAAGTCGGTGGTGCGCATCCTTTGATATTAACATTAGATGAAATCCGAAAATCAGGTGTACTGGTCAATCAATTGTCGTTATCTCATCTGGAATTAAACCATATTAACCAGTTGATTTCTGATACACTCAATTATCTCAAAGAACGTACAGCGCATTTGTCTGAGCTGGTTTTAGCCAAAACCAATGGCAATCCATTTTTTATCAATGAATTTCTTAAATCCCTGTATGGCGATAATTTGCTGGCCTTTGATCAACAAAATGGTGTGTGGGAATGGGATCTTGAAAAAATTCAGGCCCAGGGAATTACCGACAATGTCGTTGAGTTGATGGCAGGTAAAATTCAAAAGCTGGATACCAGAACCCAGAAAGTATTGAAAATGGCATCCAGTATCGGCAATCAATTTGATCTGGAAACTCTGAGTATTGTCAATGAAACCCGCTCGGATAAAACGCTTGAATTCCTGGAAAGTGCAATTTCTGTAGGACTTATTGTCCAATTGGATAAAACCAAATTACCCATCAGTCAGGGCCATTCTCCAAAGGCATTGTTTAAATTTTCTCATGACCGCATTCAGCAGGCAGCCTATTCTTTAATACCTGAAAAAGACAAAAAAGGGCTTCATTGGCGCATTGGCAATCTTTTGATAGCGCATATCCCCAAAGATCAACATGAACAGCGCATTTTCGACATTGTCAATCAATTGAATTTTGGTGTAGATCGGGCACTTGATAACAATGAACGAACTCAACTGGCAGAATTGAATCTCGTTGCCAGCAAGCGTGCAAAAGCATCAGCCGCGTATGAACCTGCATATCGCTATTTGAATATCGGTATCAGGTTATTGGATCAAAATTGCTGGCGCACACATTATGATTTGACGCTCAATTTATATATTGAAGGATCTGAAGCTTCATTTCTCATTGCAAAATTTGATGAAATGGAACATCTAATTGATGTTGTTATTAAGCATGCAAAAGGCATATTGGATAAGGTTAAAGTGTATGAAATTCGTATACAGGCATATATGGCGCAAAATCATCCAATGAAAGGTGTTAAAACAGCCTATGAAATTCTTCGACTGCTCGGAGTGCGTCTTCCAAAAAAACCAAACAAACTTAAAACAATAGCAGGATTGCTTCGTACACAATTAAATGTTGGCCGACGAAAAGTAGACAACCTTTTTGAAATGCCTCCCATGACCGAACCTTACAAACTGGCAGCAATGCGAATCATGTCCAGTGTGGCTGCAACTGTTTATTTTGCATACCCTCCCTTATATCCTATACTGGTTTTCAAGCAGGTAAACCTTTCAATTCGTTATGGAAATGCGTTTGTCTCGCCTTTTGTTTATGCAACTTATGGTTCAATTATTTGTGGTGTTGTCGGTGATATCGAGACTGGCTACCGGCTCGGAAAGATGGCGTTGAAACTGCTTGATCAGATCAATGTCAGAGAAATGCGCTCAAAAACACTATTTGTGGTGAATTGTTTGATCAACCATTGGAAAGAGCATTTAAAAGATACGCTTCCCGCTTTTCAACAGGCTTATACTGCCGGAATGGAAGTTGGCGATCTTGAATTTGCCGCTTTATCCGGATTTCTCTTTTCTTATAGTTCTTTTTTTATGGGGAAAGATCTGGCAGAACTTCACACAGAAATGGATTCATACAGCGATACCATTCGCCAGTTAAAACAGGAAACAATTTTAAATTCCCAGGAAATTCATCGTCAGGCAGTACTCAATCTACTGGGACGATCCAATGATCCCACTAAATTGATTGGTGATGCCTTTAACGAAGAAGAAAAACTTCCCAGACTTTTGGAAGTCAATGACAAAACGGCTTTGGGCCATCTATATTTTAATAAAATGCGCCTGTGTTATTTGTTTCATCAGTATCATCGTGCCATAGAAAATTCAAAACTCGCCGAAAAATACCTTGAAGGCGTTACTGCAACGCATACTGTTGGCCAGTATTATTTTTATGACAGCCTGTCCCGAACCGCCATTTATCCATTTTCAGACCGGAATATTCAAAAAAAGATCATCCGGCGTGTGCAATCCGATATCAAAAAAATGAAAAAGTGGGCAGAACATGCGCCCATGAATCATTTGCATAAGTATCATATTATGCAGGCAGAATTATGCAGGGTAACAGGCCTGCATGAAGAAGCATTGACCAATTACAACAAAGCCATCAGTCTAGCGAAAGATAATCGCTATGTCAACGATGAGGCCCTTGCTAATGAACTGACTGCCCAAATGTGCCTGATTCGCAGTGAATGGGAAAGGGCCAGAACGTATATGCATGAATCACGTCACTGTTATTTACGATGGGGTGCGATTGCCATTGTAAAATTCTTGGAAGACCGCTATTACCAGTTACTTGAAGGAGGGATGGGCGCTGATAAGTCTGAGGAAAAAGGGTTTGATGTTGTCTCTGTAATGAAAGCATCTCAAACCATTTCTGGTGAAATCGTGTTGGATCGCTTGTTGGACAATTTGATGAATATTTTGATTGAAAATGCCGGAGCAGACAAAGGGTTTCTTATTCTTGAAGAAAAAGATGAGTTGGTGATGGCGGCTCATGCCACGGCTGAAAAAGATCAAAAAATTACTTTGGGTATTCCCCTGAAAAATTGTTCTGAGATTGCCCAGGCGATTGTCAATTATGTGGCACGAACGAATGAAATAGTTGTTTTGAATGATGCTGCCGGGGAGGGCGTATTTACCCAGGATCCCTATGTTCAAAAAGCGCGGCCCAGAGCGGTTGTCTGTATGCCGATTCGCCGATCAGAAAAAACAATCGGACAAATTTATATGGAGCATGGACAGGCAACCGGTTTGTTTACACCCGAACGAATGGAAATGTTAAATCTGCTGGTTGCACAGGTTGCAATTTCTATTGAAAATGCAAAATTGTATAACAGCCTTGAAGAGTCAGAAAAAAAATATCGTTCTTTGTATGAAAATGCGCTGGAAGGAATTTATCAAAGTGCGGCTGATGGCAAATTGATTGGGGCAAACCCCTCTCTTGCAAGAATTATGGGCTATGGTTCGCCAGATGAAATGATTTCCTCAGATATTCGAATTGACAAAAACTATGTCAACCAGCAAGATTACATGAATCTGATGCAAAAGCTGAAAGAATCTGATAAGGTCATTGGTTTTGAGACACAGTTTTACCAGAAAGACAATACCATCATCTGGGCTTCATTGACTGCCCGAATTGTTCGCACATTACAAGGAGAAGTTACTGGATATGAGGGCTCACTGGTAGACATTACCGAAAGAAAACAAAAAGAACAGGCCGAACGAGAGCGAGAAGCTGCCGAAGCTGCCAATAAATCCAAAAGCGAATTCTTAGCCAGTATGAGCCATGAAATTCGGACCCCCATGAATGCTATTTTTGGATTTACCGAATTACTGGAAGACCAAATGGAAAATCCATTGCAAAAGCAATATCTTTCTGCAATCGCGTCAAGCGGAAAAACGTTGTTAAGCTTAATTAACGATATTCTGGATTTATCTAAAATTGAGGCTGGAAAATTAGAAATACAGATTAACGATGTTAACCCACGTACCTTGTTTACTGAAATCGAGCATATTTTTTCCTTGAAGGTTCAAGAAAAGGGCCTGGAATTGATTCTTCACATTGATTCCACTATTCCAGAAACATTGGCTTTGGATGAAGTGCGTATTCGTCAAATTCTGTTCAATCTAGTGGGAAATGCTGTAAAATTCACAGATACAGGGCATATTGAAGTTGCGTTAACACAGGATAAATCCAAAGAAACGGATAAAGGTCTTTACTTAATTTTTAAGGTGGCTGACACCGGTATTGGGATTCCTGAAACACAAAAGGCCTTGATCTTTGATGCATTTAAACAAACAGAAGGGCAAAGTCAGGCGAAATATGGTGGAACAGGGCTGGGACTTGCAATTACCAAACGACTGGTAGAAATGATGGGAGGAGCGATTACAGTAGAGAGTGAGTCTGGTAAAGGCAGTGCGTTTATCTTTTTTATTCCTGATGTTCGTCCCGGACAATTTTCTGAAGAACCTGTAGAAAAAGAAGCATTTGATATTGAATCTGTGCTGTTTAACAAAGGTATGATTCTGATTGTTGATGATGACCCCGATACCCGCAGTCTGTTTAGAGGATTTTTGAAAAATCAGAATATTGATATTGTTGAAGCTGAAAATGGTCAGGAAGGCGTTGATATGGCACGATTGTATCAGGTAGACTTGATTTTAATGGATTTGCGGATGCCTGTCATGAATGGCTTTGACGCCATCAAAATAATCAAATCTGAGGATGCAACCAGAGATATTCCCATTGTCATTGTTACTGCATCAGTGATGAAAGATAGTGAAACAAATATTTTATCTTCAGGCTGTGATGGGTACCTCAAAAAACCGGTGCGTAAAAAAGAATTAATTACTGAAATTATGAAATTTATATCGTATTCGTCAACCCAGGAACCTACTGATCAGAAACAGGAATCATCTGTTGAAACAACAGCGGAAGAAATCCAAATAGCCCCGGAACTGAAAGAACGATTATCGGATCTAATCCATGCATTTGAATCCGACTATCTGCCAGAATGGGAAAATATTGGCAAACAGTTCATTATTGATGAAATAGAAACCTTTTCTGAAAAAATGAAACAGGTTGGTGAAGAATTCTCATTTAATCTGCTGATATCCTGGGCAGAGGAATTAAATATGCAAACGCAACAATTTGATATGGCAAAGATACCGGGCACTTTAAAGCGTTTTCCAGGAATAGTGGCCCAACTCAAAAAATATTAATTAAATGATAAGGTATCGCATCCATATTTTCTTACAAAACACAATCAGAAATCATGATAACAAAAACGATCCGAATAACAGGCATTGTCCAGGGAGTTGGGTTTCGTCCATATGTTTATCAAACAGCCTGTAAACTCGGACTGACAGGTTTTGTATCCAACACATCTGATGGTGTCTGGATTGGCATTCAGGGCAAGTCTGAAACAATTGACGCCTTTATTGAAATAATTCGAAAGAATCCCCCTATTCATGCAAAAATTCATGACATTTCAATTGAATGTTCGGAACAGCTCAATCACAGCACGTTTCACATTATCGAAAGTCATCAGACGAATGCCACCACACCTGCTATTCCACCGGATATTGCGACCTGTCAGGATTGTATTCATGAAATGAATGATCCATCAGATTGCCGATTTCAATACCCTTTCATTAATTGCACAAATTGCGGGCCAAGATATACAATCGTCAAAAAAATTCCTTACGATAGACATGAAACCAGCATGGCCGGTTTTCCGCTTTGTCATGAATGTCAAATGGAATACTCCGATCCCAGCAATCGAAGATTCCATGCGCAGGCAACCGCCTGCCCAACTTGTGGACCCCATGTTCAATTATTTTCCCGGAAACAGGAACGCGTTTCTGATCATCCCATTCAACAAACAATTGACTTTCTGAAACAGGGAAAAATTATTGCAGTTAAAGGACTGGGCGGTTTTCATCTGGCTGTGGATGCCACCAACGATGACGCTGTCTGTCATCTTCGTCAGTGCAAACATCGTCCCCATAAACCTTTTGCAGTCATGGCAAAAAATGTTGATGCAGTCAAATCCTTTGCCATTGTCAGCAGTCAGGAAATCAACCACCTGATTTCACCCCAGAGTCCAATTGTCATTCTTGAAAAAAAACAGGGGCATCAATTGTCTGATAATATTTCATCCGGACGCACCTTTGGTGTGATGTTGCCCTATACACCTTTACATCATTTGCTGATGGCTTCATTTGACGCCCTCATCATGACCAGTGGCAATATTTGTGATCAGCCCATTGTTTCCGATAATGAAACTGCTTTTGAACAACTGTCATTTGCAGATTTTTTTCTTGTACATAATCGTCCAATATTAAATAAATGTGATGATTCGATTGTCCGAATAATTGATAATCAACCGCATTTCATTCGAAGGGCACGTGGTTATGTGCCTAAAGCAATTTCTCTCAATATTTCTATGCCCGGAATTCTTGCATTGGGCGGACATCTAAAAAATACCATCTGTCTGGCACACGACAAGAAAGCCTATGTCAGCCAGCATCTGGGTGATTTATCCCATGTTGATACAATTCAATGGTTCAAACAGACAATTGCATTATGGATCAGGCTGACAGGCATTCAGCCTGAATATGTTGCCTGTGATATGCATCCATCATATGAAAGCACACGTATTGCCAATACAATGGGATTGCCGGTTATACAAGTCGCACATCATCATGCCCATGTGGCTGCTGTTATGGCCGAACATGGATTGACTGAACCGGTCATAGGTGTTGTTCTTGATGGATCTGGCTATGGATTGGATCAAACCATCTGGGGAGGCGAAATTTTAATGTGTGATAAGCATCATGTCACTCGCATCGCACATTTATCAACAGTCGCGATGCCCGGTGGCGAATCGGCCATTCGAGATCCCTGGAAAATGGCTATGTCATTTCTGATTGATAGCTTTGGTCGTGATGGTCTAACAATTTTCAATCAAATAAATGCCTTGCATCATGAAATGGTTGAGCAACATGCCATTCATATGGTCAATCAGTTAATAGAAAAAAGGATTCATTCCCCATTAACGTCAAGTATGGGACGATTATTTGATGCCATTTCCTGGATGCTTGGATTTACCAATCCAGTCACTTTTGAAGGTCAGGCAGCAATCGCTTTGGAAGAAATGTCCGCTGAAACAAATGAAATCTACACCTGGAGTTTTCATCAGGCGGAAACATCAGTCATTAAATTACAGCCCATGATTCGAGAAATTGTGTACGATGTTCTGAATGGCAAAGATCGTTCATTAATCAGTGCCACATTTCATAATACCCTGATTGATTTATTTATCAAAATGAGTCATCAGCTAATGAACCAATGGCATCTGGATAAAATTGTCCTTTGCGGCGGTGTATTTCAAAACAAGCGTTTCCTTTCAGGTTTGACAAAAAGGTTGAAAAATAGTAATATTAAAGTTTATTTACCCTTGAAACTGCCATGCAATGATGGTGCGATATCATTAGGTCAGGCGTATGTGGGAGGTTTCATCGCAAATAAATGAATGGGCGCATTCCAAAAAAGTCGGACATTCATTGATGATCATTGAAAAATGATTTATTTCGGCAAATCCAAGAACAGCGTAGGGCTAAAGCCCAAGGCCAAATGGAAAAAGGACGCTAAAGCGCCC
>Ga0272440_1001650_pt1 | contig 18061 bp, 9 predicted proteins | sample SSMMMBAug17_FD_192440 | JGI IMG/M metagenome (GOLD analysis project Ga0272440, IMG submission 192440) | Marine sediment archaeal communities from Little Sippewissett salt marsh, Falmouth, MA, United States - SSM-MMB-Aug17 | ecosystem: Environmental > Aquatic > Marine > Wetlands > Sediment ...
CATCAGGTGTTTCAGAATTGTAGTGGATAAGTATTGAAAAGTGCATCTAATGTGCGCAAAATATGGGTTATATAAATGACACTCTTTATATAACCCCATATAGTAACACTCAAGTATCTTTTATGTAAACTATGTAATGATTTTTTGAAAAGACAGGAAACCTGCGCCTTTTTTTGTAAAAAAGATACTGTATATAAAGATACTTAAATAAAATAAATTATAGTTGTCAAGAAAAATTTGTAGAAAATAATAAAGATTATGAAAACATCAAACAGTCAATTATTATTATTGAAAGATTTAATAGAAATAGCCACTGAAAAGCTGGCTATGGAGTTAATATTTAAAGAGTTAAAAGGTAAAATAAAAAAAGAAGACATCAGCCATACAATTTTAGAAATAACAGGTTTATGCCCGCTATGTAGTGGACGCAGAAAGTTAGGGACTCAATATTGTCCATCTTGTATGAATGGTTTCTTAAGGTTCAAAACAAACAAGTTAAAAAGATATAGAACCATTCTTAAAGTTACACCTGATATTTTAAATAAACTTATAAAAAATTAAGTATAATGTCACAAAACAAGAAATAAGATAGACTATAATAGAAAAACAATAAAATGCCTTATTAAAAAAAGGAGGTTCTATGTCAAAAGTTTCATTACTTAAAAATGATAATTTACAAGAATTGAACAGTAATGCAGCGGTTCAAAGCGGTCAAGTGGATTTTATCTTTAATAAAAATAATAATTATACAAATGTATCTCAAATTAAAGGATATATTGGATTTAGATATAATAATTATACTATGTATTTTCCTTTAAAAAAAGATTCTATATCAGAAGGTAAACGAAATATTAACTATTATTTTAATAAATAAATTTCAGGATAATTCTTTTCGTTATTTGGATTAACACGAAATTTAGAAAAAATATGAAAAATGTTATTGTAGATAATAATATTATTAATTTAGGAGGAATTTATGCAAAAATATTTATCCCCAAAAAATTTTAGTTTTAGAAATTACAAAACAAATGCAGCAATAAAAAATGAATTTATCGATATTAAATATGACTTAAGGGCATATACTATTACTAAAAGCGATACTAACAAGGATATCATTAATCAAATTATCAATAACTATAAAAAACAAGCAGAAAAAATAGGCTACAGAGGCTTTTCTGATGAAATAAATAGTATTCATGACCCAACTTCTAGCTATATATACGTTGCTGATAGATTTGGTAATATTCTATCAAGCGTTAGGTGTACATTGCAAAAAAAACAATTAAGAATACCTATTGAATTTGGCACAATAGAAAAAAGTAACGATAAATACATAATAAACGAAAATTTAAAAGTCTGTGAGCTGAACACTTTCTATTACACACAATATAGGAGCGTTCCAACGTTGTATGACGCATTGGTTAGATATATACATCTAAATAATATTGATAAAATCTTTGCATTGCATAATCCAGAAAATAGAACTTTAGCGACTATTTACTTTTCGATTGGTTTTTATCCTTCAAATAAATATAAAAAACCTATTTTTTTTGAGACATACGAAAAAAAAGATAACAATAATAATGAATATAAATCCGCTAAATGGAATATTCTAGAAATGAATGCAAGTGAAATGCAAAAGACCTACCCTCGGTCATTACTTTAAATCGTAATTTTTTTTTAACATAAAAATAGCGTCATTAATACCAATCTTTTTATCAAATCCATCAGTATTTGGCGCTTTATTAAATCCAGCTAAAATCTGTAATATGTTAATAATATTTTCTAATTCATACGATTTAGTTTGGTAAGGGTTAAGTGTTATAGATGCTCTAATATCATTTAGGGATGTAAAGTGGACAGCTAATGTTTCCATGATAGCGAATCCCATTTGGCCACCTTCAAGTTCCACACGAATTGAACTCTCGCCGCAAATATATGGAAATAATAAATTATTATTATTGGTTCTAAAATTTCCTAAATCCCGAAACCAATATCCATCTGGGGTTATTATCATAGATTCAGTAGCTGAATCTTCTGATTTTCCAATTATTGTAATATAAGCTATCGCATTATAAGCTGGGTTAGTTAAATTAGAATTTATGAAAACTTTACCAGCAGGTTGGCAAAAATCACCTAAATTTGGAGGTATAACAGGCCCAGTGGTGATATTATAAAATTCACCACTATTGTTATATTGACCATCGCCTGATATAATTTCATATAAATAAGTTTTGTTGTGAGCTAATTTACTTAACGTAATATGATGAGTGTCTCCCACAAAATTCATATCTCTATCATCAAATTCTGTCAGCCAATTCTCATAGTTTGATTTAGATATTCCATACCTTATTTGACCAATCTCTTGATTGAACGTAACCCAAGAAACAGAAAATTGTGTATCTCTCACATTCGAGACTCTAATATTTAAAGGCGTACTTGCGATCGCTTTGAAGTAGAATAAAAATATAAAGATTAAAATTATTTGTATTTTTTTGTTCAATAATATCTTCATTACTCCACCTTAATTATTTTAAAATTTAATAATTGAACAGAGCATATAAAAAATATGCTCTGTTTTAACAAATTTATTCTAAAATTATAGAAGGATAAAGATTTTTTCCTCCCTTGCTGTCCATGACAGAATATTCAAGGTTAGCTGAACCTCTATCACCACCTATTACTGAAATAGCTAAATTATCATCGCTGGTTGGGTTAAAAATATTTTTCATATCCGATGTTCTGGTATTAATAAGTTCAATATACCAATAGCCAAATTTATCAACTAATGTTGATAGTAAAGCAGATTTTGTATCAGAATTAAAAATTTGTACATATACAATAGCTCCAGATGCAGGTGTTTCATCAGGTAGAAAAACCTTTCCTGCAGATAAAATACTTCCTATTGGTATTAAATTTGGACCGGTTTTTATAGTATACATTTGTCCATCATTATCATCGATAGTATCATTTATTATAATTATAAATGAATATTGTGTATTTTCATTAAGTTCGCTGACAGTAATATAATGAGTTGTATCTTTTACACATTTCCCTCGATCGTCATAATATTCATTAGTTATACTATTGCTTCCTAAAAGACGTATTTTAGCAATACATGGATATGAAGTTACCCAGGAGACTGTAAATTGTCCACCTGTTATATTTGTAAACATCAAGCTTTTATGAGCAAAACAGTTATCTGATAATATAAAAAAGCAAAAACACAAAATATAAAATATATTGATTTTAACAATTTTTCCCATGATTTTCTCCTTTTATTTTAATAAGTTTAGTTGTTTAAATCTATTTCAAATATACTCTTTTTTGTTGAATACAGGAAATAACCTTCTTTATTTTTTATCTGAAAATCACCAAATGGCGTTCCTGTAACATAAGATTCAAAACCACTGCCATCCCATCGCCTGATAGTCGTTATATCTCCATCATTATTATTAATAAAATTCAAAAGAGAAGATGCTTGAAGTGAAATTCCTAAAGGAAATCCAAATAAATTATAACCAACATTCAAATTATATATTTCTTTTTCCCATTTTCCACCATTATTTAGCCACTTACTTTTTTTGTTAGCTAAAAGGAAGTATCCTTTGCCGACTTCAATATTAAAATCACCAAATGGAGCGCCATAACTGTATGTATCCCATTTACTTCCTGACCATCTTTGAATAAGAACCACTTCACCTCCATTGTCATTGAAACTATTTAGTAAATTCTTAGAAGTGTAATTTTTTTCTGGTTGCATAGTTAGAGAAAATAGATTGAAACCTTCATTAATTTCATAAACAGCACCAAAAATAGCAAGTATATTAGAATCTTTTGAAATATTGGTCAATGTATAGCTTAATGCAGGTCCAATTGAATTTCCATCAATTAAAACGTCATACACATCAAAGCCTTCATTAGGTGTAATTGTAAAAACATGACTTGAATCACATTCTACAGTTATTAGGCCTGATGGTTTAATCTTTCCACCAAATTTTGCACTGGCATTTATTTGATAAGTGTACTTTTTAAAATCTACCTCAATAGTATGATTTGAGTTAATATTTTCAAAAGTATATGTTGAAACCTGACCGATGGAAATGCCATCTATTTTTACATTGTATATAAAGTAACATTCATTAGCTGGTTTAAAAATAAAAGTTTTATCTGAATCACATTGAACTTTAATTTGGCCTGAAGGACTAATATCCCCATTTTCACCACTTATGGCATTTATTGTATATACTATAGGATCAAATACAGCATGGATAGTATGATTAGTTGTTAAATCTTCAAAAGTATAACTATCTATTTTACCAACAGATAGACCATCTATAATTATATCTTTTATATTATGACAACTATCGGGTTTGATTATAAAAGTTTGATTTTCACCATAGCTTTTATATACCTCACCAAATGGATCGATTGTTCCTCCTTGATCTGTACTGGCTGAAATTTTTATCTTTATTTTTTCAAATGAAGCTTCAATTAAATGATTTGCCTGAACATTTTCAAAAATAAAACTATCAATTGCACCCTTAGAAATTCCATCAATACTAATATTTTGTATCTTATAACCAATATCCGGTATAATTTTAAATAATTGATCTGAGCCGCATTGAATATCAATTTTACCTTGTGGATCAATTTTACCATTTTCGCCTGCAATAGCCTCTATTGTATAAGTCTTTTTTTCAAATATTGCTTTAATCGTATGATCAGTTTTGATGTTATTAAAAATATAACTATTTAAAGCACCTAAAGATATACCATCAACAAGCAAATCCTTTATACGATAACATTTATTAGGTATTATTTTAAACTCTTTTGATGCATTATGAGAAACATCTATTTTACCTGAAGGTTCAATTAAGCCATATATATTATCATTTGTCGTTGCTGTTATTGTATGATCTTGATCTGGAATCATGTCTGGAATTCTATCTTCGTCAGTAATATAGTTTTTAGCTGTAGTTGTCATTTCATATCTTCCATCTTTTCCAGCCTGGACTTTAAGATAGATTTTACTGGTTCCACATTTATAAGAAAAATTTTTTTTATTATCTTTTGTTCTTAGATTTACAAGATCGAAGTACCAATATCCATATGATTCAGGTGAAATTAAAAAAGAATTTATTGATGATTCTTGCGATTCTTCTATAATACTTATATAGACAATAGAATCGTATAATGGCTTCATCTTATTTTCATCTTTAAAAACCCTTCCAGCTACCAAACAACTACCTAATGGTATTAGAGGTGGGCCTGTTTCAATAATATGGTAGTTGTCATTATTGTTTTCAACAGTATTGCCTGAAATTATTTCAAAATAATATTTACTTTCAGGGTCTAACTCAGAAATTGTTACATAATGTATATCATCAATCTTAGTTTCCCCTCTATCGTCATAAACTGTTAACCAATTTTCATGATTTTCTATTTGTTTCCCAAGTCTTATCATGGCTTTATCATCTGTTGAACTTCGCCATGAAATAACTACACTACTGTCTGTTACATTACTTATAACAATATCTGAAATAGAGGATTTTTGCTTTTCGCAGTAGAAATTTGCAGGGGAAGAAGTTGCATTTTTTATATCATTTTTTAAATCAAGCAGTTTTAGCTCTGAAGTTCCACATGTTGATACTTTAAATTTTACCTTTAAGAAAACCCCATTACCTTGAATTTTTAAAGGATCGCCAAATAATGATCCATTGATTTTCACTTTTCCAGGAGCTGTTATTTGACCCTTTACCAAACTAAATTCTTGTACAAGAGTCTCCTCTTTATCAACGTTTTCATACGTTAAAATACTATCATTATAACTTAATACAACACTAAAAGCATCTAATTCCAGATTTTCTGCATCAGATAGATTAATAAATACAACAATATTATCATCTATCTTTCCATAAATATTGTTTAGGCTTAAATCCAATGCCCATGCAGTATTTAAAAATAAAAAGAATAATAAAATAATAAAATATAATTTTTTGCTCATAATAATCTCCTTTTTTTAATTAAATTGTTAGACTAAAAAACATCAAAAAGATGCTTTAAAAATATCCACTGCATCCTGTGGAGTAATTTCAAAATCATCATCATAATCACACTTACATAATTGTTCTGGTGAAAAGATATCTTCAAAAGATAACCAAAAGGTATCAACGGCATCTTGAGGCGTAATATCCAAATCTCCATCAGTATCCCCTTTTAAACAAAGAATAAAATTACAAGAGATTGGATACGCATTACTTTCAACAATAACAGGTTTATGATATTTTCCAGAAGGTTCCCCCTTATCCCAGTCAGAAGATAAATTTGTATCTATAAAACTGGCTATTTTAAATTCACCTTTTGGAACAGATATTTCATATTTGGCTTCTTGTGTTTCTTTAGTCCAATCACTGGAAGCACCAAAACCGATTGGAGTATATCGATCTATATCTGATGGCGAAAAAGCATCTACTATCAACATACCTGTTTCGTTTCCATTGTAGTTTATATTACCACTAACTTTGAAAAAAATTTGTGAAGGACTTATAGTCACTTTAACTTTTGCAACATTAGAATCAAATTCTCCATCATTTACTTTAAATGTAAAAATATCAGTGCCTGATTTGTCAGAGGTATATTTGCATATACCAGTTTCATTATTAACTATTGTAACCTTGCCTATGGTTCCTTGATTTACTATTGAATATTTAAATGTTGCTCCATCATCTACATCTGTAATTTTTAATCCATACTCAACACTATTACCTTCTTTAGTGATAATCTCACCATCATATGCTATAGGGGGTTCATTTATATCATTAATAGTGATGTTAATAGTTGCTGTGTCTAAATTTAATCCATCAGTTACTTGTACATCTAATGCATATTCTTTAATTTGCTCATAATTTAAATCTTTTGAATTCACTGTTATCAGGCCTGAATTTGTATTAATAATAAAAGTTTCATTTGCATTTCCAGATGTAATACTGTAACTTAAAACATCTCCCTCATCAGCATCAGAGGCTATTATCGTACCAATTTCAGCTCCAATAATACTGTTTTCATTTATTGAAAATTTTTGATCATTAACAATAGGACTTGAATCATCATCTATTATAGTTATTGAATGTTTTATTGTTTCTCCCGGAGATGCATTAATTACTTTGCCCATAGTTATTATAATTTCCTCATCTTGTTCATCTAATGAATCATTTGTGATATTAGTATTTATTATACATCTACTTTCACCAGCAGTAATGATAATTTGTCCATTTTGCAAATCATGGTCAACGCCATTTCCTGTTGCGGTACCAGATACTAAATATGGAATTTCTACATTCCTCCCAGAAATTTTATCAATTGTAGCGATGATCGTTACCTTACCCACATTTTCTTTTATTTTCTGAATTTCTGTTAACCATTTAACAGTAGGATAAGAAATGGTTATATAGCCGGATTCTTCTTTTATATTTGAACCACAATCATTTGTTACCTTCAGACTAACATTATAAACTCCATTTTTTTCGTATTTATGGGAAGGATTTCTTTGTGTACTTGTTTCTCCATCACCAAAATCCCATAGCCATTCAATTGGATTACCAATGGATTTATCTATAAAATTAATAGGAACTAAGATTGAATCAGATAAAGAAGATACAATGAAATCAGCTTTTGGGAGAGGACATTCTTTTTCAGCTTTGATGTTTACACCATTTGGATAAGGATTTTTTTCTGTATCATTTGAATATATAATAAGTTTATCTTCATTAACACCAGTATTGGCCTTATCCCAATCTACATCTACTGTGATTACTTGAGATTCTCCTTTTGGAATAATTAATGGGGAATCTTGTGAAGCGATGGGAGAAAATGAGAGCCAGTTTGTATTATTTTGTTTGTTTATTGAAGTAACTTTCAGATCTGCTTTTCCTTCATTATATATGGTAAAAGTATTTTTTGCCTCACGTGTATGAACTTCAATATGAGGGTCACCCATTAAATTTAAGGCAAATTGTATCCAACGATAAGAACCATATGATGATGAATATCCAGTGTAATACATTTTATGAGAGGCATGAACAGCTCCTATTCTTCTAGGAAAATCAGATGGATCAGGATCATCACCTTGTCCTGAACTCAGTGAAGATTCATCAAAAAGATGTTTGAAAAATTTACGAGCATAATTATATGATGTGCCTGTTTGAACACTTTGGCTGCCATTTCCCCAGCCATAACGACTACTTCCAATATAAATTACAGCTCCACCATCTTCATTTCTTAAAAAAGCTTCAGACAAAGCAGGATCATAAAGATAATCTTCATGTTCACTATCAAATGCATTTGTAATACAGGCAATAGTATATATAATCCCTTGTTTATACTTGTTTCTACAATTTAATGCGTGTTCGGATGTAAAGTGACCTTGCGATTCCATCCCCCAAACTCTCTGATTACCATGGGTAGCCATAAAAAAAACACCATACCCATTATTAATTTGTTCTTGCAAATTAATAGGGGTTACATCATACTCATCGCCAAAATCTGTACCTGTATCATATAAACGATAGGATTTACCTGACCAATAAGGTTTCATATCATTTAACCACATATCTTCAGTTTTATGATGTGCATCACTCTTTTCATCCCAACTAGTCCATAATTGAACTCCACTTAATAAAGCTTTTTCAGCAAAATCATTTGCAGGTCTGGTAATATAATTAATAGATTTTTTAATAAATGCATCAGCCTCTGAAACAGTCCTTACAGGAGCACGGCCTACAAATACATCTGGATACATATCTATTGTATCTCCTTCAGAGGGTATCTCACACCATTTATCATCATCATCGTCATTCCAATTCAAATCATCTAATCCAGCATAATATAAATCTGTTGGTATTGTTTTATCTGTATATTTTCCATAATTGACATCACCATAACAATTGCGGTCAGGTATAACAGTATCATCACCTCCTAAAAGAACCCATTTAGTTCCATTATTTTTAGCATAATCTAAAATACAACTTTTTATTTTTCTTTGAGAATCACTTCCATTATAATTTTTATAAATATGTTCAACTGTTACAACCTCTGCTTTTAAACCAAGTGATATTTTATGATCTGCAAAATTTTGAAATGTATCACTTAATTCTTGATTGGTAATTATGAGGTAATCGTTATTTGATTCTAAAGTATGATCTTTTGTCTTGGAAAATGCATATATATCTTCCAATTTTTCTGGATTTATTACAGTTTGTTTTATCATCTCATCAATTACTGGCGCATTTGTATTATATTGAAGTGTAAGATTTTGGTCTGATTTTACATTAAAGTACCATTGGAAATGTTCATTTATAATAATTTTACCTGTTTTTCCAATATATTGGATAGGCCATATTCTAAAAACAAACATAGTATTACCTCTAACAGTTGCAGATTCTATAAATTCTACAGGTGATTGAGGAAATACTTCATAAGAACTTAAGATATCATCATTTAATGACACAAAATCTTCATTATTTTCTTGTGATATTGGAGTCTCAGGTTGCTTTGGATAAATATTATAAACTTCATCAAGCTCTTTTTTCTTAAGGATATTATATTTAATTGATTCCAATTCAGCTCCCTGAGAAACAAGAACATAAACTAATTTTGCTGGAAGTAAAGGCTCTCCGATTTTATCTGCATGAAGATCATATTCGTCTTCTGGAATTTCTATAAAATCAAATCCCTCTTTTTGTCCAAATTTTAAATTAATATCACTTATATTACATTCAATACCTGTCTTATTATTAGTAGATTTAATTTTGTCGTTTGAATCTAACATCCGAACAGTCTTTTTAGATCGATTATTATTTTTGAAAAGTGAATTATCTTGAAAATTGTTAAAAAATAATGATTCAGGGTTAACTCGGATATCAGGAACTCCTTCAAAAAGAGCTGAAACAGTAATATCTGAGTCCATTTTAATAGTACATTTATCACTATTACCACAACCTCCACCTGAAAAATATTTAAAGACCGATTTAGAATCAGCTTTTGCGCTTATCGTAACAGATGTACCTTTTTTATATGATTCAATACAGTCCGAACCACAACTTATACCTGATAAATCACTATTAACTACTCCTGTACCTGTACCTGTTTTTGATATAAACAAATTATATTCCGGCTCCTTTAGCATTACATAGTCTATTCGAGTTTCAGTATCTGTCCCACAGCTATTTGATACTGTTAATTTAATAGTATATTTTCCTGGTTTAGTATAATTATATGAAGGGTTTTGAGAAGAACTTGAGCTACCATCACCAAAATCCCATAACCATGATGTTGGTTTACCTGTGGATTTATCAATAAAATTTATAATTTGAGGAATATTGTCTGAACTTGTGGGTGATGCTGAAAAATTAGCTGATGGTTTTATACAATCATCTATTGTTTTATTTTTTTGAAAATTATTATCTGATTCAGAGCTTTCTATAATAGCATTTGTTGTATCAGTTACAATTTTAAATATATGTTTTCCAGTAGTTATTTTGCCAAGATTTACATCTTCTTTATACGCATAATAACCTGTATTTAACAAATCAGTTTGCCAAGTTCCTTTTTCATTATTATCCAAATAAAGTTTAGTATAAAATCGTTTATCTATTAATGCATCACCATTATTAATAACTGCCCAGTCTAAAAATACATCTTGATTTGAATAAATAACTGTATCTTGATTTGTATTTGAGATATTTGATATAATTATCTCATCGTCCCAACCTTTAGGCTTATAAGGTGTAAGATTAGGATATTTCCTTTCTACTATAGATAATGAATACTTACTATACAAGTTATCTGATTCATTACTTTCAAGAATAGCATCAGTAGTATCAGCTACAATTTTAAAAATATGTTTACCCGGAGCAAGCTTTCCAATATTCGCATCTTTTACATATGTATAAGTATTTTTATTTATAGAATTTGTTTTCCAACTACCTTTTTCTTTATCATTAACATACAATTTTGTATAAAAAATCTTATCTGTTGCGGCTTCTCCATTATTAATAACAGCCCAGTCTACAAAAATATTTTGATCTGAATAAATCTGCTCTTTTACATCTTTTTCTGTATTAGTAATATTTGATACAACTATTTTATCACTCCAAGTATCAGGTTTATAAGGAGTTAAGTTTGGAAATTTTCGTTCTTCAATACTTTTTGATTTCTCATATGTGTTATCAGATTCATTTACCTCATCAATAGCATTATAATAATCAGCAACTATTTTAAATTTATGTATTCCAGACGATAATTTTCCAATATTACAATCTTCAATAAAAACATAATAATTTATATTAAGAGGAGTAGTTGTTTTCCAACTCCCTTTTTCCTTATCATCTACAAAAAGTTTTGTATAAAATGTTTTTTGTGTTTCTATTTGTCCTTTATTTATAACTGCCCAATCAATGTAAATAGATTCGTCAGAATAAATTTTTGGTGCATCCACATATGTATTTTTAATATTTGAAATAACTATTGGAGTGGTACTCCCCCATTTTGAGGGATTATGAGGACAAAGATTTGATTTTTTGTTGCCAATTATATTCACAGTTGCATATAATGGTGAAAGGTTGCCCTGAGAAAGCTCAGTTCCATCCCTGGAAACAAATCGAAATTCTAGATAATAAGTTCCTGCCTCACTAAAAGTATTGGAAAACTTTATATCTTTACTATCTTTACCTGCAGATATATCAAAATAATCACCAAACTTTCCTATTAAAGGCTGATATGTTTGTCCATCTTTTTTACAAGTTTTTACTTTTACTCTATAGTCAATTACATTACAACTGCTGTGATTTTTAATCGGTCCCCATATTTGCTGCCAGTATTCTCCAACTTTTTTAGTTATATTATCTGGTGTCACATCACATTCACTAGGATTATTGCATTTTAAAAGTACCTCACTTGGTTTACATTCAGGGATTTGATATTGAAATACACTATATGATTTTTCATATTGATTATCAGATTCATTACTTTCTGATATAGCGTTGCTTGTGTCTGTAACAATTTTAAAACTATGTTTACCTGCCGAAAGTTTTCCAATATTATAATCTTTTACATTTGAGTAATAATTTGGTTGTAAAGGAGAAGGGGTTTGCCATGTTTCTTTCAAGGTATTATCAACATAAAGTTTTGAATAAAATTTTGTTCCTGTAGATAATGACCCATTATTAATAACTGCCCAGTCTACATATACATTTTCATTTGAATAGATATTGCTTGCATCTGTTGTGCTTCCTGTTTTGTTAGACACAACAATCTGGCTACTCCATCCACCTGGTTTAAATGGTGTAAGGTTTGGTTTACCGCGTGATTTTATTGATTTATAAACATAATATTGATTGTCTGACTCACTACTCTCTGAAATAGTGTTAGTTTCATCAGCTATAATTTTTATTTTGTAATTTCCAGCGGCAAGGCGACCAATATTAAAATCTTTTAGATAATTATACCAGTTTGGTTTTAACGAAGTAGTGTACCAATTCCCCTTTAAAGTATTATCCAAATAAAGCCTTGTATAATATTTTTTATCAATAGTAATTGACCCATTATTAATTATTGCCCAATCAATATAAACATTTTCATCAGAATAAATTGTACTGATATTAGTTTGTGTACCTGTTTTATTAGAGATAACAATTTTATCATCCCAACCATCTGGCCTGAATGGCGTGAGATTGGGTTTTCCTCTTGAAGTAATTGATTTTGATCTTGAATAACTATTATCTGATTCATAGCTTTCACGAATAGTATTGGTTGCATCTGCAACGATTTTAAATGTATAATTTCCGCCTGATAATCTTCCAATATTAACATCTTTCCAGTATGCATACCAGTTAACTTTTAGCGAAGTACTATACCCTTTTACCATTAATACATTATTAACATATAGATAAACATAAAATTTTGTATTGATTGTTGATGAACCATTATTGATAACAGCCCAGTCTACATAAATATTTTGATCTGAATAAATTGTACTGGAATCTTTGAATGAACCAGTTGTAGTTGATATTACAATAGTATTATCCCAATTGTTACTCCCCCAACTGATATGCCTGTATGGTTTAAGATTAGGGTAACCACTGCTCTGATCTTCTAAATTTTCTTCGTCTGTGGCAGGTTCAGAATTATCAGTCTCTATTTCAAAAAATTGTTCCATTGCAATTTTACTATTATTTATTTCAATATTTTCGACTATTTCATTGATAAATTCTTCTTGTAGTTCACTTATTGCTATTGACGTTTCTTCCATTTCTTCAATACCATTTTCTGTTTCTCCTTCTAATATTTCTAAATTTTCCATCTCAACAGATAAAATATCAGTTTCCTCTTCGATTATTTCGGAATATTCTCCATCATCTTGTTGTACTTCTGTTTCTAAATCTATAATATCTATATTTTTTGATTTTTTATTTCTTAGACCAGCGTCTAACACTGTAATTGTTTTTTCAAAAATAACTCTTTCCCCTAATTCTTGAGCAAATAAAGCATTTGGAATAATTAATATAGTTATAAATACAATAAATATAGATATAATAAAAAATTTATATTTAGTTAAACGTTTACTAACTTTCATATCTATCCTCCTTTAATTATATAAATAGATTATTCATTATGTTCTTTGATTAATTCTTCACCCTCAACTCTCAATAAATTCAATTTACCAGACCATTCTGTAGATGGTGTTTCGGTTTGGTCTGATATAATGCGAGATAATTTTATATTGATTGTTTCAGAGGATATATTTGGAAGTTCTATTTTGAAGTCATAAAAACACTGACAACTACATCTTAGAGGAACATCGCCTTCCATAATCGGTTTATCTGTTTCTTCTATGATAAAAATATTTATTTTTTCATCATATGTGATATTTATGCAGTGTTCACCACAGCAATTTAATAAGACATTATTGTTAATAAATATTACTGTTTGACTTTCTTTATCATATTTCCATATTAATTTTTCTGGTTCAGTTGATACTTTTAGAGATTTAGCTTTATTGTTAAACCCACCACACTGGCTAATTTCTTCATTTAATCCAAGATTTTTTGTATTAAGATTATTTGATTTGACATCAGATATTATTTGCAAGGCATAGATCATTTCTTCTAAGCCAATTTTATTATCATTATTAACATCAAAAGTAATATAAGATGTGTTTTTGGGTGAACTATCAAAAATTCTTCTTGTTGTTTCATCATTGTTAGTATTTTCAGAAGATTCAAGTTCAATAATGTTATGTTCTGAATTTTGAACTTCTTCCACGTCATTTTCAACGATATATTCCTGTTGTGGCTCAGTAATACTTTCATGGAAATTTTCCATAACAGTTTGTTGAGTTATTGTTTCATTATTTAAATAGGAATTTCCTATTACAGACTGTGTATAAGTCATACCATCTGATAATACGAATATTTCAGCAGCTTGAATTTCGGTTTGTTGCGTATAAAGATTTTTTCCATAACAATAATGAGTTAAGAAAAAAATTATAAAAAATAAAATAAGAAATTTCTTTATAAATTTAATAGATACTTTCATATCATCCTCCTCTTTTGTTGTTAGAAAAATTTTTTATTTTTATGTAAAGAAGATGAACATTTACTTTAAAAAATTTTATTAAGATAACGTGATATTGTATATCCCAAAGTCAAAATTAGGATATTTGTATGATTCTGAAGGATTTAGAATGGATAAAAGAATATACTTTAATTAATATATCAATAATGTAGCATATTGACAGATATTATATTCGATGATATATAATTAAACATAAACAAAATGTGATAGCCCGCAAAAACCATCTATATTTTGTTTGTAAAATTCATCATGCCGGATTATTACCATTCTAATCCGGTCTTTTTATGGTGCTCTAATAACCTTCATATTTCCCTTCCTTTTTTTTTGATTATAATTTGCTTTTGAAAATGTCAATAAAATGTTTTATTTTTTTTATATTTTATTTTAGTTTTTTAGTATTTTATATATACATTATTTCACTTTTCTACTTGCTATTTTATTTATTTTTTAAAATATTGTTAGATTGTTTTATCTACGCGTCTTTGAAAAAAAATTTTTATATGTTTGTATTATTTCAAAATAATAATAAATTCTGATTTTATTATTTTTACAATAGTTTTTATTATTTTATAAGTAATGAAAATGCTATTTCAAATGAAATAATTTAAAAAATTATAAAATAAAACTTAAAAAAGATAATAAGATTAAAGAATAAAAATTTTTTTTTTAATAAATATTTTTCCATGTCCGCTTTTATTAAGCCTGAATTTAAAAAATAGAAATTTAATTTATCAAAAACATTTTATCTTTTATTTATTTTATTCTAAAAATATGCTTTATAATATATTTAAATATCTTATTTGGAGAAAAATAAATGAAAAATATGCTTGATATTGATTATAAAAAAGCATTATCAGGTGCTTTTCCTGATTTACAATGTTTTGATTATTTTAAAAAAAACGATTATAGTATTTCAAATAAGGCAATACCAAAAATAATAGAATTTGCCTTTAAGAAAAAAATAATAAAAACTGAGACCGAACAAAATTTTATATCTTTTATTGAACAAAGCAGTAAAAGTATTCGATCAACATCCTATCAAGAAGGATTCAGTTTTGAAAATTTAATCCAATTGTGTACAAAAAAACAATCAGTAAATAATTTTATAAAAAAATTAAATGAAATTGCGAAGACTTTTAAAATGCCTGAGGTTCAGGCGTCTTTAATAACAAGGCTTAAAAAAGATTTTAATCCTAATACACCTGTTAAAAGAAATTTTTTAAGACTTCTTGCTTATTGGCTCTGTGGTGTTGAACAAAAGGATTTTACATGGACTTATCAGGTAATTTTAGAACTTCCTCGAAATATTAAAAAAGAAATGGAAGATATAAAGCAAGGTGTTCGCATGGGTTTTTTTCTTAAGGGTCAAGATGTAAATATTTCATATGAAGAAATCACCTGGTTAAAAGATGAATTAAATATATGTATTGAGGACATGGAGCTATACTCATTAAAAACACAAGTAAAGCAATCTGCTACTACAATATTTTTGGATTTACCTAAAAAGAAAGGGCTTTCTGGAGAACCAAGATTCTATGAAAAAGCCATTCATAACAGTATAGCTATAGCATATCAAATGGTTATAAGATGGGCACTAACAGAATTTAGTACTCCAAACAAAGATATTATTATTGCTATAGCAACAGGTGATTTTGTAAATCTTAATACCCAAATTCAAAATCTTTTGAATGTAGATTTACCTGATGGTCATATTATCAGACTCACATCATTTGCATATTTATGTGCAAAGATAGCTGATGTTAAAGCACTTTATTTTAATAATCAAAATAAATTTGAAACAGGAAAAAACAATAATATATTTATTTATTCAATAAAAAGTTTTTGGAATTATTATGATTATATTCCAAATCTTTTAAACGAAGATATGCTTCCTACAAACCAAAAAGCTTATAACAAGTTCAAAAATATACTTTATTATCCTCATGAATATGAAAATCAAATGGATTTTAATGCCCTTATTGCTATAAATAAATTACCACAAAATTCTTTATTAATTCTTGAAGTGGCTAAAGTATGCTTCTTTAGAAAAATGTTTAATGAAGCAAATGTTCTTTTATCTACTTTAATTGCTTCAAAACCATATGATATTGTTGCCAGAACATTTAGAATGAGCATTTTACTTAATTTAGCACTGGAACAATCAAAATTTTCTATTTTTGAACTATTTTATAAACGAGCAATAAATGAGGGTTTTTTTATTAAAGATAATTGTAAAATAGAAGATGGTGAATTTTGGTGTGACTTTGGGGTAGTATATTTTGGAATAGCTATAAAAAAATTTCAATTAATTAGAAAAAAAAATTACACTAATATTAAGAATACCCAAATAATTGATTATTTAAAAAATGCTGAAAATTGTTTTGACAAGGGGATGGTTTTTTCAACAACAGGTTTAGCTAGTCGCCCTATGTTTTGGTCACTACATACTAAATGTTTAATAAAATTATTAGAAAGTGATAATGAATTTTTTACTAATAAAAGGCCACTTAGAGATTATAATCAAATCTATAATGATGTTGTTTATGATTTTTTTATATTTATTGGCTGGGGAGACTGTAAAACAAATCGTCAAGATATAGTGAAACGCATGCTTTCAGTAACTAATAAGTACCAAAATACAGTAATTTTAAAAAGTTATATACCAAATGTTTTGTATGCTTTTGCAGCACTTCTTTTTGATTTTAATCCTGTATTAGATGTTTATATTATAAAATCAGTTATTAGTTTTCTTAAACAAAGTCGTGATATAGCAAAAAAACTTCATTTAAATGCAGATGGTGTATATTCTATTGCAGGGAGCTTTGCTCAAATTCAGCCTTCAAAGGATTTTATAGACTGTATAGATGAAGCAATTAATAAAATTAAATCGTATGTTGGAGAAGATTTAAAGCTTAATGATGCTCATCAAATAAATAATAAAAAGCTTAATGGATTAAAGCTTATGTTATTACATATTGAAAAAGACGTTTCTGCTGATGTATTGGTTCATTAACTATTTAAAAGCTTATTTAACAAAAATGGATAAAGTTTAGATACACAATGGAGCTCCTTGAAGCTCCTTGAGCAGATATCCAAATCGGATCTTTTTTTTGTAACTTATTTAATTAACATAATATATTAATATGCTCAAAAAGGGTCTATTTTTTACAAACTCTTGATTTTCATAGAATTTTATTTTTCGATTTTACATTTTTCGTTTTATAAAATTTTCAAGTATGCCCATGAAACATCTAAAAACAATACCAATCAAATAAGCTACAAAAAAATTTAACCCATATAGAACCATTCACCAACCTAAAACAACCCAATATACAAAGCCTGAGAGCTTCACTACCCAATCATAGATTTCAAATACTCAATATCCTTTTCCATAGCCTCAATTCTCTTTAAAATCGAACCTTTATCA
>Ga0272440_1001651_pt1 | contig 18054 bp, 14 predicted proteins | sample SSMMMBAug17_FD_192440 | JGI IMG/M metagenome (GOLD analysis project Ga0272440, IMG submission 192440) | Marine sediment archaeal communities from Little Sippewissett salt marsh, Falmouth, MA, United States - SSM-MMB-Aug17 | ecosystem: Environmental > Aquatic > Marine > Wetlands > Sediment ...
TATCGATAAATCTACAGTTATGTACTTTTACATTTGGAAAAAAGTAAGCAAAAAACTCGTAGATGAATGACCGAATCAGCCACTTGAACAGATTGTCATGGGGCTTGGGATTGGGCTTTTTCATGATAACTCCTGTAATATTAATGCCGGAGGCAATTTTAGATGTATAAAGAACATGTGGCATCAGTTATTCTAATGGACTGTTTTATGAAGATCAACTCTTTGCTATAATCGATACATAAACCGATGCGTTTTCAAAAAATCATGCATAAACAGACAGCTGGCTGGTGTCAGCCCATAAATCATGTCTGCGGCAAGGAGGACCGCAGCACCTGTCCATGTGGTTTGTTCATCTGTATAAATAATCTGATCAGGGACTGTAACCCCCATCCAATAAGCACCATTATCGTATTGGTTGTCTTTGATCCATCCAAGTATTTGCTCTGCCTGGACTGTGCGGCCAATGGCGGCAAGGGCCATGGTTAACTCACTTGTTTCAGCCATGGTCACCCAGGGGCGCTCGGAAACGCATCGAATGCCCCAATTGTTGATTGCAAATGTTTCCCAATGATCATCAATTCTTTTATGAGCTGCCCTTCCGGTCAACACACCGCAGAGAACTGGATAATACCAATCCATGGAATAGTTGGATTTGGTTTGATCAAACACATGCGGATTTTTTCTAATGACCTGAGCAAGCTTCAAGCGCGCGGCTTCCCAGTGAGAATGCTTGTCGCCGATGATTGACATCAGGTGGACTGCGCAACTCAAACTCATAAAAATCGAGCTGGCACCTGTGAGCAACGATAGCTTGTCAACAGTTCCATCTGCACTTTGTGCCCAATATATTTGCCCCTCTGGTCCCTGATGATCCAGCACAAAATCAATAGCCTGACAAATGGTTGGCCAAAGTTCTTTTACAAATAGACGATCGCCGGTAATCATATAATAATGAAGTAAACCCACAGCAATATAGGCGCTCATGTTTGTATCTTTATATGTACCTGCCTTGGGGACGCCCTGGTTATACTCTGCCCACCAACTGCCATCAGAAAGCTGATTTTCGGCCAACCATAAATATGCGCGCCGGGCATCGTTTGAATAGCCACCAACAGATAAGCCCATCGCACTTTCCACATGATCCCAGGGGTCTGTTTTTCCACCAATTGACCAGGGAATCTCTCCGGATACTTGTTGAACACTTCGGATGTAGCTGGTTGTTAAATCAATATCTACATACAAGGGTTGAATTTTTCGTGATGCTGCACCATCAAACATGAATTATCCTTTCCACTTATTTTTTTTGAAAATATATCACAAAGCTTTTTCCGACAAATGGATTCAATATGTTTTCCAACAATCGTACCCATCGCGATTTTTTTACCATATCCCATACCAGAAAATCATGATAATATTTCACAATATGCCGATCTTTTTCCAGTCCAAATAAACATTTTAACCACCAGTAAATAGAATGTAAAGCATGTGCATAGTGATTATCCCATTTTTTGACACCCAGTTTTTCCAATCGATCAATTAATTGATCCTGTTGATAAATTCGGACATGACCACCGGGTGTGTTGCGATATTCATTGGAAAGTGCCCAACAAATTCGCTCCGGCGCATTGCGAGGCACACTCACAACAAGATGTTTATCCTTTTTTAACACGCGAATAATTTCTTTCATGGCAGCTGTGTCATTTGGAATATGTTCCAGAACTTCGGAACAAATGACCAGGTCAAAGAAATCATTGGGAAATGGCAGATGTAAAATATCACCAGAAAGTAACTGACAGACACCGCGTGTTACACCATAAGCCTGTTCAAATTTTATATTTTCTCTGGCTTTTAGCAAATCAGCCTGGCAGGGATCGACACCCCAAACCTTGATATCTGGATTTCGCGCACAGGCACACACATGACGACCTGCTCCACAGCCAATATCCAGAACACGATCACCAGGCAAAAACGTTAGTTTATTAAAAGAAACTGTAATCATTAATTAACCGCATGCTTTCCCAGTACATCAGAATACACATGAATGACTTTTTCTGCGGCTGTTTCCCATGTAAATTCTGCATGTACACGTTTGTAACCTTTTTTTCCCAGATGACTGGCCTCATCTGGGTGATCCATCAGATAGCGAATGTTCTGAACCAATGCTTTCGTACTGCCCGGTTCGACCAGAATACCGGCATCGCCCACAACCTCTGGAAGTGCTCCCCCGCGTGTGCTGATTACCGGAACGCCGCAAGCCATTGCCTCACCGGCGGGTAAGCCAAATCCCTCATAAAGTGATGGAATAACTGCCATGCCAGCCATGGCATATTGTTTGTTGTAAGTCTGCTGATCTATTCTTCCCAAAAAATGAACATGATGTTGCAATTGCTTTTGTTTAACATAATTTTCAATCATACCATCGGGCTTGGGTGTACCGACCACATAAAGCTGAATTGGCCGCTCATGTCGTAATTCATCCACGGCATCCAGTAAATATTGAAGTCCTTTAAGTGGCATATCTGCGCTGTTGGTTGTCAAAATTCGACTTGGATCTCGTTTAACTCCTGGAACGGGTTGAAAAGCTTTGATATCAATACCATTGGGTACCACTGAGAATCGGTTAATGGGAATATTGAACTCTCGATGAATATCCTGGGCAGCACATGATGACACTGTGATGATATTCTTGATTGTTCTGGCAATCCGCTTTTGCATGCCGATAAATGAGTACCATCGCATGGCTTGAAGTTTTCTTAAAAAATTGGGTGCTGATTGAATGGCAATGCGCCGATCCACTGTCATGGGGTGATGAATTGTTGCGACAAGCGGAATGCGTCTGCTGATACCATATATGCCATATGACAGACACTGGTTGTCATGAACAATATCATAACAGTGTCTGTTGGCACATACATACTGAAATGCACGGAAACCAAAGGAAACAGGCTCCGGAAAACCCATTGTGCAGACACTTAACCATTCATATAAATTGACTGGAGATGATAATTCACTGGGATGCGGTGTGCGGAATAAATCGTTTGGATTGTATAGATCCAGGCTGTTAAGTCGAATCAAACGAATATTTTTGGGAAGTTCCGGGTAGGGTGGTCCGGAAATAACATCAACGTGATGCCCCAAACCTTTCAAAGCACTGGCCAAATGTTTGACATAAACCCCCTGACCGCCACAATGGGGATTGCTGCGATAACTGAGAAAGCAGATTCGATAACGTTTTTTTTGCATGATTATGTTTTCATATTCCTCTCTTTTACATGAACCTTTTAAGGTAAATTTTCGAGTTTATATCAGGTATTCATAAAAATTGCAATGAAACCTTCGATATAAGACGTGACCCTTAAAAAACAAAGGTTGACAACTAATTCAATTACAGTTAATGCAAAATATCGTGACCATTTTTTAATCACCTGACAAAAGATGGAGACATCTTATAAGGAGGTCTTATGCGTGAAAACAACATTTCCAGACGTGATTTTATCAAAATAACCGGAACAACCGCATTGAGCATGACATTACCGGCTTTGCCGATAAGCTCAGCCTTTTCAGCGCCACAAAAATTTCTTATTGAAGGCGTGGGGCAAACATCGGGTTATTCTGTAAAAGCACTTGTGAAAAAAGTGTTTGATGCTGCGGGCGGCATTGAAAAATTTATTGCCAAAAAGGATGTTGTGGGGCTCAAACCCAATATTTCCTGGGCAAGATCACCCAATCTGGCAGTTACCACCCATCCGGAGGTCATGGAGGCAGTGGCTTCTTTATGTTTTTCTGCTGGTGCAGCAAAGGTCATGTTCTTGGATCACACCATCCATGATGCCCGACGATGCTTTGCCATTACCGGTGCAACTGCTGCCGCAAAAAATTCTGGCGCAACATTGGTTCATCCAACATCGCGGCATTTCAAAGATATGAACCTAAAAGGGAGTCGCCTGACAGTCTGGCCAGTTTTTGTTCCCTTTAAAGAAGTGGACAAAATTATCAATATACCGGTCGCAAAAGTGCATCGATTAAGCGGTTTAACTTTGGGGATGAAAAACTGGATTGGTGCGGTTGGCGGCAGACGAAATGCGCTTCATCAGGATATTCATACCACAATTGTTGACCTTGCCCAATACTTTAAGCCGGATCTGACGCTAATCGATGCCACTCGCATTTTGGTCAAAAATGGACCATCCGGTGGCAGTGAGGCAGATGTTTTTCAAGCCAATCGTCTCATACTCAGTAATGATCCGGTTGCTGCGGATGCCAAAGCTGCAACACTTTTTGATATTAATATGGATTCACTGGCTTTTATCAAAAAAGCCGAAAAATGGGGGTTGGGAACAACCAAACTATCCACACTATCTAACAAGAAGGTAATTATTTGATGCGCCGATTTCGTCAAGTTATTCAAATTTTGTCTCTTTGCTTTTTTTTATACCTGGTTTCACACACTAAACTACCCCATGACCTGTACATTGATTATACCGCTGTTCTAAATGCCGAAGAAAGCATCCATTTGGAACAGCCTGTGACATTCTATTTCATGATAAATCCGCTGGTCATGGTCTCGTCGCTCCTGTCAGCAGGCATATGGATCAGCGGTTTTTTATGGGCTGTGGCAGTCATTATTTTGACCCTCTTTTTGGGGCGCATCTTTTGTGGATTTATATGTCCTTTTGGTGCGGTTCATACAATTGTATCTGAAATTCAGCCCAAAAAGCATAAGCCATTGAAACCATCCGCATATCAGGTTAAATACAGTCTGTTGATTATGATCCTTTTGGCCTCATGCATTGGTTTGAATATAGCAGGTTTTATTGATCCCATATCTTTTTTATTTCGATCCCTTGCCCTGTCTGTATTCCCTGCTGTTGGAACCGGTTTTCGTGAAATCTTTGAATGGCTTTCTGCCAGTGATATAAAGTGGTTGAATTGGAGTAGCCTTGTACTGGAAGAATCTTTTTTTGCCCCGGTTTTTGGATATAATTTCAATGCGTTTTATGGCGGATGGTTCATTGGTATGCTTTTTCTGTTTATTGCCTTATTGAACCGTGTCAAGCCCAGGTTTTTTTGCACTGTACTGTGTCCTCTGGGTGCCCTTCTGGGGATTTGCTCACGATTCAGCATGCTAAAAATTCTGGTTGATCAATCAAAATGTACATCCTGTAAAAAATGTGCGAGCATTTGTCCAGGCAGTGCTAGGCTTTCAGACAGTCCATACGAAATTTCAAACAATGCTGAATGCCTGCGATGTTTCAACTGTATGGAAACATGCCCCACTGATGCCATTTCTGTTGCATTCAATATCCCCAAAAACACCAAAGGACCGGATATTGGCAGGCGTGTTGTTTTGAGTGGTCTGACTGCCGGAATCACATTTCCTTTACTGGGCCGGCTTGATGGCATTGTGCATAAAGTGAGTCCGCCAGAATTGATTCGCCCACCCGGCGCATTGCCTGAAAAGCAGTTTTTGGAACTGTGCATCCGATGCGGTCTTTGCATGAAGGTCTGTCCAACCAATGCAATCAATCCCACTCTATCCGAGGCAGGGATTGCCGGTTTTTGGACACCGCGATTGGTCATGATACAGGGTTATTGTGAATACACATGCACATTATGCACCGAGGTTTGCCCTACTGGCGCCATTCAAAAATTGACTTCTCAGGAAAAAACCAGCCAGCCGGTTCGTATTGGTTCGGCTTATGTTGACAGAGGCAGATGTCTTCCCTGGTCTGGCAATGGCCCCTGTATTGTGTGTGAAGAACATTGTCCTGTCTCACCCAAGGCCATTCATATGAAAGAAATGGCTGGGGATAAAAATATTCAACTCCCTTATGTTGATCTGAATGCTTGTGTGGGTTGCGGCATCTGTGAAAATAAATGTCCGGTTCGGGGAAAGCCAGCCATTCGGGTCATTTGTGCAGGAGAGTCACGATCAGTGAGAAATCGAATTATGCTGTGACATGTTTATGCAAATGCTAATTTTCTCGCTCCCAGGCAGGGCCGGCAGAGCCTGGGAACGAGAAAAGGATGTTTTTTTTTCGAGCAATTCTAATTTTCATTTAAAGCTTGTTTGAGCCAATCTTTTATTTGGCCCTCCACTGCATAAACGCCTTTATGACTGCCAATCGTTTTTTCAAAATATGGATATAGATCTTCCGGCAAATCGAATTTGGCAAGTTCCTCCACGGCATCAGAATTTCTTCGCAAAAGAAATATTTGGGGGGTGTTTCCCCAATTATTGATCACAAAATAATGTGAAACATCTCCTTTGGAACGAATAACATAGTTTCCACTGGCCCAGTTATTCCCCCATTCAAGATAAAGCCGGACAGCTTCCTCCGGGGTCATGTCCCAGTCGATTTCATTGATCAGTTTTGTATTTTTTTTGATATCATCAAGCTGCATCATGGTGGATACCTCCTTGTTCTCAAGATAATGATTCATTGTTTTATATCCTGGCATTCAGGCTGTCAAGGACAATCATTTTTTTTAAAATCAAGTGTATATCAAGTAATATTTTCTATTATGGTACTTGCAATTATGTTTTTTTAATGGTATTTTTTATTCATTTAAAGATTATGGATCAATTTTATGATCCATAATCAATGAACGTTTGAAAAAACCTTAAAAGTCGCAATTGTTAAAATTGACAATTGCAAAAAAAACAGTCATAAGGAGAATCAAATGTCGGATATCACTATGGAGCAGGCACACAAAGTGCTTGAAGCCGCTATTGACAAAGCGAAAGCAATCAACACAAAGATGGATATTGCTATCGTTGACGCAGGTGCGAACTTAAAAGCATTTATGCGAATGGATGATGCGTGGATTGGCAGTATTGATATTTCAATCAAGAAAGCCAAAACCGCACGATTTTTTGACATGCCTACCGGTGAAATCGGAAAACTCTCCCAGCCCGGTGGTGCCCTTTACAATATTGAGCATTCCAATGGTGGTTTGATTTCATTTCCAGGGGGCTTGCCAATCAAAAACAGCAGTGGGACGATTATTGGTGCAATCGGAGTCTCAGGAAGCTCTGTTGAAGATGATCATGCTGTTGCTGATGCAGGAGTATCTGCTATTTCTTAATTGTCTATTGCTCACATTCCTCTTAATTTTTTTTACCTAAATTCAAAATTGAAAGAGTCATAACTATTAGTCATTATTTGTATTTATAAGGGATATGCCTGAATCAGGCATATCCATTTTTTTTTATTTTTTTTTCAAGGAGGGAATGATGAAAAAAAGTGTTTGTGTACTTTTTTGTGGTATTGCTTTCATGATTACAAGCATGGGAGTTGCCACAGCTGGGCTTCTGGATACCCTGGGACTGGGTTCTAAGGCCACATCAATGGGCGGGGCATTTGCAGCATATGCGGATGATCCTTTCGCAATTTACTACAATCCGGCAGGTTTGTCGCAAATTGAGAAATTCACTGTATCCAATGGACTCCATCTGGCTTTACCATGGATAGAAGTCAAAAATTTTCATGTTGATGGCGGGCATTATAAAAAAAATATTTTTGCCGCTGAAATTCCTATATCCAATGAAGGGATTAATGGATATTACGATATTTCAAATAAAAAACGTGTGGTTCCAGCCCCTCATTTTGCAACAGCTTATCCAGTAAATGAAAATATTGTCGCAGGTTTTGCTATTTATGCACCATTTGGCGCGGAAGTTTATTGGCCTGATGATGTTTCTGAAAATCCAGGTGCTTACAACACAACTTTTGGCAGCATTAAGCGCATTGCTGCAACACCAACAATTTCTTATAAATTCAATGACTATCTGTCTTTTGGCTTGGGGTTATCCATTGGCGTAACAGAGGTTAAGGCGGAAAAAATATTCTATCTTCCAGAGGAAGTGATGAATGAATTGAATGCCAACTATAACGCTATGATGAACAGTGGTTCATACAATATGGCCAAAAAGATCGCTGCTGCCCGAGATGCTGGTGGCAGAAAAGTGGTTGCTGAAATGCTGGATCCATTTAATTTTTCATTCAACCTGGGACTTATGTACCGATTCTCTGACAAAGTTAACTTTGGATTGACATACCGCAGTCGTGCAGATGTTAATGTTGATGGTACAGTCGAATTGGAAGGGCTCAACGAATCTTATGGGACACTGAATAATGGCGAACCAATTAAAACAAAAGTGGATGCTGAAACAGAAATGGACCACCCACCACAAATTCAGTTTGGTGTTCGCTACCAACCCTCGGAGGATTTTACGATTGAGCTTGATTATGTTTGGACAAAATGGAGCATTATTGATGGCTACACCATTCAATTTTCACCCAAGTTAGTTGCTAGCCGAGAATCAGAAGATTTTAGAAGATACTGGTTAGATACCAATCAAGTTCGACTCGGAGCTGAATGGATTACCAATGAATTCGTCACGATTCGTGCCGGTTATTACTATGACCCATCACCTGTACCAGAAGAAACCTTCGATTTTTCTACCTCAGATGTAAATAAAAGAGTATATTCAGTTGGAATTGGCTTGAATTATGACTGGTTTACTGTAGATACTGTTTTTCAATATATATCATCGACAGACTATGAGACCAATATGACTGAGGTTGATAATGAACCGCTGAGCGCATCCTTTGAATTTAAATATGATAAAGATTTAAATGCTGAGGTAATTGATCAAGCTGCAGCATACGAAGCCTCTATGACTGTATGGGCCCTTGGCACAACGTTTAATTTCACCTTTTAATTTTTTTTGAAACCACTTTTCATCAAAAATTTCAAAGAATTAATCGTGTGAGGTTTTTTCCTCACACGAATTTTATGTTTGAGTACTTCATGAAATATGTAAACCAGGATCACTGGGATTTAATCATCATCGGCGGCGGCATTACCGGCGCCGGCATCTTGAGAGAAGCAGCCCGCATGCAACTTAAAGTTTTGTTGCTGGAGCAAAAAGACTTTGCCTGGGGCACTTCCAGTCGATCATCAAAACTGGTGCATGGCGGGCTGCGTTATCTCAAGGAAGGTCGTTTTTTACTCACACACCATTCTGTTGTGGAACGTGAAAGACTCATTGCCGAAGCCCCGGGGCTGATTGATCCACTTGGTTTTTTGATGCCCATTTACAGCGATCATGGCGCCAGCCGCTGGTTAATTAAAGCTGGGTTGACTGTTTACGATATGTTGGCGTGGAAAAATCAGCACCAATATTTTTCATGTGAGGATTTTCTCAAGCAAGTACCTGATATTCATCAGGTGAACCTGGTGGGCGGTTTTCGATTTATGGATGCCCAAGTTGATGATGCCCGACTGGTACTACGCGTGCTTGATGAAGCCGGCCAGTCGGGTGGAATTTTTTTGAACTATACTGCTGCAAAGGAAATAATTCGTGATACACATGGTCATGTAACAGGACTTGTGATTCAGGATTCTGAAACCAAAGAGACAAAAACACTTCAAACAAAAGCAATTATCAATGCGACCGGTGCGTGGGCCGAACAACTTCATCCATCACCCCAAGAAGGATTGCACCTCAGGCCCCTTCGCGGCAGTCATTTAATTTTCCCCAAAAATAAAATTCCTGTCAAGGAAGCTGTCAGTTTTGAACACCCGGATGACAGGCGCCCAGTATTTGCCATACCCTGGGAAGGTGCAGTTCTGTTTGGCACCACTGATGTTGACTTTGATGCAGAAATTCAACAAGAACCTGCTATTACGCAAGCGGAGGCCCTTTACTTGATGAATGCTATCCACGCCCGATTTCCAGGATTAAAGATTTCCAAGTCCGATTGTTTGGCAACCTTTGCTGGCATTCGTCCGGTATTGAGCGAAAACAAAAAGGACCCCTCAAAAGAATCCAGAGAGCATGTGGTGTGGATAGATAAAGGACTGATCACAATCACCGGAGGAAAACTGACGACATTCCGACGACTGGCCTGGGATGCTCTTAAATCCGCAAAACCTTTTTTACCGACGTTTTCCACAGAAATGCAAGGGCAACCTGTTTTTTCACAACTGGATTCATCAATCAAGAAACCATCCGCGATGTCACAACAGGATTTCCAACGTCTTTGTGGCCGGTATGGCAATCAAGTCAAGCACATTTTGGCTCAGGCCACTGATGATACCCTAAAATTAATTCCTAACACCCATACCTGTTGGGCCGAACTATCCTTTGTGGCTGCCAATGAACATATTCGGCACTTATCTGATATTTTGCTCCGAAGAGTTCGCGTAGGACTTTTGTTAAAAGCAGGGGGCAAGCAGTATCTGGATCGGATTCAATCTTTATGTGCCCCAGTGCTTCCCTGGGATGATCTTCGCTGGGAAGCTGAAAAGAATGATTATCTGGCATATTGGCAGAATATCCATGGGGTTCCCTGGTAAAATACATGTCCAAAGATTTAATATTAACAATTGATATTGGCACCCAGAGCGTCCGAGCTTTGATTTTTGATCTTGTGGGAAATCTTCTGGCAAAAAGACAGATCAAGTATCAACCACCCTATTTTTCTGATTCGCCCGGATGGGCAGAACTTCCGGCAGATAATTATTGGGATGATCTCTGTATTGCATGTCAGCAGCTATGGCATGATGACAAGATTGATTCATCCAGAATTGCCGGTGTTTCAGTAACATGTCAGCGGGGAACAGTTGTTAATGTAGATCATCAGGGAAAAACGCTTCGTCCGGCAATCCTTTGGCTGGATCAACGAAAAGTGGATCCTGTGCCTTCAGTTCATCCACTATGGACACTGATATTTAAAACTTTGGGTGCCTGTCAGACGATCAAGTATTTTCTTTCGGAAGCTGAAGCCAACTGGATTTACGCCAATGAGCCTGAAATCTGGCAGAAAACCCACAAGTTTTTATTGCTATCTGGTTATATCACCTATAAACTGGTAGGTCGATTTGTGGATTCAGTGGGAGCACAGGTTGGCTTTATCCCCTTTGATTACAAAATGTTAAAATGGGCTGCCCCATGGAGCTGGCAATGGCAGCATCTGCCACTCACCCCCGAGCAACTTCCAGAATTAATCGCACCCGGAAAGATTTTAGGCGAGATTACATCACAAGCATCAACCGCCACTGGTATACCTGCCGGTCTTCCACTTGTCGCAGCTGCTGCTGATAAAGCCTGTGAGGTATTGGGGTCGGGCGGAATGGAGTCATCAGTTGGGTGCTTGAGCTTTGGAACGACAGCAACAATCAATGTGACATACAAGCAATATATTGAACATACGCGTTTGATTCCGCCCTATCCATCGGCAATACCCAATCATTACTCCATTGAGGCACAAATATCGCGTGGGTTCTGGATGGTTCGTTGGTTTATGGAAGAATTTGGCCATCTGGAACAAAACCAGGCCCTAAAAAGCGGTATTCCAGTAGAAAAATTGTTTGATCAAATGATCCAGGATATTCCACCCGGTTCCATGGGGTTGATACTTCAACCCTATTGGTCACCAGGAGTTCGATTTCCGGGGCCTGAGGCAAAAGGTGGCGTTATTGGTTTTGGTGATATTCACACTCGTGCGCATCTGTATCGTTCTATTCTGGAGGGACTGGCCTATGCATTACGAGAGGGGATGGAACGAATTGTGAAACGAACCCGTGTGCCTATCCATATTTTACGTGTATCGGGCGGTGGCTCACAAAGTGATACTGCCATGCAAATCACCGCGGATATTTTTGGGATTCCAGCAGAGAGACCCCATCTGTATGAAACCTCCGGACTTGGCGCGGCAATAGATGCTGCTGTTGGGCTTACCTTTTATCCTGATTTTTTATCAGCTGTTGCAGCAATGGTTCATGCTGGAAGACGATTTGAACCCATTGAAAAAAATAAAGATTTGTATAATCGCTTATATCAATCTGTGTATAAACGTATGTATGAACATTTAAAACCATTATATGATCAAATTCGACAAATCACTGGATATCCAGAATAAAAGATCATGACAATCCGACAATTATTTCAGCAGCGAGAGGCATCATTTATTTCTCCCTATGGTTGTCAAAGTTTCCAGACACAGGGACGAAAAATGACTGAAGAACCTTGTCCCATTCGCACCCCTTTTCAACGCGACAGGGATCGAATTGTTTACAGTAACGCATTTCGGCGGCTCAAACATAAAACCCAGGTGTTTTTATCACCATTGGGTGATCATTACCGAACACGCCTGACCCATACACTGGAAGTTTCTGAAATTGCACGCACCATTGCGCGTGCCATGCATCTTAACGAGGATCTCGTTGAAGCCATTGCGCTAGGGCATGACCTGGGACATACCCCATTTGGTCATGGCGGAGAAACAGCCCTCAAAGAAGTTTTTTCCCCACGCTTTGCTCATAACAAGCAGAGTATTCGAGTGGTCAGTAATTTGGAAAATCGGGGCAAGGGCTTAAATTTAACCTATGAGGTCAAAGATGGTATTTTGAAACACTCTAAAGGTGGCTTTGGAAATATTATTCCCACAGAAAAGAAAGATTCAGCCCTGACAATTGAAGGGCAAGTGGTGCGTATTGCAGACATTATGGCTTATTTGAACCATGATCTTGATGATGCCATCAGAAGTCAGGTGATAAAGCCCAATCAAATTCCAGATAGTTGTATCAAAGCGTTTGGCAAAACCCATTCTGAACGGATCACCACAATGATAAAAGATCTGGTTTACGCCAGTACTGTCCATGATGATAAAATAGAACTAATTATCAGCAGCACCTGTTTAGCTGCCATGCAGGCGCTTCGTGAATTTTTATATGAAAATGTATATCGTTCACCGCGCGTTCATGATGAATTTGTGAAAGCCAAGGCCATTGTATCAAAATTATATGATCACTTGATGACGCATCCAGATGCATTTCATCAGGTTGCAAACGATCTGGAAATGGCGCTATGTCCCCAGGATTGTCATCCCAATGAACGTCAGGTCGCAGATGTAATTGCCAGCATGACCGATCGCTATGCGTTAAATTTGTATAAAGTTCTCTTTTTTCCCTCATCGATTGTCTAGTGTGTTGGCGTCAGTATAGAAACTTTGGTGAATACGCCTTTGAATAATCATATTGACAATAAAAGTAGCTGATAGTAAGGGTGTAATTCTTTTCATTTTTATTCAGCACCAAGGATTTTAATTATGGACAAAATACAAAAACCCTATGAAATGATCAATGACTTCCTCACAGGAAAGGAAATACCCAACGTAGGGGCAGAAGAAAATCGTCAGGCCGTCGAACGATTTTTGGTTGAGCAAAAAAAATATGTCTCCGCTGATATCATTTTAAATAAAATTATTGACCTGAAAATTGGATTTGACCGGTACAATAGTCAAGTTGATATGTTGATTCAAATTGAAGGTCAATCAGTGATGGTAATCAAATGTGTTGCGGGTTCCCTGGGATCTCACGAACGAGAGGTCATTGCAGCTGCACGTTTGCTTGAAACCAATCAAATACCGGTTTCTATCGTTTCTGATGGCAAAACAGCCTTGTTGCGTGATGTTATTACTGGCAAAAAAATGGGAGAAGGCTTGCAAATGATACCATCACGAGATGATGCGGTCAAACTGTTGGAATCATATAACCCCACCCCACTTCCAGAGGATCGGGTTGAACGAGAAAAGCTGGTTTTTCGGACATATGATTCAATGAATGTGAATGTTGGACGAAATGTTCAAGCTTAAAGGACGTTGTTATATACGGGCGTGTATTTACTGGTTAGAAAAAAATAAATAACTATCAATTTCTATTCTCGCTTAAATTCACGTCCGCATGGGGCTAAATCTGGCTTAAGTCCCATGCGAGCGTATGAATGAATAAATGTCTCAATCTGACAGTGTCCCATCTGCCAACCATTTCTTTAACACCTTTTCAGGCACAGCATCACGTTCAATTTTCGATGCTCGGCAATCACCCGATTCATCAATTTCAAACAAATAGTAAAAACCCGCATTAAAACCATATACTTGTTTAACTGGTTTGGACTCAGATGGTTTGTCTTCTGCCTTTTTCGGAATTTTGATCATAAAGGTTGTGCCCTCAGCAAGCTCGGCATCGACAAACATTTCTGCATTGAGTTCATCCCGAACAAAGGCTTGAATTTGATCCAATGACATGGCACTTTGCATATCTTCATCAGATTGATAATATCCCGGTGTAAAAACTAAATCCAGACAGTCATCATCAGCAATTTCATCAAGGGCTTCCTGAGTCATCAAGCCTTTTTCCATAATGGTTTGTCTGACCACTTCTGGATCAAAACCTTCGCCATCATCACTCATCTCGACAACCAAACCTTCGTCATCCTCAATGACCGAAACAGAAATATTGGCCTCCTCGACCTTGTTGCGATCAAACCGGGTTTCAGGGGCATCGATATTGTGTTTGAGAATATGCAAAAACAGATGAATCAATGGTTCATTTAATTTTTGTGCCAGGGCGTAATCAATTAATGCCTCTGACTCTTCAATGGTAAAAGCCGCACTGGCATCGGTGATATCAATAATGCCTTGAATCATTCGGGCGGTCTGACTAAAACCATCATAGACAGAAACAGATTTTAAATTGTTAATTTGCTCAACCAGTTGTTTTTTTTCATCGGCATTTATTTGTAACTGGCTGACAGACTCTGATAACCGGGTGAGATCTTCCCCAACAATTTTCAGTTTTTTTACAGGTTTTTCCTGAATTTCTAGGCCAGTCAACTCCTGAAAGGTTTCCATCAAATTTGTAATGGTTTCTGCAAGTTCATTTAAACTGGATTCACAAGTTTCTATCCAGTTATCCGGCGGTTCCTTTTGCGTCACCTTTTGGATTGTATCAAGTAATATTTCAGAAAGGGCAATGGTTTGTTCCTCGCCAAATCCGCTGCTCAATCCTGCGGCTTTATGAATATTGAGGGACAGGCTGGCAATTGTATCTGAATCATCTGGCGAATCTTTCAGTTTTGCCAGGTTATCAATGGCAATATTGACACTGTTGATCAATTCAGCAATCAGATCTGCCGATAAATCGGGGTCGACAATGATACCTTCAAGGCGTTGCACTTGTTTTTCAGTTCTTTCAACAGCTTCGTTTGCTGTCTTTATGGGTGTGGTATTCTCAAGAATAACCAAAACTTGTGCGGAGCCATCAGCAGCCTGACTGATCATTTGGTATCCAATACGTACCTGACAGGCATCTTTTTCAGGCATGTCCTCAGATTCATTTTCTGTGTCTGATGAAGGCGGAACGATATCCAATATATCAACAGGATTTTGTGTGCCTGGTTCACCCAAAGTCTGAATAAATGATTTGAGATAAGTAGAGATTTTTGAGCGTTCATCATCAGTGACATTGAGAAGATCTAATAAATTTTTGCCCTCAAGGTCAGATTGCCCTAGAATGTCTTCACAAACCTGAGTATACTCTGCACCAACAAGAAATTCCTGATTAATAATCAGTAACCCAACAGGCAGACTGCTCATCAATATGTCATACTTTTTTTGGAGCTCAATCAACTCCGCTGAATCAACCTGCTCATCCTTTTTTTCAGGAGCCGGCTGAAATGACAATGCTTCGGATTCATCCAGTTGGATGGATACTGTTGCCATTACCTGGGGCGTTTCTTCGCCCTCAGTATGTTTGACAAGTGCATATGTTTTCAATGAATCATTTTGATTTTCCTGTGACATGTATTCCTCCTTAGGACTTAAAATGGCACCACTTTACCTGAGTTCAAGATATGGTCGATGCTATCTTAAGCTTAAATTATTATTGACTGATAACGATGAGCTTTTTGGCTGATTATCGTTTTATAAGGTTATTCAAGCTGTTGGATAATTTTAATAATTGTTGTGTTGAATCATTCATAGAATGACGACACTCAAAAATTGAACACTATTAAACAAAATTTCTATAAAAAAAAATGAATTCTGTCAAGGCAAATATAATGGATAGTATTATATCTTGCCTTGTGCAACTGTCCTGAGAAAATTATTTTGAAAATACTCCTCATGATGCTCGAATTGTTGCAAGCTTATGCTGAAACTCGGAAAAACTATTCGATAAAATCGCTTCGCGATGTAGTTGCTGCAACGTATCTTCATCTTTTATCGATTGAATAAAATTGCCAACAGATTGAGATATATTCTTGTATTTAATTGTTAATGCATCTATCAACATATTTTTCATAGCTTTCATACCGCTTTCCTTGCCTTTCTCAATACCTTTCTCAATCCAAATATTACTCACACCTTCCATAACCTCACCTCCCTTTTCTCCAAATACTTTTGGATACGTTTTTTCAATAGTTGTTTGTATCCATTGTTGTCCACGTAATTTATGCGAACTGGAATACAACGTTATCACTGCAATAAATTGTTTTCTGTTTTAAGGAGGCAGTAATCGATTCCATGCTTTGGAACTCCATCATCACTTTTGAAAACGATCCTCATGATGCTCGAATGGTTGCAAGCTTATGCTGAAACTCGGAAAAACTATTCGATAAAATCGCTTCACGATGAAGTTGCTGCAACGTATCTTCATCTTTTATCGATTGAATAAAATTGCCAACAGATTGAGATATATTCTTGTATTTAATTGTTAATGCATCTATCAACATATTTTTCATAGCTTTCATACCGCTTTCCTTGCCTTTCTCAATACCTTTCTCAATACCCTTTTCAATCCAAATATTACTCACACCTTCCATAACCTCACCTCCCTTTTCTCCAAATACTTTTGGATACATTTTTTCAATAGTTGTGTGTATCCATTGTTGTCCACGTAATTTATGCGAACTGGAATACAACGTTATCACTGCAATAAATTGAATGGTTGACCAATCATCAATATCATTCGCCAATAATAGCAATGCTTGCTCGAAAATACCATCAAATTGTTCATAGTAATAATGTTTCATTACAAGCATTGTTACACGTAAATAAATATTGCCTTTAATTTGATGATTTTTTAACGCATTTAAGTCAACCAGTTCATAGCCAAATTCTGGGATATAGCTAAAAAGAGAATCAGGACCACAGTATAGTGCAGATAGGTTTTCATCAACATTCCAATCTTTTTCTCCATGATACATGACCACAGGTAAGACAACTGAGATACATTCTTTTTCAATACCGAAATTTTCTGGAAGACCATTTTCAATATTTTCTTTTCGCTTGTTTTTTCTTTCAGTGGTATTGATTTCTCTTTCACGTTCACCGATTCGAACAATATACCCCAATAATTGAAATAGAATCCATCGGTCAAGAAAGCTTTTGTGCTCAAATAAAATGTAGATCAAAAATGCTTTACCATCTTTTTGCTTTACTTTGAAGACCAGATCCGATTGTGTTGATGATAAACATATATCAACAAATGATTCACGATCAAGAGCTAATGTGTTTAAGTCAAGTTGTTCGACAATATCTTTTGAAAGATAGTGCCTTATAAAATCGCGGGCATTATCATTTTCTGAAAAGACTTTATTAAATAAATTGGCATGCGGGTTGATGATCTATCTCTCTCCCATCTTAACTCCTTTATCGTCATTTTAATAGATACAGTCGAATTGAAGATAAATTTTCTGTTTTAAGGAAGCAGTAATCGATTCCATGCTTTGGAAATCCATCATCACTTTTGAAAACGATCCTCATGATGCACGAATTGTTGCAAGCTTATGCTGAAACTCGGAAAAACTATTCGATAAAATCGCTTCGCGATGAAGTTGCTGCAACGTTTCTTCATCTTTTATCGATTGAATAAAGCTGCCAACAGATTGAGAGATATTTTTGAATTTAATGGTTAACGCATCTGTCAGCATATTTTTCATACCTTTCATACCGCTTTCCTTGCCTTTCTCAATCCAAATATTACTCACACCTTCCATAACCTCACCTCCCTTTTCTCCAAATACTTTTGGATACATTTTTTCAATAGTTGCGTGTATCCATTGTTGTCCACGCAATTTATGCGAACTGGAATACAACGTTATCACTGCAATAAATTGAATGGTTGACCAATCATCAATATCATTCGCCAATAATAGCAATGCTTGCTCGAAAATACCATCAAATTGTTCATAGTAATAAT
>Ga0272440_1001652_pt1 | contig 18048 bp, 14 predicted proteins | sample SSMMMBAug17_FD_192440 | JGI IMG/M metagenome (GOLD analysis project Ga0272440, IMG submission 192440) | Marine sediment archaeal communities from Little Sippewissett salt marsh, Falmouth, MA, United States - SSM-MMB-Aug17 | ecosystem: Environmental > Aquatic > Marine > Wetlands > Sediment ...
TACAAAATTTTAAGAATTTACAGAATTAAGAATAGTGTGACATATAACACCTCTAATTTTTTTCTTAATTATGAACATTCATTATTTTTGAAAATTCTGATTCTAAAAAAAGGTACCCATTAATTAACAAGAGCAAATTTTAAGTTGCTTTTTTTTTATCTTTTTTTTAAAATAACTGTTCAACGAAAAAAACAATAAAAACATTCGAATGGCAATTATTATGGGATCCTTTGAAAATAACTTCCCCATTATTGATACAGAACAAAACCCTGACGGTCATTTTATTAAAAAAGGGGGCTTGTTTTCGAGACTTCCTATGGAAAAGAACAGGAGATAATAAAAAAATGGATGAATTCTTACAGCAACGTTTAAATGAACTTCGCCAGACGCGCGAACGCGTCAAAAAAGGCGGCGGCGAAAAAAAGATTGAAAAACAGCATGCCCAGGGAAAATTGACAGCGCGAGAAAGAATCGATGAATTATTGGATACAGACAGCTTTTTTGAAATCAACATGCTTGCCGGACATGCCATTGATTTACCCGCAGATGGTCTGGTTTGTGGCAGTGGCATGATTGATAGCCGCCCAGTATTTGTTTATTCTCAGGATCGTACTGTAAGAGGGGGTTCAGTTGGGGTTGAACATGGGTATAAAATGTATCGCACTGTTGAGCGCGCCCTTGAAATGAAAGTTCCATTGATTGGGCTTCATGATTCCCCCGGTGCACGTCTTCCCAACTCAGAAGAATTGGATTGGTTGGGGACACGAAAACGATCAATTTTTTCTAATATTTCAGAAAAACATGGCGGTGCAGTATTTTATCCCAATACACAAGCATCAGGGATAATCCCACAAATATCCGCTATCCTGGGAAGCTGCGGCGGGATTTCAGTTTATTCACCGGCTTTAAATGATTTTACGTATATGGTGGATAATATCAGCCATATGTTTATTACCGGTCCCCTTGTGGTTGAAATGGTCACCGGTGAAAAAATTTCAATGGAAGATTTGGGAGGCGCCAAAGTCCATGCGCAAAAAACAGGTTCATGTGATTTTCGTCACAAAACAGAAACAGCCTGTCTGGCAGATATTCGTCGCTTACTGAGTTTTTTACCTTTAAACTGCAATGAATCCCCTCCAGAATATTCAACTGGGGATGATGCCAATCGGTTATGTAAAGAATTACATACGATTGTTCCTACAGTTCCAAATAAACAGTTTGACATGCATCGTGTCATTGAATCCATTGTTGATAATGGCGATTTTTATGAAATCAAAAAAGAATTTGCATCAGAAATCATTGTTGGTTTTTCACGCATGAATGGCAAAACTGTTGGTATTGTTGCCAATCAACCGATGGTTATGGCGGGTTCGTTAACAACTGACAGTTCCGATAAACAGGCGCGCTTCATTCGTTTTTGTGATTGTTATAACATTCCCATTGTTTTATTGGTTGATACACCGGCCTATATGCCAGGAAGTGATCAAGAACATGCTGGAATCATTCGTCATGGCGCAAAAGTTCTCTATGCACTTTGCGAATCCACTGTTCCCCGCATTGCACTTGTGTTGCGAAAAGCCTATGGTGGGGGGAATTTGGGAATGGGGGTTTTACCAGGATTGGGAACTGATATGGTTTTATATTGGCCAATTATGGAAACCGGCATTCTCGGTGCAGAACAATCTGTTATGTTGTTGTATGGGCGAGATCCCGGGGCGGATAAAGATTATATTGATTGCAAGTTAAAAGAATACAAAGAAACCTATGCCAATCCAATTTACGATATATCTTCAAATATTAATGTTGAAGATATTGTTGAACCAGAAAAAACAAGACAATATTTGATTCGTGCATTAAGAATGCTGGCATCAAAATCAGTTATTCGGCATGACAAAAAACATGGGAATATGCCTTTGTGAATGTCAGAACTGTCCGATCTTTTTTGGGTTTGGCAGATCAGATCGGACAGTTTTTGCGGATTACCTTCCAGCCAAATCATCCGAGTGTGCGACTTTGAAATAATGTCTGATCGTTGATCGGGCATATCGGCTGGCACGTGTGCCAATGTATTTATGATGTGCCACAATCGCTGAAATGACAATCTGTTCTGAACCATTTTTTTGCTCAGCAAAACCAACAAACCAGTCAAATCGAACATCATGCTTGCGATTGCTTAAAGAACCTGTTTTTCCTCCAATATTGAGTCTGGACAATATGCGATCCCGACGAAATCCACGAAATGATTTACGCGCTGTACCAGATTTTACAGTCGCATTCATTAATTTTTTGAGCATTCTACACGTTTTTGACGAAACCGCCTGATTAATAATCCCCTTTTGCCCCCTATAATGTGTTTGGCCCTTTCCATCAACAATCTCATCAACGATCGTTGGCTCAGGAATTTTACCATCATTTAAAATCGATGATACCAGCAATGCACCATGAAGTGGCGTAATAAGTGTATCACGATTAAACCCACATGCTATTTCAGCCTGATGATAACGTTCATTTTTTACATGAAGCCTACTTTCATTGACAGGCAATTCAAAATTGAACTGTTGGTTGAATCCAAACCCCTGGGCATATTCCTCAAGTGCTGATTTGCCCAAATACAAACTGCCCAGTTTTCCAAAAACAGGATTAATGGACTGCGCAAATGAATTTTTGAATGAAACTCTTGTGGTATAGCGATTTGTTTTGTTTGTAATCTGACGCTTATACAATGTATATTTATTGCCATTGAATGCCAGTTTTGAATCTGGATCAAGTCCACATATTTCAATCGCTGCTGCGGCAGTGACAATTTTAATAACACTGGCTGCAGGAAATCGTTTTTCAATACAAGGGTTTTCAGTTGCATGGGTTTTATCAAAGCCGACCATTGATAAAATCCGCCCGCTTTTTGGCGCCATAACAACGATACCGAGATATCGGGTATAAGATTTTCTCATTTTTTTCAGTAAATAGTTTTGAAGCTCTGTATCTATAGACGTTTTCACAGTATATTGGGTATTATCACGTGAAATTTTAAACTGGTTGTTGGTCATATTGATCAATGATTTATCAGACAATAAATGCCTGACTTTTTCCTTTGACCAATGTTTTGGCTGTACCAATTTATCCGGTTTCTGTGACTTTTGTGAATAATTATTGTCAGACAACGCCTCCGGTATGGGGATAAAGGGCAAGGTTTCTGAATAGTTACTGGCAATTGAGCCAAATCCAAACATTGAATAAACAATGAATAGGATAATTGGGATGAACAGCCAATATTTTGCCCGACTTTTTTTTCGATATCGTTTGCTACCTAAAAGATTGCTTTGATATTTACGCCAATTGTTGTGCTCTGTATACATAAACGATCCATCCTCATTATCTTATTGTACAGGTGTTCCCACAGGTACCTGCTGGTCCGGTATGAGTACGCTGCATTTCTTTTTCTTTACAGCAGCGAGAACCATCCCTTCAGAGGTGATCCCCATGAGTTGAGCAGGTTTTAAATTTGCTGCGACAACGACCTTTTTGTCAATCATATCCTCCGGTGAATAGTGACGAGATATACCTGCAACGATTGTTCTTTTTTCACCGATATCCACCGTGAGTTTCAATAGTTTTTTTGAATCCACAATCTTTTCTGCAGCCAATACTTTACCCACGCGCAAATCAATTTTTTGGAAGTCTTCAAAGGAAATTTCCGGTTTGAGATTGGTCAACTTTTTTTCATCTTTTGGCTGCTTTTGTGTTTCTTTTTTGCTCTTTTTGGTGTCAATTCTCGGAAATAATGTAATGCTCTTTTCAAGCTGCGTTCCTGCTTTTAGTTGCCCCCATGACAGCATATGACTATCACCAGGTTTTTCTTTAAGTAATGAAAGCATTTTTTCCGATGTTTGCGGCATGATCGGAAAAATTAATCCACCCAGAATTCTTAAGCCTTCAAGCAAATTGTAAATGACAACTTTCAGTTCATCTGCCTTATCAGCATTTTTTGCCAGTTCCCATGGCGCTGATGTATCAATATAGCGATTCATATGAGAGATAAAATCCCACACAAAAGACAATGCTTTGTTAAATGCAAAGTCTTGCATGCATTTGTCATATTGATTAATCGCTTGCAAGGCAGCCTCTTCCATGGAATTATCTTGAAAGGCAGCATTAGAAATATCTGGAATAACGCCTTTAAAATATTTTTGCGCCATTGTCAGTGTCCGAGAGACCAAATTCCCTAAATCATTGGCAAGATCCGAGTTAATTCGTTGAACCAGGGCGGATTCATTGAAATCCGCATCCAGACCAAAGGTCATTTCTCTCATCAGAAAATAACGAAAAGCCTCTATACCATAAATATCTTTCAATTTCAATGGATCAACAACATTGCCAATACTTTTGGACATCTTACTATTGTCCACATTCCAATACCCATGCACATTTAGATGCTGATACACTGGAATACCAGCAGCTTTCAGCATAATGGGCCAATAAATGCCATGGGGTTTCAAAATATCTTTGGCAACAGTATGCTGAACTTTGGGCCAGAATTTTTCGAAATTTTTTCCATCAGGATATCCCAATGCAGAAATGTAATTGATTAAGGCATCAAACCAGACGTAGGTCACATAATTGTCATCAAATGGAAGCGATATGCCCCATGTTAGCCTTGTTTTGGGACGAGATATACATAAATCCTCAAGTGGTTCTTTTAAAAAAGACAACACTTCATTGCGGTATCGTTCCGGCCGAATAAATCCGGGATTGGTTTGTATATGATCAATTAACCAGTCCTGATACTTACTCATTTTGAAAAAATAATTGGATTCTTTGATAGATTCTGGCGGTGTGCCATGATCCGGACAAACACCATCAACCAACTCGCGTTCAGTATAAAAACGTTCGCAACCAAAGCAATACAGACCCTCATATTCACTGAAATAGATATCGCCAGCCTCATAAATTTTTTGAAGCATAAAAGACACTGTTTTCATATGATTGGGGTCAGTCGTTCGAATAAATTGGGAATAATTCACACAAAGATCTGGCCAAAGATTTTGGAACAAACCACTTATATAATCAACATATTCTCTCGGGGTCATATTTTCATTCTCTGCGGCTTTGACCACTTTATCGCCATGCTCATCCGTGCCAGTGAGAAAAAATGATGTTTTATTTTTCATTTTATTGAATCGGTAGGCAACATCAGCAACAATCGTTGTATAAGCGTGGCCAAGATGCGGCTTTGCATTCACATAGTATATGGGGGTTGTAATATAAAAAATATCATCACAAGCCGTATTCATTCATTATCTCCTCGTTTAGTCATTGGATTGTTCTGTATTTTCAAAGTCTGATATCTGATCATTCTTGTTGAAAGAAATAGTACTTAATGGAACTTCAAGCTCAGTTCCGCCAAAATATTTAACTGTTACCAATCCTCGAATAATATTGTGGCGAATCACTCTTGCGGGTCCGGTTCCAGTTTCAACAACTGAGTTTATTCTTGGAAAAAAATTTCGTAGATATCTATAGGTATCATATTCGTAGTTCAAACAGCACATCAGGCGACCACACAGACCCGAAATTTTTGTGGGATTCAACGATAAATTTTGTTCTTTGGCCATGCGGATGGATACGGGTTCAAAGTGATTTAAATAAGTGGCACAGCATATTTCTCGACCACATCGACCAATTCCACCCCACATACGCGCCTGATTCCTTACACCAACCTGACGCATTTCAATTTTCGTTCGGTACTCACGAACAAGCATTTTGACAAGTTCTCGAAAATCAACTCGCCCATCAGCAGTAAAATAAAAGGTCAGCTTGGTTACCTCAAACGTACTTTCAACCTGAAAAAGATTCATCTCAAGTCCCAATTCATCAATGCACTTCAGGCAAAAAGCCATGGCCTCTTTTTCTATCTCGCAGGAACGGTTATATTGGGTGATATCTTCATCATTGGCCAATCGCGTGACCTTTTTCAGTTCCTTGCCATCAAGCAAATCATCCCGAAATTTACCTTCATTGACAATCGTTCCAAAAGCTGGTCCGCGTTCAGTTTCTACCACAACCTGACATCCATCAGCAAATTTACGATCATCCGGATCAAAATGGTAAATTTTATTGGAATTCTTAAATTTCACACCAACTGTTTTAGACATCTTCAACTCCAACACAGATCATTGTCATGGCTTTGATTAAATAAATCCCGGATCAAAACACATTCATTTCTAGATCTGTAATATGATTATAAATGTATCAGCATTAACTGCTCAAAAGCAAGTCTTTTATTCATATTTGCCATCAAATCTTTTTGAACAATCTGAATTTGTTCTATTTTTTGAATGATTATATCGGAAGAAAATTTGATAGCCTGCGCGTAAATCTGATTTTTATAGTCAATGTTTATGATTCGTTCCGGACAAAATTGATATATAAGAATATCCCTGAACCATGTCAAGATCATTTCCAGAATTATGGGAATATCATCCTTGCTTTTTGACAAATGCTCTGCAAAGCACAACCGCATGCCAATGGACAATTGATCTAACTGATTCAGACTTTTCAAAATATACCTGCGTTTATTGATCCATTTCTTTTTTTGAAACAGCCCCGCACGTATAAAACTTCCCATTGACAGCCCGGCAATTATTTGGGCTGTTTCATGTGTGATCAGGTTGTTTTTGATCAGGTCATTATAAATTGTTTTTGCAGCACAAGGACTGAAACGAATCTGTTGACATCGCGAAGATATGGTTTGTAAGACATCTTTTTGATTTTCAACGATTAAGATAAAAATCGTATTCGTTGGTGGTTCTTCAAGTATTTTCAGTAATGCATTTGCAGATTCCGCAGTCATTACATTTGCCTTAACCATAAATACAAAACGTGTTCGTGCAACCACGGGTTTATACGAAAGCTTTTTTTTTAAGGCACGTATCTGATCGATTTTGATCGAAGCGCCATCAGGTTGAATCTGAAACATATCAGGATGTTGATATGTTTTTATCCGCCGGCATGACTGACAAATTCCACATGGTTCAGAAACATGTGACACTTCTCTTGTGTGTTCACAATTACACATCATAGAAAAATGCAGTGCCACATGAAACCGACCAACTCCTTCAATCCCTGTAAACAACAATGCATGATGTATCCGCTTGCACCGATATGCTTTGTTCAGGTATTGGATCAATTTGTCATGATTGTCTGAATACGCGTCATTATCGATATTCATCAATTATTTAAGTCACTGGCGTCATATTTATCAACACGTTCTTTCAATTCTTTGCCACATTTGAAAAAAGGCAGTTTTTTGGGGCGAATTTTTACAGAATCGCCAGTTTTTGGATTTCGTCCCATATAGCTTTTGTATTTTTTGACATAAAAGCTGCATAAGCCTCTAATTTCAACGCGTTCCTCTTCAGAAAGCGCATCGGACATTGAATCAAAAAAGATTTGAACGACTTTTGCCGAATCTGCTTTTGAGATACCGGCTTCATTCTTTAATGCATTAATAAGTTCCAATTTGTTCATTAATTTACCTCCTGTTGTGTCGGTGACATTGCTTGAAACGAATTTATCCATTTTACCAATAAAGAAAAATGATCAATATTCAATGGAAAAGGTTCCGCTTCTTAGATTTACCGACTAATTTTTAATAGCGATTGTGTCGTCCAGTTTTATAAAATGATTATAAATAGTTAGATCATCTTTGTTTAGAAAACACGAATCGCAATCATTATAAAATTATTTTAAAAAAGTCAAGGGTTTATCTTCTTTCTTTGTAAAAAAGATTCTCAGTGCACTCAGGCTGCTTAATTAGCGGAATAAAAAATTTTATGCATAAAAAATATTTTGAAATCCATGCCTGTGTGACCTGTTTGATTGAATTGACGCCAATGGTTAATTCTTCAGAATAATTTCAATGAAAAAAAATTGCCCCCTTACTTATATAGACAAATTTTTTTTGATTTTCTTACACTTTTTTTTTTTTTGGGCAAAAAAAAATAAAATTAATTTGAAATCCCATCCAAATGAATCATTACAGAAAAACTGCGATCATCAGTATCGGCATTATCATTATACATGCCATTCAAGCGCCAACATGGGCCAATATATTCCAATCCCAGGCCATGTTGAATTCTTTGATTATTGTGAATGTCATGCGCATAATCTGCTAAAAAATTTAATTTTGAATACAATCGTGCGAGAATTTTGGTATTTATTGATTCATTATTATCCGCACAATATTGATACTGAATTTCTAATTGATTACCCTCCTGATCATCCATATCCAATGATATATGATACTGGATCAATTGATCATCATAAATAGACCAAAGGGCATCAGCATCAAAAGCAAACACATCTGCATGCCAAAAAAAATCCATTTTTATGGGTGAAAACGCCCGAGAACGATTTTGATCTGACAAATGATTGTCTTTCGCATCAAGAATGTCATAATCACCTGAAAACGCTAATTTTACCCTTTGCTTATATTCGGTTAATGATAAGTTTTTTCTGGTTTGTTTTCTGACAATTTTCTCAGTCCAGGTATTTGATATTAACCATTCAATTTTATTTGAATGATTATCAAACAACCGAAAATATTCAACGCTTTCTTCAATGTCGGAAGCATGGGTATACGCAGTAACCAGTCGAATCGCGTGCTTGAATTCCTTTTTTGCTTTTTTCTTTGCATGATTTGAGCCAAAGGAATAAATTTTATAAAGTTCACTGGTTATACAGGTTTTGAAAATATTTTGATGGGATGTTGCGGCGTGTGAGTGACTATGCGAATAGCCACCTTTCCATTGAACAGACTGTTCTAATGAAAAATAAGGCGATATATTTAATGGACAGGTTACACCTGGTGCCATGTAGAAGGTGTGATATTTTTCTACATCTTTTTGATATTTATAGGCATATTGAGTATCCAAATTAAAAAAGAGGGGCCAATGCCACAATGGAGATTGAATTTTTGAAAAGCGTATAATTGGAATTTGCTGAACCTGTGATTCATTCCTTTCAAGGTTTTGGTGATAAACATCATCAAACCATTGAAATTCCCCATAAATTCTTGATGTTTCAAATTTGCGGGTGATCATCAAACGATTCAAACGAAATGTCTCATCCGCATCATCAATATCCCGATTGTGCCTTTGGAACAAATTATCGCGACTTTTATTAAAGCCAGTATAACTGGTATCAAACGTTTTTAAATAATCCGGATCGCTTATCCAATCTATATCCATATGAAGCATGGTTTTGAAAAGCAAAGGGTGATCAATTTTTGATCGAAGCCAGTAACGTTTTGATTCAAGTCGCTGATAGTTGTCATTTTGATACCCCCATATAGATGGTTTATCAACAGTTTCTTGTTGACGATCATCCAGATAATCAATCATAAACGAGCCTTTACGATGGATACTGGTATTGTATCGGAATTCAAGGCCATTCATGATGCCGCGTTTTTCCATATAAGTGGTATAGAAAGTTGCGTCATAGCTCTTTCCAATAACCCAATAAAATGGTTGCTGGTATAGCCAGCCTTTTCGAGAACTATGTTCAACAAAGGGAAACAATAATCCGGACTGGCGATCTCGTTTTACAGGAAAGATGAAATATGGCGTATAAAAAATGGGAACATCTTTCACTGAAAATTTTCCATGCCATAGGCTTGCATATCCATCAATGGTGAGATGAACATCATTGCCTGAAATCGACCAATCTGGATCGCAAAGATCACATCCGGTTACCTGAACGTCATCCACATAATATGAATTTTTACCAGTTTTTTCAATTTTATTTCCCTTGATATATAAAGGGCCCTGTTCATAATAAAGCGTCCCCTGATGGATCGTTCCTGTCTGGGTGTTAATGTTTAGATATAAACGAGTTCCTGAAATACAGGTGTCCTTAAACTGTGCCAGTACAGCACGTTCAGCAATGATTTCATTTGTATTCAAGTTAATGTGAAGATAACCAGCATAGATAGAATAGGGATTCTGACGAATATAAACATCGCCCCTGGCTTCAATGCTATTTCTATCGACCACAATGTGATCTGCCCACAGTCGCATCCGATGTGAGGTTATTTCAAAATATTGTGCGCTTGATGATGATGCCAGACACCATGTGATAAGTAATAGGGCAATTATTTGGGAGGTAGAAACTATTGGGTTATATTTCATATGAAAAATGCTTTCGCATTGGGGAAGAATTGAACCAACGTTACAAAATATAACGTTGGTTCAACAATATAAAGACAGATGTTTAGAAAAACATATCCTTATTCTCGAGATAAAAAGCAGCTTTTCGCTTTGCCAGTTCATTGATCAAACGAACACCTTTTAACGCAGATGCGTCAGCTTCCAAAACGCCATTGAGCAGTGAATCAAATGAATCTTCATCTTCAGTAATTGTAGCCAGGTAGCGCGCTTGAAGCACATCGACCAACAAAAATTTTCCATTTTCAACCGCTTTGGCCTCTTCAAACATTTTCTTTGCATTTTCAGGACCGCCGCCTAATCCCAGATATTCTGGAATCATTGCATAGTATGCCCCCAAAAACATTTTTCCTGCACCATAATAGAAGTTAGGGTCCAATTCTAAAGAACGTTTGATCAGGGCAATGGTATCTGCCATTCCCATGAGTGCTGCCGGATCATCCATGTTAAGAACAATCCATAAGCCCGAGTTCAAGCCAGTCCATACCAAAGCGGCAACACGCTTTTTACCAATATGCTGAACAAGATTACAGATTTTTTCGCCACGATCCAGTCCATCCTTGAAATAACTATTTTGCTTCAATGCACGCAGTCCATAATCACGACCAATTTCATAAAGCTCTTTCGCAAACTCCGGTTCTTTATCTTCAACAAATATCCCATAAGAACAATACAGAAATGCAGCTTCATTCAGAAGTTGTTCATTTTCAGGGGATAATTCGACAAAACCGGTTATCATTAAAAGCTGTCCAGGAAATCCTTTTTCAGCCAACCTACCGCTCTTGGTGTCTTTGAGTTTGTCCACCATCATGGGAATAGCTGGTGCAATGCCCATGTTTATTCCGATCCGCGTTGTCATTCTTTGAAAACTGGCACACCCCACTGCACCAGATACCATGAATGACACGATTAATAAAACTCTCAATAAAAGTTGATACCTTCGTTTTTCTTGCATGGTATTCTCCTTGTTCATCATCCTGTTTTGTTTTTCCAGATAATTCAATTTTTATACCCGAAAAAAACGTCACAGTATTTTTTTCTTAAAAAAAGTCAATACGCGACATGTTCATGAATTTTGAAAAACATGACATTCAGACATTATTTTCCCTGTTTGGCACGAAATTCAGCCAGACGATCTTTTACCTCTTTTAATAATGCTTTTGAATAAAGTTTTCCAGCCAAAGCATCCCATACCGCTTCACACTTTCTTTGGATCAAATTCAGTTGTTCGCCAGTCAGGCTTGATTCTTTCATCCCATACTTGATCATTGCATCATAGGCTTTTTTGCTGTCTTCTCGACATTTTTCTCTAAATACAACAGCTTCATTGGATCGAACACCATTCAATTTATCTCTGTATGATTTTGGAATTTTCTTCCAGAAATCCAGACGAACAAAACAGCAGGCGGGTGAGTAGCGGATATTCATCGGATTGACATATTTAATAATTGTGTACATTTGAAATCCAACAACAGCAATTGATGGTGCGATAACAGTGTCTGCAATCCCCTGGCGCATAGACGACACAATTTCTGGCACACCGACTGGAATTGGGCTTGCACCCAGTGTTTCCAGAACAGTTTGTTCAAGGGTTCCATACCAGGTAATGATCCGCGCATTCTGAAAATCAGTCAATTTATTCATTTCATATTTAATCGAATAAATTTGATCGAAGTCCTGGTCTGACCAGATAATCAATTTATATCCATTTTTTGCAGAAATTTTATCGAACGTACTGCGCATGCTATCACGAATATGGTCTACTTCCGCATAATTTTGAAACAAGAATGGCAATTCTAAAACAGCCATTTCTGGACAAGCGATAACAGTGCCCTGACCGGAAAATGCCGCGCCATCTATCTGACCAATTTTCATCTTATCAATATAATCTTTGTCATCGCCCATCACACCACCCCAATACCATTTCAACTTGACATTGCCATCAGTCGCTTTTTTTATTGCCGGGTGCATGATTTTCCGAATATTTTTGGCCCATCCAACACTTTTGGGCGCAAGGGTGGCAACTTTAATTCGCCATTTGGCTTTTGCGAAAGCATCTGTTGATGTCATTCCACCAAACATTACACAAATCATTAAGATTGGCATAAAAATTCTAAAATGTTTTAACATGTAATTCCTCCTGAAATCATAATTATTAAAAATTAATGAATAAAAAAAATCATAACACTTTCATTATGAAAGAATTATGTGCTATAAATTTAGTAGCAAAAAAGTAACGATAATCGTTTCCCTGACATGAAGGTGAAAACTTAAAAATACGTTGACTTATTGTCAATGTAATATTTGGCTTTCATTTTAGCCAACTCATTAATCAAACGAATGCCTTTAATACCGGTTGGTTCTTTTTCTATCACGCCAGTCAACAATTCTTCGTAACACGCCTGATCTTCAGTTGTTGTGCAAAGAAAACGCGCTTCAAGCACATCCACTAACAAAAAATTGCCATTTTCAACAGCTCTGGCCTTATCAAACATTTTCTTTGCATTCTCTATGCCGCCACCAAGACCGAGGTATTCTGGTGTAAGTGCATAATAAGCGCCCAGAAACATTTTTCCAGCCCCATGATAAAAGTTTTCATCCAATTCAATGGATCGTTCTACCAGTGCGATAGCATCAGCCATGCCCATCAGCGCTTCGGGTTTATCCATGTTGTGAACAATCCACAATCCAATGTTTAAACCCGTCCATAACAGGTGCTTGACATAGTCATCATCCAAATATCCAACCAGTTCAGATATTTTTCTTCCTGATTCCAGGCCGTTCCGAAATTGTTTGTTTTGTTTCAATGCACGGAGACCAAAATCCTTGCCAATGTCAAATAATTCTTTCGCAAACTCAGGTTCTTTTTCCTCCATAAAAATGCCATAAGCACAATAGAGAAAAGATGCTTCTCCCAGCAACCTGAAATTACCCTCAGAAATTTCGACCATGCCTGTTACAATCAATAAATGATCTGCCAGACCTTTTTCAACCAGTCGTCCGCTTTTGGTTTCCTTTATGGCCTCAATCATGTGTGATACCCCGGGAGCAACACCAACCTTGATCCCAATTCGGGTGGCCATTCTTTGAAAACTGGCACAACCGGTTAAACCGATTAGAAGAGATAAGATGATCAATCCCTTCATCAAACAATAGGCTTGATTCCACTTGATACGCATAATACTCCTTTCTGTTTCAAATATTTAAGCAAGGGATGCGGGCCAATAAATGTCTATATATTGACCCGGCCAATGACAAAATCAATGCCCAATAAATTATAAAATAATGGCCGCTTTTCGCATGCCAAAGAAATCAACAAGAAAAGTACTCAACGAGGGAATGTACGTAATCATTGCCAATGTAATAATTAAAAGAATCAGTGCAGGTACGACAACGCGATATAAACGAAGTACTGGTGCTTTAAAACGCAGACTGGATATAAACAAATTCATTCCCACTGGTGGTGTAATATAGCCAACAGTTAAATTCGCCAGAAAAATGACACCCAAGTGAAGCGGATCAATTGAAAACTGTTCTGCCATTGGTTTGATTAATGGCACCATGACGACGATTGCTGAAAAAATATCCATCAAGCAGCCAACAACCAGTAATATCCCATTGAGGCATAATAGGAATACATATTTGTTTGTTATGGTTTCGGAGATGAAGTCAACCGCCATTTGAGGAATATCCTGGTCGACCATAAAACTTGTGAGTCCCAGGGCTGCAACGAGCACCATGAGAATCGCACCGACTGTGCGCATGCTTTTGATTGCGACCTGAATTAATTGTCCTGCACCAATTTCCTGATATATCAAACATTCGGAAACGAGTGCGTAGACAACAGTTGCTGACGCCGCCTCACTCACAGTAATAAATCCACCATAGATCCCTCCAACGACAATGAATGGCAATGGCAGCACCCATTTAATTTCCCACAGGCTTTCCCACAAATTTTTCATGGAAAAAGGGGTCGTGGGAACCTTGTTTTTTGCGCCATACAAAATGCCATAAAAAACAAGTACCATCATGATCAATACCGCCGGTATGGTTCCTGCAATGAACAGTAAAGAAACATCAACTTCAGCAATAACACCATAGATAATGATTGGAAGACTCGGGATGAAAAGAACACCGGAACTTGCAGCAGATGTTACCAGTCCGAGAGAAAAGTCCTCATCATACTGATTTTTAATCAATGCGGGCAGTAAAATACCACCGCATGCAATGATTGTTACGCCACTTCCACCTGTTAAAGCGGTAAACACAGTGCTGACCAATACTGTAACTACTGCCAGACCACCGGGAAGCCAACCAATCATGGCATCAGATAGACGAATTAATCGGGATGACGATTTACTTTCGGCAAATATGAATCCAGCAAAGACAAATAGTGGAATTGAAATAATTCCAGGCGCTGTCATAACTTTTTTCATATCTGTTAGTATAAATGACAGTTTGCCATCAGCAACAAATTTGAACAAAAGTGCTGCACCACCACCGATTATGGTAAATAGTGGCGCACCACAGGCGACGGCCCCTATTACGAGGACGATCAGAAGAATTGATAAAATAATACTCATCTTTCGTTTTCACCTCATTTTATTAGTTTAGAAATACAAATTAGTCATATTTGAGGATGTCTAACAATATGGATTTTTGAAGACGTCTCATGATAAATACGACGACCATTTGAATATGAGACCCAGGAATAAATCAAAATTGATCAGTTGTTTTTGTACGAATATTTCAATTTATTACCTGTTTGAGGACGTATCCAAATGTTAGAGAATGTATGATACATGTTTTTTTGAAACGTTTTGATACGCCCGATTTCTTATTTCAGATACAAGAATTTTACTGTTGATGTTTTATGTCATTGATAATTCATCATCAATGCTTGTTGGCCCTTTTTCAATGCAACTGATGATATGAATGGGATAACGTATAACCATTGTCAAAAAGCAATAAGGTATGATCAGATCAAAATTCCAATCAGGTATGCCACTCACCAATGTGCAAGGCGGATTGTCAAATCCGCGCATGGAATCGATAAAATCTTTGGCTGCCATGAACAACAGTATTGATATCGCAAATGCAAAGACATAGGATGCAATTTCTACTGATTGCTTGAGCTTTTCCGATTTCAAAAAACTATTGATAAAATCAATTTTAATATGTTCATTAAATTGTGTTGCTAAAGCAGCTCCAATACATGTCAGCCATAAAATTTCAATTCGTAAAAGAATATCAATCCATGGAAATCCAATTCCAAAAAGATTTCTGGAAATGACTTGCCCAAACGAAAAGAAAATCATCGTAAAAATCAACACACAAATGAAAACCTTTTCAATGGTCACAAAGGTACCGTGGAAGGCAAGAAAGATTTGGTAAAACTTTTTCATTATTCTGTCTCCTTTGATCTAAATACAGACAAATGTTCAAGCAATTCAGATAGAATTGCCTGTGAATAAAAATTGCCAACGAATTGCTTTCGCAAAGGTAAGCATTTCTCTTTTAACTTACGAATGGCAGCGGGATTTGTTGTTGTTACCTGCATGCCATATTTTTCCATTGCTTGAAACGCTCTTTGACTATCAATGCGACATTGACGACAAAATTGTTTAGATTCATTGTTTCGGACATCAGCCAGTCCGATTCGATAGGATTTGGGAAGTGAATTCCAAACATCCATTGTAATCACTGCACCGGCAGGTGAATATCTCATTTTAATTGGATTGACATATTTAAAAACAGGATATAGTTGGGATCCAACTACCCATATGGCAGGGCCCATGTATGTATCGAACATTTCTTGTTTTAAGGCTGTAAAAATTTCTGAAACACTGAGTGGTAACGTTGACATGCCAATTGCTGCAAATGTTTCTTTTTCTACAATACCATTCCATAGCGCAATTTTTGCCTGTTGAAAATCAGACCATTTGTTCATTTTATATTTGACAGAATAAATTTGATCAAAATCTTGATCTGCCCAGATCAAAATTTTGAAACCATTTTTTGTGGCAATATCATCGAATGTTTGCCACATATTATTACGAATATAATCTATTTCTTTGTAATTATTAAATAAAAAGGGTAATTGAAGAACCGCCATTGCCGGACATACCTTAAGCAGGCCAATTGGTGTAAGTGCAGCACCATCTAATTTACCATCTCTCATTTTCGCGACATAGTCTTTATCGTCGCCCATAATGCCATTCCAGTACCATTTCAATTTCAGTTCACCTTTGGTAACACGATCCAGTGCCGGATGCATAATATTTCGTATATTTCTGGCCCACCCCACATTTTTTGGCGCCAGACTCGCCATTTTCAAATACCTTTTTGCCGCTCTTGCATAGGCGATACCTGTCATTTTGTGGTGTGTCATTAGTCCTGTAAATATCAGCAGCATGATTATATAATATGTAAGCGGATGTCTGATTCGTAACATATGCCTCCATGACAGGTTTAATTATTTAATTCATCAATATTTTCTGAAAACTATTCATAATGTAATTTTTACAGAAAATCAACTATTTCGTTATTAAAAATGTATCTTTTTTTTTTGTCAATTGAAAAAAATAATTATTTGCATTTAAAAGTTTTTTAAATATTTAAAAGTATTAATATTATATTATATCTATACTTAATAACAAAGATTCGGCCATTTCGTGTTGGCATACATTTTGCTTATAACTTACGGCCTGTTTTATTCAAAATAGGGACATATTCCCAAAAATAAGATCTATAATATATGCGAAAAAGGGTGATTTTTCAAAAAGTCGGGCATTTTACAAAATCTTAATAGATCGTAACGAAATTTCTTAGATCCCCTCTGCTGAGCGTCTCCGGGTGAAGACGTTTCTGGCAATTCTTATCATTGTCCGACTTTTTGGAATGCGTCCTTGACTTTAATTAGTATATAATGTTACTTGTGCGAAACAAAATCAAATTGCTCAATCAGGAATGCTCATGTATCCATATGTTACGTTATCAGACTTACAAAATAAGTATGTACGTCATTATATATTTCATAATTTAAATGACAGCTATTACATCACAGATGATTTATCCCCTGAAATGTATGATACCCTGGCATATAATGGATTCATTAGTGTTTCAGCAAAAGATCAATTTAATAATGAATTCTTGCTTCCAGAAATTCAAACCAGTTATGCCGTGCTTCATTGGGAAAATTTACATATCGCAAGACGGCTCAGACAATTTATTAAAAAAAATATTTTTTCAGACAGTGCTTTTTTTATATCCATAAATAACGATATTGATGCTGTGTTTGATGGTATCAAACGCTATCATCAAGATCAGAACTGGATGAACAAACGTTATATTGATATTCTAAAAAAAATGTACCGGCGAAACAATTATCGACAAACCATTATATCTGTAGAATTGTGGCATCAACAAAAATTAATTGGTGGTGAGATTGGTTATTTAACCGGCAGCATTTATACCAGCCTGACCGGTTTTTTTGACAGGGATAATTATAGCAACTTTGGAAAAATTCAGTTGATTGCGCTCACATCTCTTTTACAGAATGCGGATGTTGCTTTTTGGAATATGGGGCATCCCTATATGAAATATAAGTTTGATATCGGTGCCAGAGAATATGCCCGGTTGGATTTTTTAGATTTGTGGTGTAAATATAGAAATAAAAAAGTTTGCAAGATGCCATCAGGTAAAAAAGAAATGAAACGTGTTCTGTCTGATCTCACCGGCATCTGAATATGGACAGGTTAGACGAAAACATTCAGATTAAAAAAAGATACGAATGCTTTCTCCGAACTTGTATAGATGTCCAATC
>Ga0272440_1001653_pt1 | contig 18045 bp, 13 predicted proteins | sample SSMMMBAug17_FD_192440 | JGI IMG/M metagenome (GOLD analysis project Ga0272440, IMG submission 192440) | Marine sediment archaeal communities from Little Sippewissett salt marsh, Falmouth, MA, United States - SSM-MMB-Aug17 | ecosystem: Environmental > Aquatic > Marine > Wetlands > Sediment ...
TGGCTGCCAGATGCCCTTGAAATAAAATTCCCCAATGCTGCAAAAGAAATAGGGTGGCAATATCTCTTTCCATCTAAAAAAAGATCTCGCGACCCCAGGTCTGGCAAAGAAAGAAGGCATCATATCAGGCAGAGCCTGGGAACGAGCATATTAATTATTGTTCTTACATGTGTCGCCCTTTCAGGGCTCAAATCATTGTAATGTATCACCCAGGGCGTTGCCCTGGGCTGGTATATTACGCCCTTTCAGGGCTAAGAAAATACCCCCTTTTTTGAAATGCGCCCGGGGCGAACCTTGTGTTCGCCCTCGAACAAAAATCGAACCTATGCCCAAAGGCGAACGATTTATATATATTCTAGACCATAGGTTCGATACTGGTTTTTGTTCGAGGGCGAACATAAGGTTCGCCCCTACGTTTGATCTCGACCATAGGTTTGATTCCGGTTTTTGCTTCCCCCATCCATTGGATACGCCCGTCGGAGACATCATTAGTGAATATTTCAAGATAATCTTTGAGGTACATATTCTATTTCATTTAATATATTTAATTCATCCAATAGAGTTTGCCTGGTCTGTCTTCAATAGCCTTACATACTAAATCCCATCCGGTTATAGCCAAACAGGTCTTCAGTAGGTAACTGGCTCATAATCAATCCTTTTAAATCCTCTGGTATTTGATCTTCATACTTTGAAAAGTCATTAATAAAATCAGCCACCAGACGATTGGCCCGAAGTTCATATTCTGCATTATTATCGACCTGGTTTCTGGGATTTAACATCTCTTTTGGGATCCCTGGACATACTGTTGGTATGCGATATCGAAAAATAGGATCTATTGCAAAATCAGTATTATTCAATGCATGGGACATAACCGCACGAACAGCCGCCCGGCTGTATTTAATTGGAAATCGATTGGTTTCGTTTCCTTGTTCGCCGCACCATCCTGTATTGATAATCCAACAGGCAATATCATGATCCAATATTTTTTTTCGCAGCTTTTCCGCATAAGTATGGGGTGGGCACAGGGGGGACAATGCGCCAAAGCAAAAATTCTGTTCTACCTGAATGCCACCATTATTTGCTTGTAAAAAGGATGCAGAATAACTCGACAAAAATCCAAGTATGGCCTGTTCAGGTGAAATTCGTGTCAGGGGCGGCAATACGCCGGTAGCATCACAGGTTACCAGGATAAAATGCCTGGGATGCCCCAGTTTTTTCTGCTGTATGGGATGGGGTAAAATCTTTTTTGGAAAACATGCTCGGGTATTGATAGTTAAATCACTGTCATCCAAATCAATATGTCGTGATTCCAGGTCAATGGATACATTTTCCAGAATGGTGCCAAAACTGTTGATACATGAATGAATTTCTGGAGAATGGTCTGCCTTTGTATTGAGAATGCTTGGATAGACCCCATTATCAAAAGGAACAATGCCATCAGGTCCCCATCCATGGAGGTAATCTCCCATGAATACAGACTTTGAATCCATGGCCAGAGTGGTTTTTCCAGTGCGCTCTCGTCCCATAAAAAGTGCGATGTCACCGGTTGGCGTCATGCTGGTGGTACATTTCATCAACAGAATATCTTCAGGCACCATGTAATGTATCATCGTAGCAACAGCCTGACGAATAGTGCCTGCATAACAACTCCCACAGACAATGACAATTTTATGGTCGAGATGGATAATCATTGCACTTTGCGAGCCTGTACCATCAAAATCAGGAATAGATTGAAACCCCGGCACATGAATCACTGAAAAAACAGGTTCATATTCTTCAGGGTTCTTTTGATCATAAATGGGAGAATACATATGCCGCGCGACAAGGCTATGCCATGCTTTTTCTGTGACAATGCGAATGGGAAACGCATCGTTTTGATCATCGCCAGCATAACAGTTCTGCACATACAGGCTTTTATTCATCAAATATGACATCAGCCGGCTAATCAATGTATCATAGTGGGATCCCTGCATCTGATTGATCTGAGGTCCCAAACAAAGTTTTTCTTCGCTGATACTGTCATTAACAATAAATATATCCTCTTGCGCCCGTTCATTGGAATGCCCGGTGCGGACAACAATGGCACTATCGGCTGTCAGTTGACCTTCACGATTTCTGATGATTTCTTCCACCAGCCTGGCTGTGGAATAATTTCGCCTGACCTGTCTCAGATTGTCCTTTCCTATTGACACCAGATCAAGGGCACCATTCTTTAATGTTAGCATATGACCTCTTTTTGTTGTTGGTTTTAATTGGTCGTTCATATCATAACCAATCAAAAGTTAATAATCCTTTAAAATATCAGCAAATATTGTGCCGGATATAATAGATTATTGTTGAATGTGGCGGCTGGCATTAACATTCATGGCGTCATATGTTCGAAATACGAGTTTTTCTCGTTCAATTCGATCCTCAGGAACAGGCGTGGGGGTATAGTGATACAATATTTGGATGGCTTCATCTTGTGAAGGAATGCTTGACAGTCCTTCACCCATTTTTTTTCCTGTAAGAACGTCCCGAATCAAAGCATTTTTGCCATCAGAAACGACTGAAACAGGAATTTGATTGACTTCTAAAAGTCGCGCAGCAGCAATGGCTTCGCGTTCATGTGATCCCAATGAACCAGCGACACATTTAATAACCATTACTGATTGATCATGGAGTCGAATCACGAGATCAACCTGGCTTTGGTAGCGGTCCAATCCGATTTTTAGGTCGATATCGGCATTGAGAATAAAGTCTTTTGGTGCATAGTTTTTTTGTTCTACAAGAAATCGCTCTATGGTCTGGCGGTTTTCTTCGGCACCAACATTGGGGATTTTTTTGCCTGTGATAAAATCTGTGATTGTGTCATAAGGTTTTTGTATGGTTTCCATTTTTTAGCTATTCCTAATTCTTAAGCTGTTCAAAAATTCCGGAAAAGGCTTTCAATGTTCCGGGTATTTTTGCCATGTCAAATTGCTGTGTTTGCATATTTAATTTATTGGCCCAGGACACCAATGCATGAAATGAATAGGTTTCACCCACCTGCTTCATTTTTTCCGAAAAACACTCAATTTCATCAATAATAAACTGTTTTTGAATATTTTCCCATTCCGGCAGATATTCAGATTCAAATGTTTGAATCAATTCAGGCAGACGTTCTTTCAGTTCTGGATCAATTTGAATGGCGTCTTCAGGTGTTTCAGCAGAGCTGTCGGTAACTTCTGATGACTCTTGTGTGGATGAATAAGATAAAAAGCGCATCATTTCAGTAATCAGCTCCTTTTTACGAACCGGTTTTTTAAGATAACCATCACATCCAGAAGTTAAAATATTTTTTTCACTATCTTTCATCACTGATGCAGTAACAATGACAATGGGAATACTCTTGAGCGCATCATCTGTCTTGATAATGTCAATGGCCTCAAATCCATTCATAACAGGCATACGAAGATCCATCAGAATTAAGTTCACCTGATACAGGCGGGCCATGTCCACGCCTTCCTGGCCATTTTCAGCTTCAACAATATCGATATTTTGATTCTTCAAAAACCCCCTAAAAAGATTGCGTGTATCCGGGTCGTCATCAACAATGAGCACAATGCCTTTGTTAAAAACAATGGACTCAACATCAAAGTCATTTGGATCAGGCGCTTTTTCAACAAATTTTCCAGGAGCAACATCCGGGATATAAAAAGAAAAAGCACTGCCCTGGCCTGATTCACTTTCAACAGTGATCGCTCCCCCCATCATTTCAACCAATCGCTTTGTAATGGCAAGTCCGAGGCCTGTGCCACCATATTTGGCCTGACTCTGTCCCTCCTGTTGTTTAAAAGCATCAAAAATTAAGGCTTTCTGTGTTTCAGGAATGCCGATGCCAGTGTCTGAAACCTTAAAAATCAAATATAAGCGATCATCTGATTTTTGGGTCTGATCCTGGGTCAATGAGACTTCAATATGCCCGGAATCGGTAAACTTGACAGCATTTCCCACCAGATTGAACAATATTTGTCGAATACGAACTTCATCCATTTCCAATGTTTCCGGTATCGAAGGGTCAACCTGAAGAATCAAATCCAGTCCTTTTTCTTGCACTTTCATGGTAAAAATATGCTCAATCTCTGAGAACAATGTTCTGGGGTTGACATCGTTGATCTGAATATCCAACTTACCGGCTTCAATCTTTGATAAATCCAGAATATCATTAATCAAACTGAGCAATGTTTTACCGCTGGATGCTATGGCTGACAGATATTGCTTTTGCAAGGGATTTTCCATTTGATCTTCAAGCAATTCTGTAAAACCGAATATTGCGTTCATGGGCGTTCTGATTTCGTGACTCATACTGGCTAAAAATTCACTCTTTGATTTGTTGGCAGCTTCAGCCGCCTCACGTTCTCTTTCAGCCTGTTCTTTTTGTTTACGTTCGGTAATATCGACTAAAGAGCCCTCATACCCCAGAATATCTCCCTGTGTAGAACGAACGATTCTAGCAGTGAGTGATGCCCAGATAATTGAATTATCCTTTTGATAAAACTGGGTTTCAAAGCCAATGACCTGATCAGTGGCTTTCAGTTGTTTCATCAGGATCATGTAGTCTTCCTGATTGACATAGCTCTTATCAATGCGAGTGCCAGCCTCAATCATTTCTTCGGGCGATCCATATCCCATAATTGCTGCCAGAGAAGGATTGGCACCAATCAATCTGCCATCAGATGCACTCTGATAAATACCTTCCAAGGCATTTTCATACAAAGAACGATATTTCTTTTCTGATTCTTCAAGACTGTTATACAATTTGGCATTCTCAATGGATATGGCAGCCTGAGCAATCAACAGGTTCAATATTTCCATTCGTTCGGGAGTAAAAAGACCGGCCACCTGACCATGTTCCATATAGATTTGCCCAATAATTGTTTCTGATCGGCGAATGGGCATACAAACAACCGAACGTGGGCGGGCTTTCAAAACATAGGGATCCTGGGTAAAAACGCCCTCACCGGCAGCATCGGTCAAAACAACTGTTTCATTGGTTCGCGCCACATAATTAACAATGGCCTGGGCTATTTCCTGACAGTTTTTTAATGGAACGCCCAGTTGTATCTTTTGATCCTTCTCTGCTGTTGCATGAGCCGCAATAACCAGATCTTTGTTATCTTGAAGAATGAGAAAGCCTTTGTCTGCACCTGCATTTTCAATAACAATATTCATCAGATTGTCTAACAGCCGATCAAGCATGATTTCACCAGAAATTGCCTGTGATGCTTTCATAACAGAGACTGTATCAAACCCTTTTTCTTCTTCTTTTGACCCCATGCCGCCTTCAAGCAACTGGTAATAGCGGTCTTCCAGGAATTTGACTATGGCAATGGCGCCCCAGCGCAAATAGCAATGTCGGGATTCATGCATGTAAGATCGTGCTTTTTCCCACTCACTGCGAATGAGACACATTTGTGCTGTAAGTTCATTGGCAAGGGCTTCATCATTAACATATTTATTGTCTTTGGCCAAAGAAATGGCCTTATTATAATTGTTATATGCTTCATCATGCTGACCAGTGACCCTGAATAATTCAGCCTGCATAATATGGTATTTGTGAAGATGATTCATGGGGGCATGGTCTGCCCATTTTTTCATTTTTTTGATATCAGATTTTACCCGGCGAATGATTCGTTTTTGAACATTTTGTTCAGAAAAAGGGTAAATGGCGGTGCGGGAAAGGCTGTCATAAAAATAGTACTGTCCAACTGTATGGGTTGCAGTGACGCCTTCAAGATATTTTTCGGCAAGCTTTGAATTTTCTATGGCCCGATGATACTGATGAAACAAATAGCATAGACGCATTTTATTGAAATACAAATGCCCCAGTGCGGTTTTGTCATTGACATCCAGGAGTTTTGGGAGTTTTTCTTTTTCGTTAAATGCATCACCAATCAGCTTTGTGGGATCTTCAACACGACCCATCAGGTTAAGCACTGCCTGGCGATGGATTTCTTGAGAGTTCAGAATGGTTTCTTGTTTTAATTGACGAATCGCATCACTGTAAGATTCCATTTCTTTATGAAGCTCTGCCAGATCCTTTCCCATAAAAAAGGAACTATAAGAGTACAAAAATCCGGATAAAGCCGCAAATTCCAGGTCCCCAATCTCCATTCCAGCTGTATATGCCTGTTGGAAGGCTGGAAGCGTATCTTTTAAATGTTCTTTCCAATGATTAATCAGGCAGTTGACAACAAAATATGTTTTTGAGCGCATTTCTCTCACATTGATTTGTTCGAGCAGTTTTAGCGCCATTTTTCCCAGTCGATAGCCGCTTTCAATATCTCCAACCACGCCACAAATGATTGATCCATAAGTGGCGTAAACAAATGGGGACACAAAAGCATTGCCATAACGTAACGACAAATTGACCTGTTTAAACACCAGAATGGGATACAAAGGCGGATAAGCAAAATATACAGTTGCAGCCACGCTGGACATAATTCTCATGGCAGCCAGTTTGTATGGTTCAGTCATGGGCGGCAATTCCAGAAGGCTTTCAATATTTTTGCGGCCCACACTCATTTGTGTGCGAATCAATCCCAGGATAGTTTTGATTTTATTGGGTTTTTTGGGAAGGCGAACGCCTAACAGACGCAGAATTTCATAGGCAGTTTTGACACCTTTCATGGGGTGATTCTGAGCCATGTATGCCTGGATACGTGTTTCATAAACTTTGACCTGATCTAAAACACCTCTGGCATGATGAATAACCACATCAATGAGATGCTCCATTTCATCAAATTTAGCAATAAGAAAAGCAGCTTCTGCACCTTCAACATATAGATCAAGGGTTAAATCGTAATGATGATCCCAGCAATTTTTATCCAACAGTTTAATGGCAATGTTCAGATATCGATAAGCAGGTTCATAGGCTGCTGAGGCTTTTGCGCGTTTACTGGCAATTAAATTCAGCTCTGCCAGGTGAATGCGTTCATTTTTGTCCAGTGCGCGATCCACACCAAAATTCAATTGGTTGACAATATCAAATATGCGTTGTTCATGTTGATCTTTGGGAATATGCGCCAACAGTAATTGGCCAATCCGCCAATGAAGGCTTTTTTTCTCATTTTCAGGAATCAAAGAATAGGCCGCTTGTTGGATACGATCATGGGAAAATCTAAACAAGGCTTTTGTGGGTGAAGCATATCCTGTACTGATGGGTAATTTTGTTTTGTCCAATTGAATAATCAATCCAACAGAAACAGCACTTGAAAGGGCGGTGAGTGTTTTTTCTGATGGGGTTTCATTGACAATACTCAGGGTTTCCAGATCAAATTGGTTGCCAATACTGGATGCCATTTTCAGGACTTTTTGTGTTTTGGCATCCAGTTTTTGAATCTTATCAGCCATCAATTCCACAACATTGTCAGTAATGCCCTGGGCTTGAATTTGCTCCAGATCCCATTCCCACACCCCATTTTGCTGATCAAATGCCAGCAGATTGTCGCCATACAGTGATTTTAGAAACTCATTGATAAAAAAAGGATTGCCATTGGTCTTGGCCAGTACCAGTTCTGATAAATGGGATGTTCTTTCCTGAAGGTAATTCAGGGTATCTGAAATCAACTGATTAATATGGTTCAATTCCAGATGTGACAGGGCCAGTTGATTCACCAGAACACCCGATTTCCGAATTTCATCCAGGGTGAGCATCAGGGGATGCGCGCCCCCAACTTCATTGTCACGATAGGCACCAATAAACAATAATGAATGATCTTGTGAAGCCATCATCACATGAATTAATTGCAAAGATGCAGCATCAGCCCACTGAAGGTCATCCATAAAAATGACAAGGGGATGATTCGGTGTGGCAAAGACATTGATAAATTTTTTAAACCAGATATTGAAACGATTTTGGGATTCCGCTGGTGGTAATTTGCTCACAGGGGGTTGCTGTCCCACAACGAGTTCAAGTTCAGGAATAACATCAATAATGACTTGCGCGTTATTGCCCAGGGCCTTTAATAATTTTTTTCGCCAGATTGTCAGGTTGGATTCGCTTTCAGTGAGTATCTGTCGCATCAACTCAGAAAACGCGCCCGCTACAGCACTGTATGGAATATTTCGTTGAAGCTGATCAAATTTACCAGAAATAAAATAGCCATTTTTTCGGATAATGGCGCTTTGCATTTCATTGACCAGAGACGTTTTTCCAATCCCCGAATAGCCACAGACCATGATCATTTCACTGGTACTTTTCATACCCGTTTCAGGCATTGAAATGCGCTCAAAGGCCTGAAGCAGTTCTTTGACTTCAAGCTCACGGCCATAGAGTTTTTGGGGCAGGGTAAAAATATTGCGAACATCATTCTGGGCGATTTCAAAGGGAAGAATATTTTGGGTCGAACGATATCGAACCAGGCATTCTTTTAAATCAGATTGAATACCACTTGCGCTTTGGTACCGATTTTCAGCAGTTTTGGACAGGAGCTTCATCACAATATCAGAAAGGGGGCGCGGAATTTTGGGGTCTACCTGATGCAAAGGTGTGGGCTGTTTGGCTATTTGATAATGAATTAATTCAAGTGGATCTTCACTGTAAAAAGGTTTTGTGCCAGATAATATTTCATATAGTGTAATGCCTAAGGAATAAAAATCAGTGCGATAATCCACCGACCGATTCATCCGACCGGTCAACTCTGGTGATGCATAGGCCAGTTGAATCCATTTGAGATCTACATTGGATACCACCGGATGCTTGCGGGACAAAACAGCAGCAGATCCAAAATCAATGAGCCTGATCTGATCTGCCTGATCGTTCATCAGAATGTTGCCTGGATAAATATTGGTATGAATTACGTTTTGTTTGTGGATATCGTTGATTATACCGGCAATATGAATGCCAATGTTCAGGCAGTTTTCCAGTGGCAAACGTTCTTTCTCAATATAACGATCCAATGATTGGACTTCCAGGGCTTCAAGCACCATTACCAAAGAATTTTGGTATTTTTCCAGGTGATGGGCAATAATAACACCGGTAATATCTTCCAACTGTTTGATAATATTATATTCATGTTGGAATCGATTGATTTCTTCTGGTGATGGATACTCGCCATTCAGAATTTTCAATATGACCGGTAAATCATCTCCCTTGCGAACCGCTTTATAGATGATTGTGTGGGTACTTTCATAAATCAGGTCTTGTGTTTGAAAACCAGGTATTTCGTGCATGATATACTCATTCCCATTTATTAATTAATGTTAAAATCTGTCGATTTTCATATTGAAAGTTTGTATTGCAAAAAACAGTCCTGTTGAGAAGGGGCTGCATTTCCTTATTGTTTCTGACGGGTTTTCATTTCCTCGACTTGTTGATTATAAAATGCAATAACTTCACGTCGATTCAACATACCCAGCAGTCTGGTTTTATCATTGTTTTTTACCACCGGCAGGCTGTCAATATTGCTCATGGTCATTTTTCGCATAACAGCATTCAGGTTGTCTGCCGGGGATGTTGTAATAATATCGGTTTTGGCAATATCTTTCATGACCACAAGGTGCTCAATATCTGGTTCAAACAAAACAGATCGAATATCAGTGCTGGAAAAAATGCCCTTAAGACGATTATTTTTATCAATTACTGGAAAATAATGTTGCTTGGTTGTGGAAAAAAATTTTTTAAAATCAATAAATAGCATTTCTTCGGGTATACATTTGACCTGTTTTAAACGATCTATGAGATCTGAAACACGTATTTCCTGGAGTACATCTACAAAAAACGTACCTGCATGAGCAGGGGAATGCATCATATTCTGTACCTGTTTTTCATAGATTGTCCATTTTTTGGATGCCAGATGTGCCACTGAGCAAACCAGAAGACTGGGTAACAATAAATGATAAGAATTGGTCATTTCGCTCACAAATATGATTGTGGAAATGGGAGTATTGGAGACTGCTGTAAAAAAGCCTGCCATTCCCACAATAACAAAGGCACCAGGCTCAGATATTACGCCGGGCATGATCGCATGAAACATCAGCCCCACAGCACCGCCTGTTGCGCCGCCAATGACGACCGATGGCCCAAAAACACCCCCACTGCCGCCTGAACCAATAGAAAAAGATGTGGTGAATATTTTGCCAAATGCAAGGGATAATAAAAATGGAATACTCAAATCGCAATACAGGGCGCGTTGGGCATAGCCATAGCCAAAGGCAAGGGTGCAAGGCAGAAAAAAACCAATAATACCGGTACACAATCCGCCTATCACTGGTTTAACATGATTGGGAATTTTCATTTTACGAAACAGCGCAGTCATTCCATAAAATGTTTTGATATATAAAATTCCCATTGCCACCAGAATTAAGGCAAGAATCATGTAAGGGCCCAACTCCAATGGATTTCTAAAAACAAAATCCGGGGATTCAAACAAAGATCCCCATCCAAATGTCAGACAGAACAGACAATAGGCCACCACTGATGACAGTCCAGCCGGCAAAATAACTTCAGATTCAAACTCAGGATCTCGATACAAAACTTCCGCAGCAAACAACGCGCCCGCCAGAGGGGCGCGAAAAATACTGCCCACACCGGCCCCGATTCCCGCAGCCATCATAATTCGTCTATCACGATTAGACAATTTAAGGCGTGTTGCCAAAAAAGACCCAAACCCAGCGCCAATTTGAGCAATAGGACCTTCACGTCCGCCAGAGCCACCAGTAGTCAGCGTAATTGCTGATGCAATGGTTTTGATAATAGGAACCCGACCGCGAATATAGCCGCCTTTACGATGATAAGCATCAATGGCAGCATCGGTGCCATGACCTTCAGCCTCAGGTGCAAAAGTATACACAAGCCAGCCACTAACCATTCCACCAAGGGCGGGGAGTATTAACAGTAACCATTTGTTGAGTGGAGTTGCAGTAGGAATGATCAGATGATGTTCACCAGCAGGGGTAGGGGGGCGATAGCCAGCAAACATGTCCATAAAAAAATAAACGCCTAACTGACATAACAAATGAAAAATGATGGACCCTAATCCTGCAATCAAGCCAATTGCGATGAAATAAATGGCCCATCGTCCAACATAGGCAAATCGATCTGAATTCTTCACAGCCTTAATTCCACCCCTTGCTCTTTCAAAATATTTTCAGCCGATTTCCGCACATCTTGATCTGAAGCAAACACCTTAAAAGGCGCATTCCAGGGTGTGCATGGCAATTCGTCGATAACAATATATTGTATGAAAGTATTAATGCTCGATTCAGAGCGGTATACACCGGATGATACAGGTTTGTATTTTAGATCTGTCAACCATTTTTTAGAAAATGGCTTGCGTTTGACGCCCACACCTAAAAAATGCTCATGGTTCAGGCTAAAGCCATCGTAATAAAAAAACATGCATGCAACAATGCTTAAAAAGGCATTTTGAATGGAGATTTTCTCTGGTAATAATTCAATAGCATAATAGGGCATATAATTATCTCTAATACCATCTGGCAGGACTTGTTTTTGATCTTCAGTCCATTGATCTGCCTCCAGGCTTCGCACTAATGTTTTGATAGGTTCTGGCATTGCGGACTCCGGTTCAGCAACTTCGAATCCACCATCAGGGACAGCTTCTATTATGGGAAAAATGATTTCTTTTCCAGCAGATGCATTGGTTTCCACAACAATACACTTTGGTAATAACAAATCCTTGAAAATATTTCCCAGGATTTGATTTTTTTTGGCAAGATTGACGCGGGATGCATTCATTTATTTTCGTAGTCCTTGAATTATAGATGATTATCAATTAATTCGTGTAGTTGATCAGGCAAATTAGAAAGCTCTTCTTCACAAACTGTGAAATAAATATGGCTTTCGTTCTGACCCAACATTTCCTGTACAAAAGAACCCATATTCCTGGCTTTTCTATCAATTTCCATCCAGACATCCAGACAGTCGTCTTCGGGAATACAGACAATTTCCAGTTCATCCAGTTTTCCATGAAATGGGCCGCTAACAGGAACCCATTCAAACTCTTGAACAAATGGGAGGGGAAAATTAGAAGTTTCAGGGATCGCCTCACATTCAACATCACGCGGTTCAAAACCCAGGTCTTCCAGGGCAACAAACAACGAATTGGCCAAGTCCCCGGGTTTAACATCAATAAAATCTTTATCTGAGGCATCTTTGCCTCTTTTAATATCCAATCCAGTATTGATCCACACTTCAGAATTGCCAATTGTAAGGGGAGTGTGCCAGGGTAGATCGAATGACAGCGGAATTTCTTTGGTTTCACCTGCTGACAAAATAAATGGCTCAGACACTTTGAATTGTGCCAGCGTGGCAACATTTTCCACTTCCTCTTCTTCCACCTCCCCATCATCATATTCACAAGCAAAGGATTGCTTATAATTGGTATGCAATGAAAAATAAAGACCATCAATTTTTTGGTCTGCATTGCCACCAACAATTTTTACTGTCATGTCAATAGGTTCTCCTGGAATAAAATCCTCGCCATGCAATATTGTGTCAACCTTTGCAGAACCAATACCAACGCTTGAAAGGATTTTTTTCATAAATGACATATTGTTCTCCCTGGCATTGTATGGTCAATGCCTTTATTAATAAGTTCTGATCACCAGCTATTGAATTTCAATCTCAGCCGGTGAAATAATGTTGGGATCTTTTACATTGGAAAGTCCCGGCATTTCAAATTTTGAGCACCGCCAACCCCGATGCTGAAGAGTCCCTTTAAAAGGCGGTTTCCCTGAAACGTTGCCAGTCATTTTTATGGTTGATGGATCAAAGCCTGGATCAATAGAGACTGTTTCACCTTCATTCTGTTCCATTATGGGCTTAGGTCCGATATACTTTTGTATTGCAGACTGACAATCTGCATGAATTTTCCTGACCGCCGCACCAATTTGTTCATTGTTGAAATTTTCCAAATCCTCATTGAGAAAATCCAACAGGCGTCCTTCACGCTGAAGCAAAGAAATTAAATGTAATGACCGAAAACGTTCGTTACGTTTACGTTCCTGCTTTGTCGGTCCGGATGGTTCCTCAGTCTTTTTTGCTTTTAAATCCACTGGCTTGCCAGTTGGCTCTTCAGGTACTTCTGTCTGAAGTTTTCGGATGACCCGAACCGCATGAAAGCGGATGCATAGCCACAACAACAATGATGCTGAAAAAAACAGGGCAAATAGCACGTAAGGAAAAAACTCATTTAAGCTTTCCAGGGTGAGTTTAATCTGTGTAATCACCATCAATTCATGTGACGATGGCTTTTGAGCATCCATTACAAATGGTTTAAGTTGATTGGTGAGTAATTCAATGGTGCGGTCCATATAAATGAAAATAATCCCACCAATCAGGCCTATCCAGATAATAATCCAGATTAATGTAACAAAAGATGTTTTGCGCGTGCTGACCATTTTTTTCCCCTTTTTGAAGAATCTTTTTAATCCCGAAAATATAAACTAAAAAAAATTTTGGGGCAAGCTTAAAAATTCTTGACAGGTGCTTTTAATGTGAGGCTGTAATTACCTAATACATTGAATTTATTATTCAATTATTAATTATACTGTCAATTGATTGAAATTTTTCAAAAAAGTTGAAATTAAATATTGTGTGATTCGTTGGATTTTTTTATAGTGTTTTTTTTAAAGGTATTCAATAAATTTTTCAACATTGAATCAATGCGCGGACAAGAAATAGCCGTGCAAAGGAGGAAATAATGATCATTGGACTTGATGTTGGTGGGACCCATACAGATGTTGTATTAGTGGGCCCAAAAGGCGTGATCCAGGAAGTCAAGCGTCCCACAAATCAAAAGAATCTGTTTGATAGTGTCTGGCAAGGCATTCAGGCTGTCATTCATGATATTGAAGTGTCCTCTATCAAGCGGGCTGTATTAAGCACGACACTGACCACCAATCTAGTTGTTGAGCAAAAGACATCACCTGTAGGAATGATTGTCTCCAGTGGTCCAGGAATTGATCCCGCTCATTATAAAATGGGTAATGCATATTACACTGTTTCCGGGTCCATTGATCATCGTGGCCGAGAAATTCAACCCATCAATAGAAATGAAATCAATGACATTGCAAATCAACTGACTAAAGCTGGGATCAGGCAGGTTGGTGTAGTGGGCAAATTTTCAACTCGCAATCCGGTTCACGAAAATCAGATTGCCAATTTGTTGAAGGATCGCTTTGATGTGATCATCAAGGGGCATCAAATGGCTGGTGTGCTGAATTTTCCCAGACGAATTGCAACAACGTTTATCAATGCTGCTGTTTATCCCCAGAATCAAACATTTTTTGATTCTATCAAAAAATCCTTTAAAGAGCATGGTCTGGATGTTCCCATTTATACATTGAAAGCAGATGCTGGAACAATGAACCTTCAGGCATCGTTGAATCAACCCGGCCAGACCATTTTATCAGGCCCGGCTGCCAGTGTCATGGGGGCCATACCCTATACACAGGAAAATACTGATACCCTGGTGTTGGATATTGGTGGCACAACGACAGATATGGCCATTGTGGTCAATCGCGCGCCACTGCTTGATCCAATGGGGATTGAACTGGCAGGTTACAAAACCCTGATTCGATCCCTAAAAACACATTCCATTGGCCTGGGAGGCGATTCAGTGGTTCGTTTTAAAGATGGAGACATTACTGTTGGTCCTGATCGTCAGGGCCCGGCACTCGCTTTTGGCGGCCCCAAATTGACCCCCACAGATGCCATGTTCGTACTGGATGATCCCATTGAAGGCGGTGACAGACAACTGGCATTAAAAGGTTTTGAACCCCTGGCACAGCAGCTGAATCTATCATTAAAAGGTGCCGCTCAAAGAGTGTTGACCGCTGCCTGTGAAAAAATTCTTTCTGAAGCGGATCAAATGATCGAAAGAATCAATTCACAGCCGGTTTATACAGTCCATGAGATACTGCATGGCAAAAAAGTCAATCCAACAGAAATATTGGCTCTTGGAGGACCGGCTCCTTTCTTTAGCAAGCGCCTGGAATCGTTGACATCAAAGAGAGTGAGAGTGGCCCCAAAATGGGGCGTTGCGAATGCCATTGGCGCTGCCCTGGCAAGAACCACATGTCAGGTTTCTTTGTTTGCAGATACCGAACAGGGGTATGCCACTGCGCCTGAAAACAACTACACAGAAAAAATCGACCGAAAATACAGTAATGAAAACGCTCTTGAGACAGCAATGAAACTCCTCAAGGAAAAAGCCCTTGAAACCGGCGCATTGCCTGAAGACCTAGAGACAGAAGTTATTGAAAATACAGAGTTTAAAATGATCAGAGGTTTTTATACCACCGGTAAAAATATTCGAATAAAGGTTCAGGTAAAACCCGGGTTAATTCGGTCTTATAGCAAGACAATGTCCCTTCAATAAAACTAATTGGGAGGAATTATGTCCATTTCTGTGTGTATCATATGCGGAGATAATGAAAAAACCATCAGGCAATGTCTGGAATCATCAACCTGGGCCGATGAAATAGTCGTTGTCGATCATGGTAGCAAAGATAAAACCTTTGACATTGTTAAGGAGTATACAGACAAAGCGTATCAGCGAGCCTGGACAGGTTTTATTGACCAAAAAAATGCAGTCCTGTCCCATGCAACAACTGATTGGGTACTTAGTCTGGATTCTGATGAAGCCATATCTCATGAACTTAAGGATGAGGTTAAGCGCATTATTCAGGATCCATCAGCAAAGGCGGGCTATTATGTGCCTCGTCGCACATTTTTTCATGGTCGATGGATTAATCACAGTGGATTTTATCCCGATCGTCAGCTTCGACTATTTAAGCGTACCTGTGCCAAATGGATTGGGGAACGTGTGCATGAGCGGGTTGAAATTGATGGTGAAATTGGAACCCTTTCTTGTGATCTGCATCATTTCCCATTTGAGGGGACTGTTACTGGTATGGAAGATACATCCAATCGGTATTCATCGTTGCAATCTCAAAACCTTTTTGATGAAGGTAAACGATTTACATTGTGGCGCATGATCTTGCGGCCCTTTGGAAAATTTTTAGAGGTTTATATTTGGAAGCGGGGTTTTTTGGATGGCATTCCCGGTTTTTTTATTGCCATTAATTCTGCTCATTCTATGTTTTTGCGCTATATTAAATTGCGTGAGCTTGAAAAAGGATATTTTTTGCCAGATCAGACGTAAAAATGGTAGTTTTAGTTTTTTATTAAATCAATAGGTTGGAAATAAACTTTGGTCCGACCCCCATTAATGGAAACATATGAAACCCAAAATAGTAATCACAGGCGCAACCGGTCAATTGGGCACAGATTGTATGCAGGTTTTATCCATGCATCATGATACCATTGGGTTTTCCCATGAACAGCTTGATATCAGCAATGCCAGAAAAGTTCATCAAATCTTGACTGATATCCATCCAGATTTCATAATCAACTGTGCCGCTTTTACCCGTGTGGATGACTGTGAAATAATGACAGATAAAGCATTTGAAATAAATGCCAGGGGCCCATATAATCTGGCAAGAAGTGCCTTTCAATTGAGCGCAAAACTCATTCACATTTCCACAGATTATGTTTTTGATGGCAAACGTCAGGTGCCAGAATGTTATATTGAAAGTGATCCAACCCACCCTGTCTCTGTTTATGGAAAAAGTAAGCTTGAAGGTGAAATGGCTGTGATAAATGAAACCGATCAATACATGATAATCCGCACAGCCTGGCTCTTTGGTAAATATGGTAATAATTTTCTGAAAACCATCTATGGCCTTGCAATATCAGATAAATTGCCACTATTGAAAGTTGTCAATACGCAATATGGCTCTTTTACCCATACTATGGATCTTGCCAGACAAATTTATCGGTTGATTGCGGTCAATGGTCAGGGGATTTATCATGCATCGGGTGAAGGCTACTGTACCTGGTATGATGGCGCTGCTTACTATTTGAAAGCCATGGGAATAAAAAAAGAAATAAAAGCCTGTACTGAAGAGGAATTTCCTACAAAAGCCATCCGTCCTACAAATTCGATCTTGTGTAATCAACGTTTGATTGATAACAACCTCCTTGTCATTCCGAATTGGCAGGTGGCTATTGATCATTTTGTTGCCAGGACGAAAGATGTTTCGTCCTGGTAATCAATTATTTTTTTACCCGCTCCACATACTCTCCAGTACGAGTATCAATGCGAATCATTTCCCCTTCTTCAATAAATGGAGGGACTTGAAGTGTATAACCAGAATCAACTGTGGCAGGTTTGGTACTGCCAGAGGCGGTATCCCCTTTGACCCAGGGATCTGATTGGATAATTTTCATTTCCACAAAATTCGGCAATGTTACCCCTATTGGGCGCTCTTGAAAAAATAAAACATTACATTTCATATTTTCTTTTAAAAAGTGAACGCCATCTTCAAGTTGCTCTTCAGTTAAGAAATCCTGTTCATAAGTGGATGTATTCATGAAACAATATCTATTTTTTTCTTTGTATAAATATTCCATTTCATGTTCTTCAAGGTTGGCTTCATTGAATTTATCCCCTGATCGGTATGTCCGATCAAATTGCGTGCCTGTCACCATGTTTTTAAGCTTACAACGATAAAGTGCCTGTCCCTTACCCGGTTTTGAAAATTCAAATTGGACCACCACATAGGGCTCGCCATCAATTTCCATTTTAAGGCCTTTTCGTAAATCCGAAGCTTCGTACATAAAAATATTTCTCCTTTATTCTGATCTATTTGTTGCTCTTTTTGAGCAATAAATGAAAACATTAGCATTTATCAGCTAAAAGATCAAGCCTAAGGAATTAGTCGGTCATAAGTTTTGGGTAAGTAAGCGATCATAAATTTTCGGGTAGATCGCAGTAATCGAGATCCAACCAATTTCCGAAACCAATGTAGGGGTGAACCTTGTGTTCGCCCGCCGAACAACAATCGTTTGCGAACCAATGTAGGGGCGAACCTTGTGTTCGCCCGCCGAACAACAACCGATATCAAACCTATGTTCGAAAATGAATTAGAAACGTTTGCCTCGGACATAGGTTCGCAAGCGATTTTTGTTCGGCGGGCTAACACAAGGTTCGCCCC
>Ga0272440_1001654_pt1 | contig 18045 bp, 11 predicted proteins | sample SSMMMBAug17_FD_192440 | JGI IMG/M metagenome (GOLD analysis project Ga0272440, IMG submission 192440) | Marine sediment archaeal communities from Little Sippewissett salt marsh, Falmouth, MA, United States - SSM-MMB-Aug17 | ecosystem: Environmental > Aquatic > Marine > Wetlands > Sediment ...
AAACAGGACCCGATAGGGTGTATCCGGAACTTTTTCACAAAAAGCGGTATACCCAACAACTCCGATAAGCAGCATCACAATCGTGATGGCATAAGCGATCAGTTTTTCTTTGTTTGAGGTCATTTTTTCTGTTTTCTCCCTCCTTTTGTTATCTGCCAGATTGAACAGATACGCCAATTAAAGGCATTCTATTGTCATCTGTCTTAATTTGCAATGAATTTAAATAGAATATAATACATGAATGTTAAGAGCTTTTCAACCAAAAAACACCCGCGTACTTAAAAAAACTTGACATGTCATCTCTTATGCATACCGATAAAAGTTGCTTTCATTGCATTGCGGACACCCCTCTGGTCGTCCTGTGCCACGAGGGGTTTTCCAGTTATGATCACAGCTGATACATTTGAATGAACGCTGATCTCTTTGCTCCATCATTCGATAATTGCCTCCTTCAATATTGATTGCCTTTCCATTAATGATTGCATCAGCAATCAATGCTCTTGCATTTTCAACAATTCGTCCAAAAGTTGCCCGCGATACGCCCATTTGACGTCCGGCTTCTTCGTGTGTCATGCCCAGTAAATCAGCCAATCTAATGGATTCCACAGCATCATAAGTAAGCTTGACTTCTTTGAGATCAAACATTGGAATGCCACGGGGCTTAAAGTAAGAAATATTTGGGGGAAACTCGATTATTCGATTTTTTTTGGGTCGTCCCATTTTTTTTCCTTTCAATTAATATGTGGTGGATTATATTTACTGGGAAGCAAAAATGATGAATTATTTTTGAGAACAGTGATAGCGCATCTGAATTTAAAAATAAAAGATATTTATGAAAATCAGGGACAAGGACGTTCCTTGTCCCTGATTTTATTACACATGACTTCATGTGAAAACAAATTCTTGGATTATCTACTGATAAAGTTCTTAATACTTTCAATCAATTTTTGCCGATCCAGTTTTAATTGATAATCATCAATACCCACTTTTTTACCTTCAATACGATGTCGTTCCTCAGAAAGTGATGTTACAGCAATGACTGGCAAGGATGAAAATCTTGAATCTTTTTTAATATTCCGGGTCAGTTCAAAACCATTCATATTCGGCATTTCAATATCTGTGACAACAATGGATATTTCTTCATCATGGGCTTGAAGCAAATCCCATGCAATCAAACCATCTTCAGCAGTAATGACATTGAAACCTTCGTCATCCAATATCGCACGCACTTGCTCTCTGAAAAATGCGGCATCTTCAACCAAAAGTAAAGTGGGACGGTCTGATTCTTCTTTTTCATCATTTTCTAACCATTGCGGTTGTATAGTTTTGATAAATCCATAAATATCAACAATCAAGGTTGTATTTTTTCTGATAACCATTGAACCTAAAATGCCGGGCTGTTTAAATACACGATCATCAACATTCACTGCAACCTCGGCCGTATCCAGTGGACCTGTTACCAGCAATCCAAATTCCTTGCCAGAAATAATAAACACGATGACAATATAGGTTTGTTGCTCCTCAATGGGCTTGACAGCCGCCACTTCGTGCATGGCAAACAATGGAATACTCCCACCCATATATTGAATGACAAAACGATCCCCCAGTTTTTCCATTTGATGCGCTTTAATTCTTTCTATTCGGGATACCAGATTCAATGGAACAGCAAACTGTTCCGAACTTGATGATCGAAACAGGAGAAATAATTCAACATCGCCTACATGAACGACTTGTTGCTGAAGTTCATCTTCACTGCTGTTGGTCATGGCGCCTTCAATATTTGTAAGTTCCGCACGTGATGCCAGGTTGCCAACATCTAAAATGAGTGCCACACGTCCATCACCTAAAATTGTGGCACCAGCATATTCGTTACAGTTTTTTAAGTGGCGTCCAAGTGGTTTAACGACAATTTCAACTGAATCATGAAGTTTATCAACAATGAGTCCATACCTTAAAGAACCTGCTGAAACCACCGCAATATTGACTGCACTCAATTTGTCTGGGGATTGTTTTTCAATTCCCAGAATTTCTGAAAGACTTAGCACAGGAAGCAAATCCTCTCTCAGCCGCACAACTTTGGCATCACCAACAACCTCTATACGCTCCTTAACCTGATTTGCAGGTATTCGCAACAATTCATCCAGATTAACCTGAGGAATAGCAAATCGTTCATCACCAATGGAAACCAGTAAACTTGGCACAATTGCCAATGTCAAGGGCAGCTTAATACGAAATGTGGTGCCTTCACCCACCACTGATTGCACATCAACAACACCACCTAAGGCATCAAGGTTTGATTTAACAACATCCATCCCAACGCCACGACCCGAAACATCGCTAATTGTTTTGGCTGTAGAAAAACCGGGTAAGAATATCAGATTCACCCGATCTTTTTCAGACATGGCTTCAACCTGTTCTTCAGTGAGCAATCCTTTTTCTATCGCTTTATATGCAAGCACATCGCCATCAATACCTTTTCCATCATCAATAATTTCAATATTGATCTGCCCGGCTTCATGATAAGCACGCATTAACACACGTCCGGTTTCTTTCTTACCCGATTCTTTACGTTCTGCCGGTGTTTCAACACCATGATCCACTGAATTTCGGATCATATGGGTTAAGGGATCATTTAAGCCTTCGATAATGCTCTTATCCAGTTCAACTTCTTTTCCTTCGATATCCAGTTTGACTTCCTTATCAAGATTTTTTGCCAATTCACGTACAACACGCGGAAACTTATTGAATACTTTTCCAATGGGCTGCATGCGGGTTAACATGATGGCATCCTGAAGCTCTGATGTAACAATATCAATGCGCTGCTTTGCCATATCCAGCCCGTGTTCATTATTTGATGCAATACTTTGTATTAACTGATTGCGGCTGAGAACCAGTTCACCAGCGAGATTCATCAATGAATCCAAAAGGCTGATATTCACACGCAAACTTGTTTCTTTGGTAAATGATGGTTCCGACTTGGTTTCTGCTTCAGCAGGTTCCGGTTTAAGGGTATCCGGTTTTTTGGGCGGTGCTGCTTTCTGTTTTGGCTGAGATGTTGACTCTTGTGTGGTTCCATTTTTTTCAGGTTCGGGAGTTGCCTTCTCAACAGGTGGTAGTTCTGGAGTACTTTCAGTCTCAGCAGCCTTATCATCATCGGGCAGCATATGAATGTATTTTTCATCCAGTTCAAGAACGTCTCCAATAAGATCGGGCTCTATAATGGAAGCATGTAAGGCATAGAATGGAATCCTGTTAATTGCATCTTCATCAAGGGTTCCAACACTGGCAATATCTACTTTTGATTCTATTAGAATTCCACTTTGTTGAATTTTTGTAATAATATCCAGAGGCGTTTTGTTTTTGTAGTGAATATCATGGATCAAGTCATATTCCACCAGATAGACAAATTTTCCCCCTTTTCTGGCCTGTTTCATATCAAATTCACAGATCTGAAATATAACCTGCCCATTTGGCAGTGAAATATCAATTGTTCGTTCAACACTTGCCTGATCTTCCTGGGATAAAGACGCATTGGTCAGGTTTTCCAAAGCTGTCACCTGGCTTGTAATATCCATATCATTACTGGCATTGATATTTTCCATTAGTTCAGTGAGACGATCAAAACCTGTCAGCAATACGCTGACAACTTCAGAAGTGGGAACCATTTCTTTTTCTCGAATCAGTCCCAGCACATTTTCAAGTTTATGAGACAATTCTTTAATACCAGTAAGTCCCATAAACCCTGCACCGCCCTTGATAGAATGTGCCGCTCGAAAAACTTTGTTCACAAGGTTTTCATCAAGATCAGCACCCATTTCTTCAATGGTTAACAAGTCTTTTTCAATATCTGCCAGATGTTCCTCTGACTCTTCGACATACACCTGCAATGTTTCGTCGTCAATCATCATGATATCTATTTCCTTTATTTTTGTTGGCTTAAATTACAAATACTGTAATTTATTGGTTGACGATATTTGGTTTTCTATCCTGCTAGAAAAAACATTGAAAATACCCTCCTTATTTCTCATAATCCATTTCATTGCATGCGTTGAATCTCTTTCGCTTTTTCAGCGATTTTAATAAGAATCTGCGGATTTTTGATCATATCTGAATGAAAGGTATCAGCAAAAAAATCTGGATAATCAAAGGCATAAGAAATTAATGTTTCTTCAATAATGTCAAATTTTTGACAAAAAATTTGATGTTGATCCATCAAATACATTAGAAGCGGCAACTGGAAGTTGATATCAGAACGAACTAACTCAAATAACAGCCGATATTGGGTTTTGTTATCCACCTGTTCGATATAAGACAGAATAACACGTGCTTTAATGGGGTCTTTTTCATCAAGGCTTTGTTTAAAAGCATCAATCATATCCTTCGCATTAATGGTATTTTTCATATTCACCAACTCCATGATATGACAAAAAGATTATATCATATCTCATTGAAAATTCAAATAGTTTTTTAGAATTCATATTGATTTTTTAACACCTCTTCTATTTCTTTTTTTAATCGCGGGGCTTGCGCTGTAAATAATTGATAAGCATCATTAATGGATACAAGGTCTTTTTGTTTGGCGGCAGCTTCCAGATCTTTCGACAGTTTGCTGCTGAGAAATGCACAAATATTCGCAGTCATTCCCTTTATTGTGTGGGATGCAATTCTTAATTTATCAAAGTTTTTTGATTCAAATGCATTGTGTAGTTCTTCAACATATTGATTAAAATCAATTTTCGCTTCCGAAATAATCTCTTTCGCGCTTTCATGATCACCATTGAAAGCGTCAACCAGCGCATTAAAATCTAAATCTTGAGAGTTGACTGATTGGCTGGTATGATCTGATGATACTGGTAATTCATGATTATTTTTGACATAATCAAGTTTATTGAACAGTACTGTCAAAGCGACTTTACTGATGGGTTTTGAAATATAATCATTCATGCCAGCTGCAAGACAGTCCTTTTTGATATCTGACATTGCATGCGCTGTCATTGCAATGACAGGTGTATTTTGGGCATCCTGTCCAGCCTGGCCATTACGAATTAGCCTGGTGGTTTCCATCCCATCCACTTCAGGCATTTCCAAATCCATGAATATAAGGTCAAAGTTGTTTTGTTTTAATATTTCAATGGCATCAAGTCCATTTATTGCATCCATTACCTGATGCCCCATCTTTTGAAGCAGAAGGCCTGCACTTTTACGATTAATGGAAACATCATCAACCAAAAGAATTTTAAGATTAAACATGTTGTCCACTGTATCTTTACGTATTTCAGTCACCCTCTGGCCTGGTTTTAATGGAATTGTAAATGAAAAAATACTCCCCTTTGATTCCTCACTGTAAGCGTTAATACTTCCATTCATTAAATGCACCAGCTTTTTACAAATGGAAAGTCCCAGACCCGTTCCACCAAATTGTTTTCGAATGAAATTTTCGGCCTGAATAAAATCGTTAAATATGTAATCCAGGCGATCTTTAGAAATACCAATGCCAGTATCATGTACTTCAAATTTGATGAATTTCTCATTTGAATCTCCTTGTTCCTGTTGGACAATAACTTTAATTTCACCTGATTTTGTAAATTTTATGGCATTGCCAATCAAGTTGATCAAAATTTGTCTGATCCGATCTGAATCACCTTGAACATATTGAATGACTTTATCTGAACGAAGACAGGTAAAATTCAATCCTTTATTTTTTATCTGATGTAAAAACATTTTTTCAATATCATTCAATAAGTTAAATAAATCAAAGTTTTCAATGTTTAATTGAAGTTTTCCGGATTCAATTTGAGATAAATCTAAAATATCATTGATAATGCCTAATAAATGGCTGGAGGATGTTTTCATAATATCTAAGTATTCCGCCTGATCTTTTGTCAGATGAGTTGATGCCAACAGGTCGTTTGCAATAATAATACTGTTCATGGGAGTTCTGATTTCATGGCTCATATTAGCCAGAAAAGTACTTTTGGAATAGTTTGCCAAATCCGCCTGTTCTTTTGCTTCTTTTAAATCTTTGTTTGTTTGTTTCAGTAAATCCTGTAAAAGTTTTATTTTTAAATGCGTGTTCACACGAATTAAAACTTCTTTAGAATCCAACGGTTTTTCAATATAATCTACACCTCCTGATTCAAAGGCATTAATTTTATCAGATATGGATTTTAATGAGCTTGTAAAAATGATGGGAATATCTTTATATGATGGGTTTGATTTAATTTTCTGACAGGTTTGGTATCCATTCATACCCTGAGGTAATATAATGTCCATCAGGATAAGATCCGGACAATTCTCCTGAATCAGTTCAAGGGCGTCTTCACCACTTTGCGCAATTAATGGAATTGCCTTATGTTGCGAAAACAAGTCGATCAAAGGCCCCACCTGTGCAATGTTGTCATCAACAATTAATATTTTCGCCTGATTGAATGTTTTCATTCTTTCACCTCATTGAGAAATTTTTCCATCAGGAGACGAATTGCCTTGATATTAAAATTTGTGCTTAACTCACGTACTTCAGAGATAAATTCACGATAGATATTTGTTTTTGACAATTTATCAAGTTGGCATCGAATTTCCAAAATGTCTCCGCCTGATGCCAGTTTATGAAAGATTTTTAAAATTTCAACTGGAGGGATTTGATATTCTTTGATTCCTTTTTTTTGCGTATCTGTTTTTTGCGGTTCAATCAGCCAATCAATATGTAATGTTTTTGCCAGGGTATTCAACAATTCAGAAAAATCAAGGGGTTTTTCAATAAAGGCATCCATGCCTTTGGCTTTCAACTCACTTTCGGATAGTCTTGGATGGCTTGCAGAAACAACGATTATTTTTACTGTCGATTGTGCAATTTTTTGTATTTTTCGGCTGGCTTCGTAACCATCCATTACTGGCATCAATAAATCCATCATAATGACATCAACAGGTGCCTGCTGAAATTTCTGAATACATTCTTTCCCATTCATTGCTTCAGAAACTTCAAATCCCAGGGAGTGGAGATAGTCAGTAAGAACAACACGATTTTCCCATCGATCATCAACGACCATCACCTTAATTAATCGTGCCAGTTTTGTATCACTGTCAATATAGCCATAGACTTCCTTTTCAGAAGTTTTCATAACAACATCAGCTTCATTGGATAGTTGCAATGTCAGGTTAAACCAGAAAGATGTCCCAACACCTGTTTCGCTTTTCACCTGAAGCTCACTGCCCAGCAATCGAATTAACTCGCGAGAGATATACAATCCAAGACCTGTGCCTTCAGTAAATTTTGACTGTTCACCGACCTGTTTAAAAGGTTTAAATATGGATTCTAAGTCTTCTTCCGCAATACCAACTCCTGTATCTTCTATGGTAAAACGAATTGTAACCGTATTCTTTTCATTTTGTTCAAGATAGTCCACCTTAAATAGCACCTGACCACGTTCTGTAAATTTAATTGCATTGCCCAACAGGTTAATCAATATTTGAGAAATCTGTTTTTCATCAGCATATACAGCACGCGGCAAATTTTTATCAAACTGGGTTTTTAAGGAAATCTTTTTTTCCTGTGCTTTTATACTTAACATATTGGCAATATCTTTGAGACTCATTTCAAACATGTAGTGAGTTTTATTTGATGTTGTTTGCCTGGATTCAAATTTTGACAGGTCAAGAATATCATTAATTAACCCTAACAAATGTTTACCGCTTCGTTCAATGACTGAAATGCCAGAAAGCTGATTAGGTGATAATTGTCTATCATGTTTTAATATTTGAGAATAACCCAAAATTCCATTCAAAGGAGTACGCAATTCATGGCTCATTTTGGCGATAAATTCGCTTTTGGCCTGATTGGCGCGATCTGCAGCCATTCGGGCTTTTTGTAGGTATTTTTCTTTTTGGCTAAGTTCTCGAAATATTAAATCGTAAGGATTTTGTATGCCTGTTTCAATAATTGCGCGATAGATAAAATAAAATGAAAAGATTTTAAAATAATGTCCCACCAAATTAGAGAATCCATAATTACTGATATAAAAAGTAAACGCCAATTCCGCAATTATGGTTGAAATCATTGACCAGAATAACAAACGAAACACAGATGCTTCAAATTGAACACGATTTTTTAGTAGTAGCATCATATCTGCGATTATAATTAAGCAGATTATATATTCGGAGATTTTTTTAAATGGTGTCAGTCCCTGTCCTTCGATAAAGCAAACAGGAAAAATTTTCCAATAAAATATTGATAAAACGATCAAACTAAAAATTATTGAATATATAAAAAATGTCCTCAAAATCTGAATGTTTTGCTTTCGACCGACATAATAAAAGGCAATCAATAATGTCACACTTTCCAGAAAACGTGCAGCAATCCATAATTGATTAGCATAGTAATCATAATCTAGAAATATGTTCATACCTTTATAGGATAGGGTATGTAAAAGATCCAGTCCTGCAATAAATAAATAGGCAATTGCGATAAAGTTTAGATAGCTGTTTTTTATATACTTTTGAGAATTCCATGCAATCATGAACATACCACAGGCGACGATAATGCTGAAAATTTCTGCAATAGTATGAAATAGTAGGTAACTGTAAAGGCTGGTAAGATACAATCCTGTCAGTACGATAGTTATAAGAAATGCATTTATTGGTGGTATGTATTCTTTCAATTTATTCTCCATATCTTTAAACGGAACATAGTGCCCTTCGGGCAAATTTTAGATTAGCCTAACTTTTGTGCGTCTTCGGAAAGCCTGTTTGATATTTGCTTCAAGTACAGTCCCGCTTGCTAACGCGCGCGGCTCAGATTAAAAACTGTCGAAATTTTCTGAGCCGCGCGCGTTAGCAAGCGGAATTGCACTTGAACCAATATAAAGCAGGATTTTGTTTTTCCGTTACATTTAAATAACAATTTACTAAATTATTAAAATTATTACATTAGAATACATAATCCTCGAGTTTGGGTTCGAGAATGAAATACAATATTCTTCTTAACTAATTCTGAAAATTTTGTTAATTCTGTTTCTAAAAAAGGATGAATAATGTTTTGTATAAAACAATGAATGTTTTTTTGCAATAGCAATCGAATAATATCACTGATTGCACAATGAATATTGACAAAAATAAATTTAAATTTTAAATCTGTAATAATTTTGTTTTGAATTCATTATTCGAGAATTACATTAACCCCTTGTAAATCTATGAATATTTTTTTAATTAAAAAAATATTATCAAAAATTTTCTAATATTAATACATTTAATCCGAACAATTATTTCTGACAAAACTAAAATCTTATTTTATATTTGTCAGAATTTTCAATTAAGGTGGTCTATGTATATCAAACGAAATCTAAGAAAGGCATTTCAATCAGCCCTCAATCAATATCCAGCAGTATTGATTACCGGTCCAAGACAATCGGGCAAAACAACATTTTTAAAAAATGAAATCAATCAAAAGACAACTTATGTCTTACTTGATGATCCGATAGAAAGAATGCGCGTTCATGATGACCCCCTTGGCTTTATTAGCCAGTTTGAAGATAAACCGGTATTGTTGGATGAAATTCAGTATGCACCAGAACTTTTACCATACATTGAGAAAGATATCGAAAAAAACAAACAGGCCAAGGGAAAATGGATTATAACCAGTTCTCAGGAAGTTAAAACCCTTATAAATTTCAGAGAGCGTCTCGCTGGAAGAATTCAGGAATTGAATCTATTTCCTTTTCATGCAAATGAAAATATCTTTTTCGATGGTCAAAACATAGAAAGTTTAATATGGCAAGGTGGCTACCCTGAAAACATTCTATATTCAAAAAAGCGTGACTCATGGTTTTCTGAAAAAATTCAAATATATATTGAAAGAGATATCAGACAACTCATTCAGATTCAGGATTTAGGTGCTTTTCAAACTTTTCTTGGACTTTGTGCATCATTAAATGGACAGGAGCTGAATATTGCATCACTATCCAGGCATGTTGGTATTACACAACCCACATGCAAAAAATGGATTTCCATTCTTCAAGCATCCTTTATCATTATTCTGATCCCTCCCTATTTTCAAAATTTTGGAAAACGCGTGATTAAATCACAAAAAATATATTTTTTAGATCAGGCCATGGCTGTTTATCTCACAAAACAACCAGACCCGCAATCAATGTACAATGGTGCCATGGGAAACACCTTTTTTGAAGGATTTATTGTTACAGAAATCTATAAATCTTTAATTTCAAACAATAAAAATGCAAATTGTTATTTCTGGCGTTCACATGATGGGTTGGCAGTTGACTTGATTATTGAAACAAATGGTAACACCTGGCCAATCGAAATAAAAAAGAATGCAACGCCTTCATTAAAACATGCTGAGTCTTTAATTAAATTCAAGAAAATTGCCAACAATTTGGCGTTTGTGCGGTCAACAATTGTTTGTAATGTCGCAGAAAAAACAATGATGACACAGGAGATTGAAGCGATGTCATGGAAGGATTTTTTGAAAATATTTGATAATAATTAATGAATCCTCTAAAAATAATGGTTGTATCCAAACCTCTCAATTAGGGCAATTCGTTCCCCAAATCCTCAAATGCAAATCCCACTTTCAACATGTAATTTCCATTAATATTTTGAAACGTCAGTCGGGCACGAAATGTTTTTCCGGCTTTGGAAATAAAACCATCAAGTGGATCTGTTGAGCCGGTTTCAATAAGCTGGATGGCCTCTTCTTTAGTTGTTTCACGTTTTGCAATTGTTCTCCAAATAACGAACTTACATCCCCCATCAATATCTTTCCAGTTGGCGCAACCATAGGCTTTCGGTGTTTCCATGACATTTCCACCGCATACAGGACATTCAGCCAGTATTTTTGGAGATGTTTTGTCAGGTTTCTTTGATTTTTTTACAATGATATTCCATGAATCATCCATTTTTTTCAGATGGATCATTCCATAGGGCGGATCATTGTGAGGAAAGTGATATGGTCCTGCTTTTTGATTTTTAAGCAAGCATCGAAGCATATTTGGAGAAATAAAACGGCCATGCAATTTTGATGGAATCACAACCTTGCACGCGCCATCTGATTCACGCCAATTGGCACAGCCATAGTCTTTTCTGCCTTTGATAATGTTACCACCACATTCAGGGCAGTTCCCCAGTTTGCTGCGGTCAATTGAAATGGTGTGGCTTTTAAATTCTTCAACAGATTGACTCACAAATGCTTTGATATTAGTTAAAAATTCTTCATCAGAACCATTGCCTAGGGCGATATCCTCAAGCTGCATTTCCCATCGGGCTGTTTCTTCGGGTGATGTCAGTTTTTTTGTCGTTTCAAATTGTCGCAATGTTTCAATCAGAAGGCAGCCTTTGTCTGTTGCCAACACCTGGCGTTTTTTTCGAATAATATATTTACGTGAAAGCAGTGTTTCAATTGTTTGCGCCCGGGTTGACTGGGTGCCAAGACCGATATCCCCACGATAAATCTTTTTCAAGGTATCATCAGATACATATCTCCCCGGATTTGTCATGTCGCGTAATAAAGATGCTTCAGTATATTCCGGTGGGGGATTTGTTTGTTTTTGTAAGCAATTGGTTTCTTGAACATGTGCCGGATCATCTTTTTGAAGTGGTGGAAGTTGCGCTTGTTCTTCATCCTCATCATCAGTTTTGCTTTTTTGGGATTTAGCGGACTGCGTCTCAAGAATTCGCCATCCGGGCTCCAGAATGACTTTTCCTCTGGTCCGAAAGCTTTCTTCACAAACGCATGTAATAATTTCAGTCTGTTCAAACTTGCAATCTGCATGAAATGCTTGCGCAAAACGTTTTAAGACAAGCATATAGATTTTTTGATGATCCGAGGATGCGGTTGATGGCAATGGTGAAAGCGGAATCAATGCATGATGATCGGTTAATTTTGAATCATTGAATACTCGTTTATATGTATTTTTCATACGCCGAGACTGGACACCGGCAAAAATGTCTCCATATACCGAAGACAATTTAGAAACTGTTGATTGAACCAGTTCTGCATTTTTGGTTCCCAATACATTAGAATCTGTTCTGGGGTAAGACAGGCATTTAAATTTTTCATATAAATCCTGTGCCAGTTGAAGCGTTCTTTGTGCTGAAAAACCAAATTTGCTGTTGGCATCACGTTGTAAATCGGTTAAAGCATATAATAATGGCGGAGGTTCAGATTTCTTTTGTTGCTTTATCGAGTGAACAATACCATCCTGGCCGGCGATTTTCTTTTCAATTTCTTTTGCTTTTTCTTCTGAGGGAATTCGGGTTTGACGTTTCCGAAACCAGTTACCAGACCAAAAACCTTTCGGATTGGTAAATGTGGCTTTTAATATCCAATATGGCTCAGGTTTAAAATTCTCGCGTTCCCGACGACGATCCACCAGAAGTGCCAAAACAGCCGTTTGAACCCGTCCGACACTGAACAAATCATTCATTTTTAGTGTTGCAGCGCGTGAGCCATTCATTCCGACCAGCCAGTCAGCGATTTGTCTGGATTGACCTGCTTTCCATAATCTATCGTAATCTTTTGCCGGCTTACAATTATTCAGGGCGTCCCGAATAACTTCATCTGTCAATGCCTGACTGGTCCAGAAACGATACAGTGAAATATTATCCAAGTCATTACAATTCAGCAATATGGTACGTGCAATAACCTCTCCCTCGCGACCAGCATCAGTTGCAATGATTATTTTACTGATTTTAGCTTTAAACAGCTTTTGAATGATTTGCAATTGCTGATATGTTCGGTCAATGGGATTGTACTCAAATGATTCTGGCATAATCGGAAGGGTGTCCATTTGCCAGTATTTCCATCGGGGATGATAATCTTCTGGTTTTTTGAGTTCTACGAGATGACCAATAGCCCAGGTAATGACAAATGAATTGTTTTCAATGTAACCATCATAGCGGCCTTTTACGTTTAAGGCGCGTGCAAAGTCATTGGCAACGGATGGCTTTTCTGTGAGTATGAGTGTTTTTGACATATGATAATTATATGCTGAAGATAATAATTGTCAATATGATTTTTGTTTCCGACAGGTTCATCTGGAACTTTTGAATGCAACGAATATTTTCAGACAAGGTGAATTATGCTTGACCAAATATCTGTTCTATGAGATTAAAATAAATAAATCTATGTATAAACTATGAAGTAAAGCAATTCAAAATACTGCCCACATGTGGGGTTGCAATGAGTAAACAATTGGAGGCGCGCTATGTATTGTAAAATAAAAATATGGATTTGGATAAGCTTTTTAATGTGCATGACATTGAAAGCAGGACTCGCAGATGATTCATACTATAACAAAAGTTATGCGATTGTCGTGGGAATCAGCAAATATGCATCTGTTCGCTGGAAAGATCTTCCTTATGCACGATCTGATGCTGAAAATGTTGCTGAAGTATTACAACAAAAAGGTTTTGAAGTGTTAACATTGTATGACCGAGATGCCACACGACACGCAATTCTTGCGCGCCTTGAAAAAAACATCGCACCGCGTCTCGAACCTGAAGACAGGGTATTCTTTTATTTTTCTGGTCATGGATATACCAAAAATAATGGTGAAATCCCGGATACATATCTCATCCCTTATGATAAAGAAAACATTGAAATGAATGCAAGTCAGATTTATATATCAATGTCGGATCTGGAACGACAATCTAAATTGATGTCAATTGTGAAACATCAATTTTTCTTGATTGATGCCCCTATTAATGTCATTGATCAAACAAATAACAATGGCATTATGCTGACTGATCCCGACTATTTGAAAAAGGTTACTCAAAAAAAAGCCAGACAGATATTGACTGCTGGTAAAAATAAAATCATAGTTGAAGAAAACACTGAAACTGTTCATAATGTATTAAGCAAGTACTTTGCTAAGGCTTTGGATAAAGGAAAGGCTGACATTAATGGCGATGGAAATATAACCTGCCTTGAACTATGCAGCTACATTACTCCACGGGCAACCAATGAGGGGCAAAAGCCTGATTACGCAACCTTTCCAGGTCATGACATGGGTGAATTCCTGTTTTTTTCTCCGAAAAGTATCCGAAAAAAAATTGCAGAAGAAGACAAAGAGCTGGAAATTGTGGATCTCACAGTTGATAAAAAAGCCCCCCCAATTGTTGATATTCAGGAAGGACGACTATACCTGAAAACTGTGCCCGAAAATGCACGAATACGTATTCTAAATATTGTTCCGCCTTATCGCTATGGTATGATGCTTTCTCCTGGTAATTATAAAATTGAGGTGTCTAAGCCTGGTTATCAAACAAACATACAATGGTTTACCATAGCGAATCAGGACCGTATTCACGAAACAATAAAACTCAGCTCTCTTCGAACGTATTCTCAGTTATTTATCTCTCCGGACCCATCAGATGCACGAATTCGTATCATGAACATTGTTCCACCATATTCTCATGGCATGTCTTTACAGCCTGGAAGATATTTAATTGAAATAGACAAGCCAGGATACAAGGCTTTTAAGCAATGGGTAACAATTTCTAAAGGAAAAGATTTGACAATTACACCTGTATTACAACCCAAAAAACAAATAACAACTTTCAAAGAAAAACCATATCAAACACATCGCAAATCAACTGAAATCAAAGAATCGACACTAAAACCTGAAAAACAGGAACCCATAAAAACAAAAAAACAGGAAGTGCCAGAAACTAAGATCGCTAAATCAAATGAAACAATATCAGACCCTGAAATCTTACCAAAAAATCAATCAGAGAAAAAACCACAAACAGAACAAATAAAATCAGTTCTACAAAAAGATCAGGGGGAGAAACAAGCTGTCGCTGAAAAACTGAAACCTGAAACCTATCACCAAAAACCAACAGATCGAAATCAATGGCAAGATCCAACCACTGGTATGATATTTGTTTTTGTTAATGGCGGCTGCTATGACATGGGATGTGGCAAATGGTCAAGTCAGTGTGATCCCGATGAATATCCTGTGCATGAGGTATGTGTAAATGATTTCTGGATGGGGCAATTTGAAGTGACACAAAATGAATGGCAAATAATTATGGGAAAAAATCCTTCGATGTCTGCCTACGGAAGTCATTATCCAGTAGAAAAAGTTTCATGGAATGACATACAAACCTTTATCAGTAAACTTGGAAAACAATCAAACCAGAAATTTCGTTTGCCAACTGAGGCAGAATGGGAGTTTGCTTGTCGGAGTGGTGGAAAACAGCAAAAATACTCCGGAAAAGGTATTGATATCAATCATTTTGGATGGTTTAAAGAAAATAGTATGTTTATAACACATGGCGTAGGGGTCAAGTCACCAAATCTACTGGATCTGTTTGATATGAGTGGAAATGTTTCGGAATGGTGTCAGGATACTTATCAATCAGACGCATACAAAAAACATCGTAAACATAATCCACAGGTCAATCGTGGAAATGTGAAAGTTGTTCGCGGTGGCGACTGGAGTGATCAATATAATCACTTAAGATGTTCTGACAGGCGTGGATATGCCAGTAATTTGAAAAGTAAAGATCTTGGTTTTCGTCTGATTCGAATAATAAAATAAGGACGTGTAGAGACAATCATGCGATGTCTCTATAGTACTATTACCTCAAACAAAACGAACAAGCCAATTGAATGGGGAAGAAAGCGAGCAAAAATGTCTTTATCTGTCGTCGATATCTACTCTAAATTATTACCAAAAACAAATTGTAAAGAATGTGGATACACCACATGTATGGCATTTGCAAGCATGGTCGTATCCGAAAAATATCCATTAAAAAACTGCCCATATATTGATCAAAATAAACTTATATCAGCACAAAAGGAACTTGAAAAACAGTATAGCAAAGGGAAATGGACAAAAAGAGATATGGCACAGGATGCTTTAAACTGGGCAAAAGAACGTGCCTCTTCTATGAAAATATCCAGTCTGCCTGATCGTATTGGCGGACAGATAATTTTTGAAAATGATGATGAAATGCTTGAGTTACCCTATTTTAAAGGCGTATTAGTCATAAATTCAGAAAAAATCCGGAATAAAGATGGAACCGATCTTACAAGATGGGAACAGGTGTTTATTTTCAATCATATGGCACAGGGGGGGAAAAGTAATCCGACAGGGAATTGGAAAGGTTTACAGGAATTTCCAAATACTGTTTCAAAAATAAAATCAATGAGAGAGCATGTTGAAATACCGCTTATTAAAAAATTTACCAATAATATAAAAGAATTGATAAAGAATGGGATGGATATTGGGGGACAACTACTCAAAGATGATAATTTGAATGCTGATGTGAGTTTATTATTTCAACCACTTCCAAAAATTCCTGTTATGCTGAATTTTTGGGATGAAGATATTGCTGATAATTTTGAAGCTGAAGTGAAACTATTATTTGATGAAACCATTGTAGATCATCTTGATATTGAGTCTATCATGTTTTTAAGTGAAAGAATAAAACAATTGTTGTGTGAAGAGGAGTTCGTATAGAGACTTAGTATGCTGCATCTCTATAGCACAATGACCACAAAACGAATATTATCAATAAATGGGAAAGATATTTTTCGAGAATGCCTTAGTTCATTTGCCATCCCTTAAACTCAAGAACCGGCTTTAGAGAGGCCATATGAAGGCATCGAAGTATCTCTTTCGTTTTGCGATGAACTTTTTTTTCTTCAATGAATCGTTCATGTTCAGTGGCATGAAATAAATGAAGATAACGACTAAAACGAACAATATGAATTAATTCATGGGTAATAATGTATAAAAAGAAAGAAAAAAGGTTTATCCCTTGGTTATTTTTGTATGCAGACAGGATATTATGATCCTGAACACATATTTTGTAATAATCATAGCAGGCGGAACTAAGTTCAGAACGTTTTTTTCTGGCCTGATATCGAACAAGTTGAGCATATGGGATATCAACAATTTCATTATGTTCTAATTCAACGAGTGTTTTGATCTCATAAGGTGTTTTTTGCCATTGTCTTGATGATAACTGATAGTTATTACTGACAAGCTCTTCTGCAATATCTGCAGCCTGATGCATGTGACTTATTTGCTTTTCATTAAAACCTCGCTGGAAATCATAATTTTTCATAGCCACCTCCAATATTTTAATGTAATGTACATAATTTTCAGACAGATATGGTACGCATCGCGTGTGTGTCAACGTTGATTGCAGTGTGGTCTCTATTGGGAGTCAGTAAGGCAAAGCCATATTTGACAATCTTTTTTTCCACATAAGGCTTTGCTCTTTTTGGAATGGCATAGGTTGCCAATCCTGCATAAAGCGATTTATCTTTATGTTCCGGAAACAGACGTATAAATCTGGGAATGATCCGATTGTACAGATCATCCAGATGTTTGGACTGTAAATGGCGTTTAACCTCAATAATCGCCACACTGTTTTTGTTAAAGAGAAACAAGTCAATCTGAACTTTTTCATTATCTTTCTTCCGGACAAGATCAAAATCAACGTCATCAAAATGAATATTATCTAATTGTGGATTATTATTTAAAGCAACAAAAAAGTCAAGTTCTGCCTCATCTCCTAAATGACAGCTAACTCCGCCATACATCTCAGATAACTCACGAATTCTCTTGCTGAGCTTGTTGATCCTGGCGTCTGTTCTGGCCATTTGAGCATCAGTTTTAGCCATTTGAGCATTCGTTGCAATGATTTGATCGCCTATTTTAGCGAGCTTTGCATCAGTTTTAGCGAGTTGAGCATTCGTTGCAATAATTTGATCGCCTATTTTAGCGAGCTTTACATCTGTTTGTAATTGTGCGCTTCTCAACTCTTTCATACCTTTAGCATTTTCAGCAATTAATTGTCTCAGTTCTTCATCTGTCATGAGTTTATAACCTCCTTTGCATGAGGGCAAACACAAGGTTTGCCCCTACAGTTAGCTCTTGAACATACTGCCCTTCGGGCAAATTTTAGATTAGCCTAACTTTTGTGCGTCTTCGGAAAGCCTGTTTGATATTTGCTTCAAGTACAGTCCCGCTTGCTAACGCGCGCGGATCTGATTAAAAGCTGTCCCGCTTGCTAACG